>Ga0209233_1000390_pt1 | contig 37314 bp, 30 predicted proteins | sample AraplaCL_Cvi_mCL_FD_184269 | JGI IMG/M metagenome (GOLD analysis project Ga0209233, IMG submission 184269) | Arabidopsis root microbial communities from the University of North Carolina, USA - plate scrape CL_Cvi_mCL (SPAdes) (version 2) | ecosystem: Host-associated > Plants > Roots > Endosphere...
TATCGCCTTGCAGCTCGTTGGCATGACGGCAGTGTTCAAGGCCCTCGGGCTTCACGGCGAACTGCCGCTCGCCGTCGCCTTCATCATCCTGGCACTCTACACCTATTCGGCCGGTCTTCGCGCGCCGGCGCTGATCGCCTTCGTCAAGGACATCATGATCTACATCGTTGTCATTGCCGCCATCGCGCTCATTCCGGCGAAACTCGGCGGTTACGCCAATGTCTTTGCGGCAGCCGATGCGGACTTCCAGGCCAAGGGGGCAGGCAGCCTGCTGCTCGGCGGCAACCAGTATGTCGCCTATGCGACGCTGGCGCTCGGCTCGGCGCTCGCGGCCTTCATGTATCCGCACACGCTGACCGGCATCTTCGCCTCCAACAGCGGCAATACCATCCGCAAGAATGCCGTGTTGCTGCCGGCCTATACGCTGCTGCTGGGCCTGTTGGCCCTGCTCGGCTATATGGGCCACGCGGCACATCTGAAGCTGGATAGCCCCAATGATGTCGTTCCGGCGCTGTTCCAGTCGCTGTTCTCGAGCTGGTTTGCCGGTTTTGCCTTTGCGGCCATCGCCATCGGCGCGCTGGTTCCCGCCGCCGTGATGAGCATTGGTGCCGCCAACCTCTTCACCCGCAACTTCTGGAAGGCCTATGTCGATCCGCAGGTTTCCGATGCCGGCGAGGCAAAGGTCGCCAAGATGACCTCGCTCGTCGTCAAGGTTGGTGCGCTTCTCGTCATCATTTTCCTGCCGACGCAATTCGCGCTCGATCTGCAGCTCTTGGGCGGCATCTGGATATTGCAGACGCTGCCGGCCCTGGTCTTCGGCCTCTATACCAAGTGGTTCCGCGCGCCGGCTCTGCTTGCCGGCTGGTTTGTCGGCTTCTTCGGCGGGACCTACCTCGTGTGGGATGCCGGCTGGAAGCCGCTGCACATAGTCGCGCTCGGAGACGCAAGCTTCACCGTCTATACGGGGCTGCTGGCGCTGGCAGCAAACATCGTTGTGTCGGTGATCCTCAATGCGGTCATGCCGGCGCGGGCGACGGCACACGCCTGATCGAAGCAATATCCTGTCGGCCGCGGGCGGAAACGTCCGCGGCCTTTCTGTGCGTTGCCGGCACTGTTTCCTCTTCCTTTCCTTGGAAAAAACGCCTATGAACCGGCGATCATGACCCAATTTCGGCTGAGCCTATCGATACGAATTATTGGCCCGGCCTTCCGCGCGCTTTAAGCTGCCGGGAGGTCCGGGTTCTTGGCGCCCGTTCCCGAGGCGCTTTCCGCCGCCGAAAAATCCCCATATGGCTGCGCCTGTTTGGCGCAAGACGCCCGAGACACCGAGGCAATTGTCAGAACTATGACCGATACCGCTGAAAAGATGGATTATTCCAAGACCCTTTACCTGCCGGAAACCGATTTCCCGATGCGCGCTGGACTGCCGCAGAAGGAGCCGGAGCTGGTGAGCCGCTGGCAGGACATGGATCTCTACAAAAAGCTGCGCGCATCCGCCGCCGGCCGCGAGAAATTCGTGCTGCATGACGGCCCGCCCTACGCCAATGGCCACATCCATATCGGCCATGCCCTCAACAAGATCCTGAAGGATGTCATCACCCGCTCGTTCCAGATGCGCGGCTATGACAGCAACTACGTTCCCGGCTGGGACTGCCACGGCCTGCCGATCGAGTGGAAGATCGAGGAAAAATACCGCGAGAAGGGCAAGAACAAGGACGAGGTTCCGGTGAACGAGTTTCGCCAGGAATGCCGTGATTTTGCCGCCGGCTGGATCAAGATCCAATCCGAGGAGTTCAAGCGCCTCGGCATCGTTGGTGATTTCGATAATCCTTATCTGACCATGAATTTCCATGCGGAATCCCGTATCGCCGGTGAGCTCTTGAAGATCGCCCGCAGCGGGCAGCTTTATCGTGGCTCCAAGCCGATCATGTGGTCGGTGGTCGAGCGCACGGCGCTGGCGGAAGCCGAAGTCGAATATGCCGATGTCGAGAGTGATACGATCTGGGTGAAGTTCCCGGTCGTTGAAGGCCCGGCCGAGCTTGCCGGGACCTTTGTCGTCATCTGGACGACCACGCCCTGGACGATCCCCGGCAACCGCGCGATCGCCTATTCCCAGCGCGTTTCCTATGGTCTCTACGAAGTGACTGAAGCCGCCAATGATTTTGGCCCGCGCCCTGGCGAGAAGCTGATCTTTGCCGACAAGCTTGCCGAGGAATCCTTCGCCAAGGCAAAGCTGCAGTATAAGCGTCTGCGCGACGTGGCCGCCGACGACTTGGCTGCGCTTACTTGCGCGCATCCGCTGGCTTCGCTCGGCTACGGCTTCAAGGTGCCGTTGCTCGACGGCGATCACGTGACCGACGATGCGGGTACCGGCTTCGTGCATACCGCACCCAGCCACGGCCGCGAGGACTTCGACGCGTGGACGGGACATGCGCGTGCGCTCGAAGCGCGGGGAATCTCGTCCACCATCCCGTTCCCCGTCGACGACGCTGGCTTCTACACCGCCGATGCCCCTGGTTTCGAAGGCGGCCGCGTCATGGACGACAACGGCAAGAAGGGCAATGCCAACGATCTCGTTATCAAGGCATTGATCGAGACGAACACGCTCTTCGCGCGCGGACGGCTGAAGCATTCCTATCCGCATTCCTGGCGCTCGAAGAAGCCGGTGATCTTCCGCAACACACCGCAATGGTTCGTCTACATGGACAAGGACTTCGCGGACGGCTCCACGCTGCGGTCGCGCGCGCTGAAGGCGATCGACGATACCCGCTTCGTGCCTGCTGCCGGCCAGAACCGTCTGCGCGCCATGATCGAGCAGCGCCCGGACTGGGTTCTGTCGCGTCAGCGCGCCTGGGGCGTGCCGATCTGCATCTTCGTCGACGAGCAGGGCAACATCCTGCAGGATGACGGCGTGAATGCCCGCATCCTCGAAGCCTTCGAAGGCGAGGGGGCTGACGCCTGGTTCGCAGACGGCGCCCGCGAGCGCTTCCTCGGCGAGAAGGCCAACGAGCCCTGGACGCAGGTCATGGATATCCTCGATGTCTGGTTCGACTCGGGCTCGACCCATACGTTCACGCTGGAAGATCGTCCGGACCTCAAGTGGCCGGCGGACGTCTACCTCGAAGGCTCGGACCAGCATCGCGGCTGGTTCCATTCGTCGCTGCTCGAAAGTGCTGCGACCCGTGGCCGCGCGCCTTATGACACGGTGGTCACGCATGGCTTCACCATGGACGAGCAGGGCCGCAAGCAGTCGAAGTCGCTCGGCAACGTCGTCGCCCCGCAGGATGTGATGAAGGACGCGGGCGCCGATATCCTGCGCCTCTGGGTCATGACCACGGACTATTGGGAGGATCAGCGTCTCGGCAAGGCCATCATCCAGACCAATGTCGATGCCTATCGCAAGCTGCGCAACACCATCCGCTGGATGCTCGGCACCCTGGCGCACGACACGAGCGAGGTGATCGCTTACGCCGACATGCCGGAGCTGGAGCGGCTGATGCTGCATCGCCTCGCCGAGCTCGACGAGCTGGTGCGCGAAAGCTACGACGCCTTCGACTTCAAGCGCATTGCCCGCGCCCTCATCGATTTCGCGAATGTCGAGCTCTCGGCCTTCTACTTCGATGTTCGCAAGGATGCGCTCTATTGCGACGCGCCGTCGAGCCTGCGCCGCCGCGCGTCGCTCGCCGTCATCCGCACGATCTTCGATTGCATGGTGACGTGGCTGGCGCCGATGCTGCCGTTCACGACGGAAGAGGCGTGGTTGTCGCGCAATCCGTCGGCGGTATCAGTCCATCTCGAACAGTTCGTCGCCGTACCAGTCGAATGGAAGAACGAGGCCCTGGCCGAGAAGTGGAAGAAGATCCGTGCCGTGCGCAGCGTCGTCACCGGCGCGCTGGAAATCGAGCGCAAGGACAAGCGTATCGGCTCGTCGCTGGAAGCCGCCCCGATCGTCTATGTCGCCGATCCGGAGCTGCTGAAGGTGCTTGAAGGACAGGATTTCTCGGAAATCTGCATCACTTCGGGCATCGCGATCGAGAGTGGCGAAGGCCCGGCGGATGCTTTCCGTCTCGATGATGCCGCCAAGGTCAGCGTCGTGCCGAAGCTTGCCGAAGGCCGCAAATGCGCGCGCTCCTGGCGCATCACCACCGATGTCGGCTCCGATCCGCAATACCCGGATGTCTCGGCGCGTGACGCCGCGGCCCTGCGCGAATTGATGGCTGTCAACTGAAGAAAATTGCCGGGTGAATTGCCTTTGCGGCGTTCATCCGGTAAAAGCTGCCTGAAAATGGCCTGATTTTTACGGCAGTTGCCGTTGAATGGGGTTCTGCTACATTTTGTTCCGGCATGGCTGGGAAGGGTTTTCATGAGAGCGATGCATAGCGTTCGTGTCGGCGTCAGCTTGGCGGCACTTGTGATTGGCTGCGGCGTGATGTCTGGCTGCCTCAGCAGCCCGACTTACGGCACCGACAAGACGGCAGGTGTGCAGCTTCTGGACGATCTTGGCGATATCGCTTCCATTTCGGCCGCGACGCCGAAGGACAAGGGCGTGAAATATCCGAACCGCCCCGGTCTGGTCGTTCCTCCCGACAAGGACAAGGCCAACCTGACTCAGCCGCAGCAGTCGCTGGCAAGCAAGGACAATCCGGCCTGGCTGGAATCGCCTGAAGACGCACGCAAGCGTCTTGCCGATGAAGCAGACCAGAAAAAGAACGACGTCAATTATCGTTCGCCGCTGGCTCAGGCCGACAGTACCAAAAACCGCATGACCGAAGCACAGCAGACGGCGGCCTATCGCGCCGCGCGTCAGGATCAGGCCGGCACCTATATCGACCAGCGCCGCTACCTGATCGACCCGCCACAGCAATATCGTCAGGTTTCCGATCCGACTGCCCTCAACGATGTCGGTACGCCCGAGTCGAAGAAGGAAAAGCAGCGCAAGAAGGACGCCGAAGCCGCACAGCAGACCAACAACAGCAGTTGGTGGAAGCCCTTCCAGTAAGCAGTTCACAGGGCGGCCGTCCTGCATAATTCCCTAAATCGGAATCGATTTAAGGGAAAATTATGCAGCATTTTAAAGTGTTGCAGCGCCGCGCGGCGCTGTAAGCCGCCGCTTTTCAGCCTTCGGAGCGTTTCGGTTGAAAGAAGCCTCTGAGGATCTCGGCAGATATTGTTTCCCCGATACCGGAGTAGACTTCCGGCGCGTGATGGCAGGTCGGCTGATGGTAAAAGCGTACGCCATTGTCGACGCCGCCTCCCTTCGGATCCTCGGCGCCGTAATAGAGGCGGCGGATGCGCGCAAACGAAATCGCAGCGGCGCACATGGTGCAAGGCTCCAACGTGACGTACAGATCGGCGCCCGCAAGACGCTCTTGCCCCAGGTCCTCGCAGGCCAGGCGGATGGCGACGATTTCAGCGTGTGCGGTGACGTCGTTGAGCTCGCGGGTGCGATTGCCGGCCTTGGCGACAACCCGGTTGTCAAGCACGAGGACAGCGCCGATCGGCACTTCGCCACGTTCGCCGGCGCTGCGCGCTTCGGCCAGCGCAAGCTCCATGAATTGATTTGTAGCCGCCATTCAAGATTTTCCACTTAACCGCAAGGGCGCGACCTGATAGGAACACGCCTTAAAAATTCAGGCAAACAACAAATGACAATGAATGACAAGCCCAAGCGGCCTGGGTCTAAACCCTTTGCTGGCGACAAGCAGACGATAAAACGCGATGGCGCGAAGCCGGTAAAGGCCGCGGTAGCCCGCGCTACGGATGAGACAGTAGCCGGAGACGGAAAGGCGGAACGCATTTCCAAGGTGATGGCGCGCGCCGGCGTGGCCTCGCGCCGCGACATCGAGCGCATGATCATGGACGGCCGCGTCAGGCTGAACGGTGTGCTGCTGGATACGCCAGTCGTCAATGTGACCCTCACGGACAAGATCGAAGTGGACGGCATGCCGATCCGCGGCATCGAGCGTACGCGCATGTGGCTCTACCATAAGCCGGCCGGTCTGGTGACCACCAATGCCGATCCGGAAGGGCGCCCGACCGTCTTCGACAACCTGCCCGAAGAACTGCCACGCGTCATGTCGATCGGCCGCCTCGACATCAACACCGAAGGCCTGCTGCTGTTGACCAACGACGGCGGGCTCGCCCGCGTGCTGGAACTGCCGACCACCGGCTGGCTGCGTCGCTACCGCGTGCGCGCCCATGGCGAGATCGATCAGGACGCGCTCGACAAGCTGAAGGAAGGCATTGCCGTCGACGGCGTGCTCTACGGCTCGATCGAGGCGACGCTCGACCGCACGCAAGGATCCAACGTCTGGATCACCATGGGCCTGCGCGAAGGCAAGAACCGCGAAATCAAGAACGTGCTCGGCGCGCTCGGCCTCGAGGTCAACCGTCTGATCCGCATTTCCTACGGCCCGTTCCAGCTTGGCGATCTGCCGGAGGGTCGCGTATTGGAAGTGCGCGGCCGCACGCTGCGCGATCAGCTCGGCCCGCGTCTGGTCGAAGACGCCAAGGCGAATTTCGATGCGCCGCTCTACAATGCCCCGGCGGTTGCCGGCGAGGACGAGGCCGAGGCCAAGCCGGCAGCACATGCCGCAAAGGAAGAGCGCCCGAGGCGTGACCGCGAGCGTCCCGAGGACAAGCGCGAGCGCGCCTTGAGCCGCCTCGACACCAAGCGCGACGATCGTCGCGACGAGGGACGCCGCGAAGGCGGTCGCAAGGAGGATGACCGCCCGAAGCGCCAGCCGCTCGGGTCGCGCCGCAGCGCCAATGTCTGGATGGCGCCCGGTGCCCGTCCGCTCGGCGAAAAGGCTGCCGCGAAAGCTGCCAAGAATACCAGAACCGCCGCCAAGCGCGGCGAGCCCGAGCGTCCGCAACGCAGCGGTTTCGACCGTCCGGACGAAGGCCCTCGCGTTCGTGTCAATCGCGTTGACGAGGCGGATGGTGAATGGATCCGTTCGAGCGAGGAAGCACCGCGCAAGTCGCGCGGCGATGACGAAGGCTCCGATCGCAAGCGCTCAGATCGCCCCCGTGGTGACCGTCCTTTCGGCGATAAGCCCCGTGGTGACCGTCCCTTTGGCGACAAGCCCCGTGGCGAGCGGACGTTCAGCGATCGTCCCCGCGGCGAACGTGGCTCGCGGCCGGAGGGTAGTGACCGTCCCCGCGCGAAATCTTTCCAGGGCGAAGCCCGCTCCGAGCGTCCCCGTAGTGAGCGCCCGGTCGGGGATCGCCCGCCGCGTGGCGACCGTCCCTTTGGCGACAAGCCGCGCGGTGCTCGCCCTTATGGTGACAAGCCCCGTGGCGATAGGCCATTCAGCGACCGTCCCCGTGACGACCGCCGGCCCCGCGCCGAGGGCGAGGAACGTCCGCGCGCAAGATCGTTCGATAGCGAGCAGCGTTCCGAACGTCCTCGCGGCGATCGTCCATTTGGGGATCGTCCGCCGCGTGGCGACCGGCCCGCTGGTGATCGCCCGCAGGGCGAACGTTCTTTCGGTGACCGGCCGGCCGGCAAGCCCTTCGGCAAAAAGCCGGGCGGCGGCAAATCCTTCGGCGGCAAGCCGGCTGGAAAGCCTGGCGGTTCGCGCGGTTTCTCAGGCAAGCCCGGTGGCGCCGGCCGTCCGTCCGGTGGCCCAAGTCGCAGTGGCCCAAGTCGCAGCGGCCCGAGCCGTGGCGGCCCTGGTAGGGGCGGCCCCAAGGGCGGAAAGGGTTGACGCGCGGTGAGGATCGTCGGCGGTGAGTTTCGCGGTCGCTCTCTTGCAACGCCGAAGTCGAACGATATTCGTCCGACGGCGGATCGCACGCGCGAGAGCCTGTTCAATATTCTGAGCCACGCCTATCCCGAAGCCATCGACGGCACGCGGATGATGGATATTTTCGCCGGCACCGGCGCAGTCGGGCTGGAAGCGGCATCCCGTGGCTGCCGCCATGTGCTTTTCGTCGAAAGCAGTGTCGAGGGCCGTGGTTTGCTCTGGGAAAATATCGATGCGCTTGGCCTGCACGGCCGCACGCGCATGCTGAGGCGCGATGCGACGGATCTCGGCAGCGTCGGTAACCTCGAACCTTTCGATCTTCTCTTCGCCGATCCACCCTATGGCAAGGGGATGGGCGAGAAGGCCTTTGCGGCCGCCGCAGCTGGCGGCTGGCTCGTGCCGGGCGCCCTGGCTATCCTCGAAGAGCGGGCAGACGTGACGATTGCCGTCCCGTCGGATTTCCTGTTTCTGGAGGAGCGGACCTTCGGCGACAGCAAGATGCATTTCTTCCGTTATCAGCCACAGGCGGCCTGACGGGGGAAGGAGAGAAAGATGGGCGACTACGCTGATTTCGTCGGCAGCGACTATACGCTTGCTGTCTCCAGCACGCCGAGCGTGGCGGTTGCCTTCGGCTGTGGCGGCGCGCGGGGTCTCGCCCACATCCATATCATCGAGGCGCTGGACGAACTCGGCATTCGCCCCGTTGCGATCGCCGGGGCTTCCATCGGCTCGATCATGGGCGCTGCCATGGCGGTCGGCATGAGCGGCGCCGAAATCCGCGATCATACCCTTGCAACGGTCGGCAATCGCCCCGCCGTGCTCAACAAGATCTGGAGTTTGCGGCCGGTAAACATGCGCAGCATCCGCTTCGGTCAGTTCAATCTCGAACGCATCCTGCGCACTTTCCTGCCGACGACCTTTCCTGAGAATTTTGCGGATTTGCACATACCGCTGAAAGTGGTGACGACGGATTATTACGAGCAGGCCGAGGTGGTGATCGAAAAGGGCGAACTTTTTCCGGTGCTCGCCGCATCCGCTGCCATCCCTGCCGTTTTCATGCCGGTCAAACTCGGCGAACGGGTGATGATCGACGGCGGCATCATGAACCCCGTTCCTTATGAGCATCTGGCCGGGCTTGCCGATATCATCATCGGCATCGACGTCGTCGGCGGCCCGGAAGGCAATGGCAGGCATATTCCGAACCGCATCGAAAGCCTGTTCGGTGCCGGCCAGCTGACCATGCAGTCCAACATCGCCTTGAAACTGCGCCTGCAGGCACCGCAAATCTTCCTGCGGCCGGCTGTCGGCCGCACCGGTGTGCTTGACTTCCTGAAGGCGCGCGAGATTCTCGCGATGTCGGCCGGCGTCAAGGACGAGCTGAAATTCGCCCTCGACCGGGTGATAACAGCGAAGAATTAGGCGCTATTCCGAACCAACATCCTGTCAAAAGATACTAAGCCCGCTCCGGCTCCTCCTGCGGCAGCGCCACGAGATCGTCAGCGTCGCTATACGCTTCGGCGGCGCGCTTCGGCTTGACCAGCGGTTCCGGCTTGACAGGACGTGAATAGAGCATGTCGGTACCCGCCTGCAGCCCCTCGCTCACCTGCAGAACCAGCCGTTGCTCGTCGCGCTTGCGGATATCCTCGCCGATCTCATAGGCTTCGGCTTCGCTGACGCCGAGGGCCTCCAGCGTACGGCGGCCGAAGAGCAGACCGGATTCCAACGTCTCGCGCAGCTCGTAATCCACGCCCTTGTGGCGCAGTTCGATCGAATGAATGCGGTCATAGGAGCGGACGAAGAGGCTCGCATGCGGATAGTCCGTCTGGACGAGCTCGACGATCTTGTCGGTAACCTCGCGCAGATGCGTGCTGACGACGACGATCTTGGCGCGATCGATGCCGGCGGAGCGCAGCACCTCCTTGCGGGTGCCGTCGCCGAAATAGATGCGGAAACCGAAGCTCGACGCCTGGCGGATACGATCGGCGGAAAAGTCGATGACGGTGACGTCCCGGCCGCTGGCGAGCAGGATCTGCGCGGCGATCTGGCCGAAACGCGAAAAACCGATCATCAGCACATCGGAACCGGCGCCCTCGAAATCCTCGTCCAATTCCTCCTGCGTGTCCGCCGTTATCAGGCGTTTCGAAAGCGCCGCGCTGAGCGGCGTCAGTGCCATGGACAACGTGACGATGGCGATCAGCATCGATGCGGTGCTGGCCGAGAAGAGGCCGCCGCTGGCGCTGGCCGCGCTGAACAGCACGAAGCCGAATTCGCCGCCTTGCGGCAGCAGACCGGCGATGCGGACGGCGTCGTTATGCGGCGAGCCGGCCACACGGCAGAGCGCGTAAATCACGATTGCCTTGACGATCATGACGACGGGGACGGCAAGCAGGATCAGCACCCAGTTGTCGACGATCACGTCGAGTTTCAGCGACAGGCCCACGGCGATGAAGAAAATGGCGAGCAACACGCCGCGGAAGGGCTCGATATCCGCCTCCAGCTCATGACGGTAGGAGGATTCGGCCAGCATCACGCCGGAGAGAAAAGCGCCCATTGCCATCGAGAGGCCGGCAAGCTGCATCAAGGTCGCCGATCCCATGACCACCAGGAGGGCAGCGGCAATCATCGCCTCGCGCGCTCCGGTGCGGGCGATCACCTGGAACAGCGGCGTCAGCAGATAGCGACCGGCGATGATCATCGCCGCCACCGCGCCGACGGCGACCGCCAAGTCGGGCAGGGGATTGGTGGCCTCCTTCGGCCCGTCGAGAACGGTGACGAGCGCAAGAAGCGGCACGATCGCCAGATCCTGCAGGAGCAGCATGGAGAAGGAGCGCTGGCCGTACTTCGTGTTGACGTCGCCCTGCTGCTCCAGGATCTGCATCGCGAAGGCGGTAGAGGAGAGGGCGAGGCCGAAGCCGATGATGATGCTGCCCTGCCACCCGGCAATATTGGCGAGATAGGCGGCGAGCGTCAGCGCCAGTCCGCTGAGGATCACCTGCGCGGAGCCGAGACCGAAAATATCGCGCCGCATCTGCCAAAGCCGAGACGGCTTCAGTTCGAGGCCGATGATGAACAACAGGAAGACGACACCCAGCTCCGCGACGGCGAGCACGGCTTCGCTGTCGCCGATGCCGTGCAGGATCGGGCCGATCACCACGCCGGCTGCCAGATAGCCAAGCACTGTGCCCAGCCCCAGTTTCTTGAAAATCGGCGCCGTGACGACGGCGCCTCCGAGCAGCATCAGGGTTTCGGTGAAAAGGCTATTGGGGGCGGACATCGTCTGTTTCTTTCCGTAGGGCAGGCGGTGTTGCAACACATGACTACGATAAACAGCCATGCGTGAAGAGATTAGAACAAGAATCGGCTCGGCCGCCCTTGATGCTTTATGTAGTGCACAATAAATGGAACGCGAATGAAAGGCCAAATCATGTCTTCAGAAATCGATTCCGCCGCTCTGCTTTCCCGTGCCAGCCAGTTGATCGACCTTGCCCGGAAAGCCGGGGCGGATGCGGCCGATGCCGTCGTCGTGCGATCGCGAGCCCAGTCCGTCAGCGTTCGCCTCGGCCAAGTGGAGGGCACCGAGTCCTCCGAAAGCGATGATTTCTCGCTGAGGGTCTTCGTCGGCAACCGTGTCGCCAGCGTTTCCGCCAATCCGGGTTTCGATCTGCAGGCGCTTGCCGAGCGTGCCGTGGCAATGGCAAAGGTGTCGCCGGAAGATCCGTTCGCCTGCCTTGCCGACGAAGGCGACCTTGCCAAGAGCTACCCCGATCTCGAACTCTTCGATCCCACAGAGGTTTCCTCCGCCGAATTGCGGGAAGCAGCGCTTGCGACCGAAGCGGCGGCGCTCGCCGTGCCCGGCGTCAGCAATTCCGTGGGTGGGTCTGCGTCCGCCGGCATGGGCGGCCTGGTTCTCGTCACCTCGCATGGCTTTGCCGGCCACTATATGGGATCGCGCTTCGGCCGCTCCGTCAGCGTCATTGCCGGTGAAGGCACCGGCATGGAACGCGACTACGATTTCGACAGCCGCCTCTATTTCGCCGAGCTGGACACGGCCGAGGAGATCGGGCGCCGCGCTGGCGATCGTGTCGTCAAGCGCATCAATCCGCGCCAGGTTCCCACGGATAAGAACGTTACCGTCGTGTTCGATCCGCGCGTCGCGCGCGGCTTCGTCGGCCATATCGCCGGCGCGATCAACGGCGCCTCCGTTGCCCGCAAGACCAGCTTCCTGCGTGACAAGATGGGCCAGCAGGTCTTGAAGGCCGGGCTTTCGATCACGGACGATCCGCTGATCGTGCGCGGCCCGGCTTCTCGGCCCTTCGACGGCGAGGGCGTCTCCGGCAAGCGGCTGGTCATGATCGAGGATGGCGTGCTGAAATCCTGGTTCCTTTCCACGTCAGCTGCGCGCGAGATCGGCGGTGGTCTCAAGACCAACGGCCGCGGCGTTCGCGGCGGCACGGCGGTATCCCCGTCCTCCACCAATCTGGCGCTGGAACCGGGCGATATATCCCCGGAGGAGCTGATCCGCAGTGTCGGAACCGGTTTCTACGTCACCGAACTTATCGGTCAGGGCGTCAACATGATCACCGGCGAGTACAGCCGCGGCGCCACAGGCTTCTGGATCGAGAACGGGGAGTTGACCTTCCCGGTTTCGGAGGTGACGATCGCCTCCAATCTGAAGGACATGTTCATGCGCGTGACGCAGGCCAACGACATCGACCGCGATTTCGGCGTCGCCGCCCCGACGCTCGCCATCGAAGGCATGACGCTGGCAGGACGCTGAGGAGTAAGTAGAGATTGGAATCTGTGAATGAGCGATAGCCAGAAGGCCGGCCGGCTGAGCGATGTGGACCTGATTGTCGAGGCCGCGCTCGAGGCAGGCAGGATCGCTCTCGGTTTCTTCCGGCAATCGCCGGAGGTCTGGTGGAAGAATGGTGGCCTCTCTCCGGTGAGCGCCGCCGATTTTGCCGCCAATGAAAGCCTTGCCGCTATCCTGCGTTCGGCGCGCCCCGGCTATGGCTGGCTCTCGGAGGAGACCGATGACGACGCCGATCGGCTGTCGCATCAAACCGTCTTCGTCGTCGATCCGATCGACGGCACCAGGGGCTTCCTCGCCGGATCGGACTTGTGGTGCGTCAGCGTTGCCGTCGTCACGGATGGTCGCCCGGTGGCGGGGGTTCTGTACGCGCCGTCCCTGGATGAGCTGTTCGTGGCGACAGCCGGAGGCGAGGCGTCGAAGAACGGCAAACCGATCCATGTCTCGCAAAGGTTGGGCGACGATCCTCATCGGCTGGCGACGGGCGAAGATATGCTCACGGGCTTCGATCCGGATTTCCGCAAGACGGTCGAACGGGTGAAACACATCCCCTCGCTTGCCTATCGCCTTGCCATGGTTGCGGACGGCCGCCTGGAAGCAACGCTCGTCAAGCGCAATTCCCACGACTGGGATCTGGCAGCCGCCGACCTCATTCTGGAGCGGGCCGGCGGCGCGCTCGTCGATCTCTCCGGCAATGCGCTGCGCTACAATCGCGCCGAAGTATCGCATGACGAGCTTTGCGGCGCGCCGGCATCGCAGCTTCCTGAATTTCTCCGTCAACTTTCGCACCGACGAGACAGTTGACCTTTTGGTCAAAATCCCGCAGATGAAGGGCGGAGGGGGACGACAGTAGAAAGAGACGAAAATGACTGATACCAGCGGCAAAAAGCAGCTCCTGCACCTAGTCTTTGGTGGTGAATTGGAAAACCTCGAAGAGGTCCAGTTCCGCAACCTCAACGAACTCGATATCGTCGGCATGTATCCCGATTATGCGAGTGCCTTGACTGCGTGGAAATCCAAGGCGCAGCAAACTGTCGACAACGCCCATATGCGTTATTTCATCGTCCATTTGCATCGTCTGCTCGATCCGCAGGAAAAAGCGGGATCTTGAGGTCGTCTCATACCGAAATTTGCATTTGATATTTCACTCCGATGAGGCGTTATCGCTTTAAATCCGGCTGTGAAACAGTATCTTTGACACAATAAGAACGAAAAATCGGCCGTTTATTCGGCCGTTTGATAATTGGGATTTGGCATCGATGATGATCAGCTGGGATAGGAGTCGATCGAGATGAGCAGCCTCAGGGCGCGCTTTGCCTTGAGCGCCTATCGTTTTGGCGGGATCGCTGTCTATCCGTTCATCGGGCCTTACCTTGCGGTTCGTGCCGCGAAGGGTAAGGAAGATGGTTCCCGCAAACTGGAGCGTTCCGGCTATGCGAGCGCCAACCGCCCGCAAGGGCCGCTGATCTGGTTCCATGCCGCAAGCGTCGGCGAGACCTCGGCGGTCATCCCGCTGATCCGCGAAATCCGTCGTCGCGACATTCACGTCATTCTGACGACCGGCACGATCACCTCGGCAAAGGTGGCGCATGAGCGTCTCGGCGAGGAGGTCATCCATCAATATGTGCCCCTCGATCTGAAGCCGGCGATACGACGTTTCCTCGATTATTGGCAGCCCGATTGCGCGATTTTCGCCGAATCCGAGATCTGGCCGACCACCATCACCGAGCTTGGTCGCCGGCGCATCCCGCAGATCCTCGTCAATGCCCGCATGTCGGACCGCTCCTTCGCCCGCTGGAGCAAGCATCCCTCGCTTGCCGAAGCGCTGTTCGAAAATCTCGCTTTGGTCGTTGCCCAGTCCGATCTCGATGGAGAGCGCTTCCGCGATCTCGGCGCCGTGCAGGTGACCAGATCGGGCAATCTCAAGGTGGATACCGACGCGCCGTCCTACGATGCGCCAACGCTTGCCGGCTACATGAAGCAGATCGGCGGCCGCAAGACCTGGGCTGCGGTTTCGACTTTCGAGGGCGAGGAGGCCGCTGCAGCCTCCGTCCACAAGATGCTGAAGGAGCATAACGGCCAGCTCACCATCATCGTGCCACGCCATCCCGAGCGCTGCGATGCGATCGAGGCGATGCTCGTGGAACAGGGGCTGAAGGTGGCGCGCCGCACTCGCAACGACATACTGTCATCCGACGTGGATGTTTTCCTTGGCGATACGATCGGCGAGATGGGCCTTTATCTGCGCATGACCGAAGTTGCCTTCATGGGCAAATCGCTGTTCAACGAGGGCGGCCAGAATCCACTGGAGCCGGCCATGCTCGGCTGCGCGATCCTGACCGGCGGCCATGTCCAGAATTTCCGCGATGCCTATCAGGTGCTTGCCCGTCGCGGCAGTGCCCGCATGGTGCGCGACACCGAGATGCTGGCTCGCGGCGTTCATTATTTGCTGACCAACGACGCGGCGCGGCGCGGCATGATCGATGCCGGTTTCGTGGCCGTGCATGAGATGCGCGGCGCCCTGGCAGCAACGATCAAGGGGCTCGAGCCCTATATCAATCCGCTTACGGTGAAGGCGCGGCTGCTGCCGAAGACGATGGCGAACGGCTAGGAAAGGAACGGCATGGCGGCGGTCAAGCTGGGAGCGATTGCGGGGCTTCTTTTCGACAAGGACGGCACGCTGCTCGACTATGACGCGAGCTGGTTGCCGGTCAATCGCGAGCTTGCCCGAATTGCCGCGCATGACGATGCCGTCCTCGCGGATCATCTGCTTTCCGCATGCGGCATGGATCCCAAGACAGGCCATATCGTGCCGGACAGTCTGCTGGCGGCCGGCAACACGCGCCAGATTTCCGAAGGTCTTGTGGCGGCCGGCTCGAAGATGGACCTATCGGAGCTGATAGAAAAGCTCGACGCACTCTTTGCGCATGCGGCGGATTTTTCCTCGCCCGTCACCGATCTCGCCGGCTTCTTCCGTCGGTTGCATGAACGGGGCTACAAGCTCGGGGTCGCCTCCAGCGATAACGAGCGCTCCATTCGCCAGACCGCCCGCCGCTTCGGTTTCATCGACTATCTCGATTACATCGCCGGCTACGACAGCGGTTTCGGCACCAAGCCGGAGCCGGGTATGGTGCTCGGCTTCTATGCGGCAACCGGTCTTTCGCCAGTACAGGTCGCTGTCGTCGGCGACAACAATCACGATCTTCACATGGGGCGCAACGCCGGCGTGGGGCTGACCGTCGGCGTGCTGACGGGAACCGGCTCGCGCGAGACGCTGACAGCCGCATCCGACTATTGCCTCAACGACATTACCGAACTGGAGAGCCTGCTCATGCCGGTCGCTCAATTGGCGTGATCTTGCCAAAGGCTTGCTTTTTCACCCGATCTGCCCTTTTCTGCCGCCTTGCTGAAGGCGCAGGGGCGAGGCTGGATTAGAAATATGGTATCGGAAGCACCACCTTTCTGGTGGCGAAAACCGGATTGGCGTGCCTGGGGGCTCTCACCCTTTTCCTTCCTCTATGGTTGCATTGCCGGACACCGCATGGTGAACGGCAAACGAGCCTCCGTGCCGGTGCCGGTTATTTGCGTCGGCAACTTCACGGTCGGCGGGGCCGGCAAGACGCCGACGGCGCTCGCTCTGGCCCAGGCTGCGAAAGCCAAGGGCATGAAGCCCGGGTTCCTCAGCCGGGGCTATGGCGGCTCTCTCGATGTTACCACAGTGGTCGATCCCGAGCATCACCATGCCACGGCTGTCGGCGATGAGCCGCTGCTGCTTGCCCGCGAGGCGCTGACGGTGATTGCCCGTCGCCGTGCCGAGGGCGCGGAGCGGCTTGTGCGTGAAGGCGCGGATCTCATCATCATGGATGACGGTTTCCAGAGCGCGCAGCTAGCAATCGATTATGCACTGGTGGTGATCGATGCCGGCAGAGGCATCGGCAATGGCCATCTCGTTCCCGGCGGTCCGGTGCGCGCGCCGCTGCGCACGCAGCTTCTCTATGCATCCGCTTTGTTGAAGGTCGGCGATGGCAATGCCGCCGATCGCATCGTTCGGCTTGCCGCGCGGGCCGGAAAACCCTTCTTCGCCGCCTCCGTCAAGGTGCGCGGCCAGGAGGATCTGCGCGGCCGCAATGTGCTCGCTTTCGCCGGTATCGCCGACCCCGGCAAATTTTTCCGCACGGTCGAGACGCTCGGGGCGAATATCGCCATCCGCCGCACTTTCGGAGATCATGAGCATCCGGGCGAGGACGAGGTTGCAGATATTCTCGATATCGCAGCGCGCGAAGACCTCCAGATTGTCACGACATCAAAGGATTACGTTCGCCTGATCGGTCATCACGGCCGCGCCGATGAGCTGCTTGAGCGTTGCCGCGTCATCGAGATCGATATGGTTTTCGACGATCCGCAGGCTCCGAAGCTGATCATCGACAGGGCGATCGCGACGGCTCGCGAACGGCGCTTACGGGAAGGAAGGACCGGCAAAAGCGGCTAGAGCGGTTGCGCGCTTCACGGAATCTCCTAACCGCTCTGGCTTATTGTTTTTGCGCAATTCCGGACGGAAAATCGCTACGCACTTTTCCTGGAATTGCTCTAAAGCTGCCGGCCCGTGTCAGGCAAAAGCCAAGATATTCAGCGTTTCTGGTTGGGAAGCGCGCCGGCCCGCTTTTCGGCCTCCAGCGAGGACATCACATCGGCATAGGGTTCCTGCCGGGCAACGCTCCAGTAGCGCAGCTCATCGAGCGCAATGCGCTGGCCGGTCATGGCGCAAATGACGTACGAGCCCGGCATCAGGATCTGGAAGTCGCCGTCGAGGTAGCGAACTTTCGCCTCGCGGTTCCCATGTCCTTCGAAAAGATTCATCTGATGCCGTCCTCGATCTCTGTCACCTGTTTGCCATACCGCGCCGGACGGGACTTTTCCAGTCCTTTCGAAACGGGGCGTCTTCAGCTGCGCCCGAAGAGCCGTTCGATGTCCGAGAGCTTCAGCTCTATATAGGTCGGCCGGCCGTGGTTGCACTGGCCCGAGCCCGGCGTCGCTTCCATCTGGCGCAGCAGCGCGTTCATCTCCTCCGGCCGCAGCCGCCGCCCTGAGCGTACCGAACCGTGGCAGGCCATGGTCGCGGCCACATATTCCAGCTTCGCGGCAAGCCCGGAGGCGGTCTCCCACTCGGCGATCTCATCGGCCAACTGTCGGATAAGCCCTTGCGCATCGACCTCGCCAAGCATGGCCGGCGTCTCCCGCACGGCAATTGCGCCAGGACCGAAGCGCTCGACGGCAAGGCCAAGCTCGCCAAGCTCTTCGGCAAACGCCATCAGCCGGTCGCAATCCTCTTCCGGCAAGTCGACGATCTCGGGGATCAGCAGGACCTGCGAGGATAGCCGCTTCGAATGCAGGGCCTTGCGCATCGCTTCGAATACCAGCCGCTCATGCGCCGCATGCTGATCGACGATGACGAGACCGTTTTCAGTCTGCGCGACGATATAATTCTCGTGCAGCTGGGCGCGGGCAGCGCCCAGCGGAAAGCGGGACGGTTCTTCGGCACGCACCGGCTCTATCGGCTGAGCAGCCCCGGCGCGGGCAGTGGGCATGGCAAGCCCGTCGAAGGCAGCCTGAGACCTTTCCGTGAAACCATATCCTCCGGCTGTCGCGGTCCTCTCATAAGGGCGTGATGGCGATGTTTCTGGCGTCCAAGGAGCGGCCGCGGGCGATGGCCGCCATCCCGGCTGGAAGCCCGAGCGGCCGGCGGTGAAAGCGCGCAGCATGCCATCCGCCCCCGTCGTTGCGGCACGATCGCCCTCCCGCACCAATGCCTCGCGGATTGCGCCGACGATCAGGCCGCGCACGAGGCCGGGATCGCGGAAGCGCACATCCGATTTCGCCGGATGCACATTGACGTCCACAAGCGCCGGGTCGACCGTCAGCGAGAGGACGGCGACGGGGTAGCGGCCGGAGGGAATGGTTTCGGCATAGGCGCCGCGGATCGCCGACAGGATCAGCTTGTCCTGAACTGGCCTGCCGTTGACGAAGGCATATTGGTGTGCCGAGTTGCCGCGATTGAATGTGGGAACGCCGGCAAAGCCGGTGAGGCCCACATCCTCGCGCATGGCGTCGAGCGCGATGGCGTTATCCTTGAAATCCGCGCCGAGCACTTGCGCCATGCGCGCGAGATGATCGTTACCGGTCGCGGGAAATTCGAGCGTCGAACGGTCGCTGCCCGACAGCACGAAACGCACCTGTGGGAAGGCGATCGCCATGCGCTTGACGACCTCGGTGATGGCAGCCGCTTCTGCCCTCTCGGTCTTCAGGAATTTGAGGCGCGCCGGCGTCGCAAAGAACAGGTCACGCACCTCGACGATCGTGCCGGGATTGGCCGCCGCCGGGCGCAGATGCAATACCTTTCCGCCGGCAACAGCAATCTCCGTGCCGCCGACCGCACCCGTCCTGCGGCTGGCGATCGACAGCCTCGCCACGGAAGCGATGGAGGGCAGGGCCTCGCCGCGAAAGCCGAGCGTGCGAATATCCTCCAGCGTATCCGAGATTTTCGACGTGCAGTGGCGCCTGACCGCGAGTTCGAGGTCTGCCTCTTCCATTCCGGAGCCGTTGTCGCTCACCCTCAGCAGCGCCTTGCCGCCGCCTGCCGTGGCGATTTCGATGCGCGTCGCGCCGGCATCGATCGCGTTCTCGATCAGCTCCTTGGCAGCACTTGCCGGCCGCTCGATGACTTCGCCCGCGGCGATCTGGTTGATCAGTGTTTCGGAAAGTTGCTTGATGGCCATGGCTTCATTCTCGTGGATTCGCGGCAGTGTGAAAAGAGGAAAGGCGGTGCTCGTGTCATCATCCACCCGTTTCCATCCAGGGGCTTTGTTAAGAAATTTAATCAATGTTTAAGGGAATGATGACAGGTTGCGTGACAAGAAGCTTGAAATGACTACAGGTGGCGCGCTTCGTGCACGCTGGAGGCTCTTGATGGCAGGTTGGTGGCCGTCAACTCTCATGAGCCAGGTTCCATCTGTTTCAAGTGGCAAGGCCAGCATGATATTTTCATAAATTTGCCTTGCAGAGTGAGTGCCGCTCTGTCGATTTTTCGTGCTGTGAAACTGGTTGGGTGTAGGGATCGGACGAATGACTGCCGGAATTGAAAAGGCAGCCTTGGCAATCATGACTGAAGATGCGCTTTCCGGCGGCAATCTGCAGACAATGCTCTTTGACGCCCTCTGTGACGGACTGTCCAGCGCCCTCTTCGCCTACGACAAGAACGATCTGCTGTTGTTCGCCAACCGTCAGGTCCTGAACTTCTTTCCGATCCAACCTGAATTCCTGCGACCCTCGACGCGACTGCGCGACTTCCTGGGCGCCGTGTTCGACACGGGCATACGGACTCGGGACCGCGGCCAGGCCAAGTCTTCGGCCAACCGTGAAAACTGGATCTCGCAGCGCATCGCCTCGCACTGGCGCGAGCGGTTTGAGACGACCGAACACTTTTCGGATGAGCGCTGGGTTCGCATCATCAAGCGCCGACTACCGTCTGGCATTGGCGTCTGCATCGTCTCCGATATTTCCGAAGTGAAGAAGCGCGAGGAGCAGTGGCGCGTCGACATGGAGCGCGTGCAGCTTACTGAGGACATCCTCGACAACCTGCCGTTCCCGCTTTTCGTCAAGGACCAGAACATGGTCTATGTCGCTGTTAACAGGGCGTTCTGCGATAAATACCAGGCGGTGGCCGACGAGGTGCTGGGTCGCAAGGGCACCGATCTCTTCTCCACCGATCTTGCCAATCGCTTTCATGAGAGTGACCGGCATGTCATCGAGACCGGCGAGATGTCGATCTCGCGGCAGCGTCAGATTGCCCGAGACGGCGTCGTGCGCGATATCGTCACGCGCAAGCAGCGCATCGGCAAACCCGGCCGTTACTTCCTCGTGGGCACCATGCAGGATCTGCCGAAGGACGGAGGCGATTTCGAGGAATTCGCCCATGCTTCCCAGATCAGGGAGAACAACGACCGGTCCTATCGGCGCGCCTATGTTCCCATGGCTGCTTTACAAACCATTTCGCGCCGTCCGGCTGCCATGGAGACCTTCGTCCCGGAGAATTTCAGTGGCCGCAGGATTCTGGTCGTCACGGCCGATTTTGCCGCGGAGACGGCCGCGCTGAAAACGCTCGGGAATTACGGCTTCGAGGCATGTGTCGTTCATAATGAGAACGAAGAGGCGGCGTTTCTCGATGTGGCAAGCGCGCACGGCGTCAAGATCGATCTTGTGATCGTCGACAACCAGCTCGGCAAGCGCGGCATCGAACTGGCCGAGCGGCAGAACGTCTCCGCTCTCTCCCTCGATGGTTCGCAACTCTCCACCGAGCTCACATTCCTGATAGCACGTCATTTCAACCGGAATATACGCGGCGAGCTCGGGGACATTGCCGAGCCGGGGATAGGTCAGGAATGGCGGGTCGCCGCCGGTGAAAGCCGCAGCATCCAGATCCTCGTCGCCGAAGACAATGATATAAATCAGATCGTCTTTTCACAGATTCTCGAAGGCCTCGGGTACAGCTATGCAATTGCTGCGAGCGGCGATGAGGCAGCGCGAATGTGGAGCGAGCACCGCCCCGAACTGATCCTTATGGATATTTCGCTGCCGGGCCTCAACGGCTTCGAGGCGGCGCGCCTGATCCGTGGCGCGGAAAAGGGCAGCGGATCGCATACGCCGATCATCGGTGTGCTGCCCCAGGCTTTCGAGCGCGATCGCAAGGAATGCGGGGAGGCTGGCATGGATGACGTCATCCTGAAGCCCGTCAGCCCTGATATTATCGAGACCGTATTCCAGAAGCACCTGTGCAGCACCGCTAAAGCAAAAAACAGATAAGTATCGCAATGGTATAGCGCCGACGGCAAGTTATCGCTCACATCGAATGAGTATCACCCTGCCATCCTTTGTTAAGACTTAGCCCTCATGCTTTTTCCAGGGTGGAGAAAACGTCGGAATCGAATATGAAATCGGCTGAAATACCGCTTGGGCCAGTCAGTCAGGAATTGCAGGCAACAGCATATACCGATCCGCTGACCGGATTGGGCAATCGTCATCGCATGCGCGAGCGCACGCGACAGCTTTCGCTTGAGCGCGCCAGCGATCCCGCCCCCTTCACCATCGGCATCGCCAATCTGGATGCCTTCAAGCCGATCAATGATCTTTTCGGCGTCGAAGCCGGCGATGAAATTCTCTGCCAGGTTGCGCATCGCCTCAAGGCGTGCATTCCGGATGGTGCGACGGTGACCCGCCATGACGGCGACGAATTCGCTTTTGTCCTGCCGCTGGTCTTCGAACGCGTCGGCGCCGAAAAATTCGGCCAGATGATCCGCGAAGTGCTGTCGGCGCCGTATGATCTCGGCGACCGCAACGTTCGCCTTTCCGCCTCCTTCGGCTTTGCCATCCATCCCTTCGCCGGCGATGAATTCGACGATCTCCTCAAGAATGCCGAGACCGCGCTTTATCGCTCCAAGCGTCGCGGCCGTGGCCAGATCACCGTCTATTCCAAGGAGATCGCACAGGAGATGAAGCGCGCGACGCAGCTCGAGCAGGCGCTGCGCAATGCCATCATTTCGGATGTCATCGATGTGCATTTCCAGCCGATCGTTTCGCTCGCCAATAATATGGTTCTCGGTTTCGAGGCCCTGGCTCGCTGGAACGATCCCGATCTCGGCTTCGTCTCACCTGCCGTCTTCGTGCCGCTGGCCGAGGAGCGCGGCTTTATCGACGCATTATCCGAGGCCCTTTTGCGAAAGGCTGCCGAGGCTGCGCTCTCGTGGCCACGCGAGCTTTTTCTGTCCTTCAATCTGTCCTCGGCGCAGTTGATGGACCCCGGCACCAGCAGCAGCGTCCTTGCCATTCTCGCCCGCGTCGGCCTGGACCCGCATCGCCTGGAGCTCGAAATCACCGAAACGGCGGTCATGAGTTCGGCCGACACGGCGCATCGCATCATTGCCGATCTCAGGGCAGTGGGCGTGCGTATCTCCCTTGACGATTTCGGCACCGGGCAATCCAGCCTCGGCCGCTTGCGTGAATTCATCTTCGACAAGGTGAAGATCGATCGCGCCTTCGTTTCGCGCATGAATTCGGACAGAGCCTCCGAACATATCATCAAGGCGGTTCTTGCCATGTGTGAAGGGCTGGAGCTGCGTGTGGTCGCCGAAGGCATCGAAGAACATGCGGAAGCCGCAAAGTTGAAGGCGTTGGGCTGTGCCATGGGGCAGGGCTATTATTTCGGCAAGCCCGTGGATAGCGTCGCCACGCTTCGCTATCTGCAGACCCATTATTTCGAAGCTGCCAGCGAGCGCGAGATCGCATAGGGCTGAAAAATAATCCAAAAAAGGCGGCCCCTGAGGGCCGCCGCTTGTCCGTCTATCTGACCACCTGGGTTATTTGTTGGTGGTCGACGATGTCGTCGTGTTGTCCGTTGCCGGCATTGTCGACGTTCCAGCCGAACTTGCGGCCTTGTCGGAAGCTTGCATCGCAAGCGTCTTGAACTCCGGCGCAGCCTTCAATGACTCAGCCGTTTCGGTCGTCGTCAGCTTGATGGTGCCATCCTGAGCATTCTGGGTGGCACTGATCTTGTCGAACGGGACTGCGACATTTTTCTGGCCCATGCCAAGGAAGCCGCCGACCCCGACGATCGCGGCGACAACACCGCCCTGCTTCTGCAGGATCAGATCGTTGATGCTGCCGATGCTTTCGTTCTTACCGTTATAGACAGACTGACCCATATAGGTCTTGGCGCTGATCTGGTCTGCCGACTGTTCGGTCAGATTACCGGCTTGTTCCGTGCCGGCCATGGCGGCGGGAGCCTGTGCCTTGGTCTGCGGAGCCGCACTATCCGGCTTCGTTGTGTCGGGTGTGGCCGGAGCCTTCTGCGACAACGGTGCGCCGCTGCCGCCGGTCGACGGTTGCTGCGACTGCGCGAAAGCCATTGGTGAGAGAACGGATGCAGTGGCAAAGATTGCGCCTGCGGCGACGGAAGTGAAGAGTTTCCCAGTCATCGTGAACCTACCTTTCATTCTGATGGGCATGCTCTAAGAAGCGCATGCATACCAGTACGAGTGGAGCCTTTGTTTTGCCGACCATCATCGTACCGGTCGTAGAGGCTAATGGTTCACGGAGGCTTTGGTTCCGTTAAAAGTTGCAGAAAGAAAATTTGTCGGAGCGACAGGCCGAGAGAATATTATGAAAAAACAATTTGTTATGAAGATCAAAAACAACCTGGAAGATTGAGCGGAGTGGTGATGAAGGATCGTGCCCGCTCATCTTTGGTGGCGCGGGGCTTGATCTGTTACGGCGCTAATTCGCATCGCGGGCACCACCTTCGCACCCGCAACGCGCGAAGGTGGCCTTCGTTCAAAGCTTGTATCGCGGATCGAAAACGCCCCTGACCGTCGCGCCAAGTTCCAGAAGCGCACCGGCCTGCGGCTGCATGGAGCGAGCTTCGTCATCAAGCCCTTCCCAGGCGGTCGTCACCGCCAGCCGATCAGCGTTCTTGCCGATGAAGGCGGGGCAGGAGGGCTGCATCGCGGGCACGCGATAGCGCTCGATACGCAGGCCGTCCGGGCTGTACTTGTCGACGAAGCCGGAGCCCCAGCGCGCATTCCAGATATAGCCGTCGGCATCGCAGACCGAGCCGTCAAGGCCGCCTGGGTCCTCCATGCTGTCGACCATCACAATCGGTTCACCTGCCGGCAGCCCGGTCTCCGGATCGACCAGCACGCGCATGAGTTGGCTGACGCGGGTATCGGTGAAATAGCCGATCGTGCCATCGGGCGAAAAGCAGATCGAATTCGGAATGCTGATCTGGTCGAAGATCTTGGTGACCTTGCCGCCGGCTGCCACATGATAGATGGCGCCCGCCTGCATCTCGGCGCGCTTGCCCATGGTGCCGATCCATAGGGATCCGGAGACATGCGTACGCCCGTCATTGGAACGGTTCTCAGGCTTGTCGGCTTCGATCGCTGCATAGAAGCTCAGCTCGCCGCTGGCGATGTCACGCAGGAATAGCCCCTCTTCGGTGGCGATCATCTGTCGCTCTGCGTCGACGCGGGCGAGCACGCTCGCCATCATCGGCAGCTCGTGAACCTGCTTCTTACCGGTCGGCAGATGCAGCTCGTGCAATTCCTTCCCGAGGATGTTGAACCACCAGACCGTGTCCGTATCGGGATCGTAGGTTGGGCCTTCGCCCAGGACAGATGAAGTATTGCAGAGAATATTGCCCTGAAAATCATGAATATCGGTCATAGATCAGGCTCCTATGGCTTCGTCATAGGCATAGATGGTTGCCTTGGCGCGTTCGGCAACCTCCTCCGCCGTCATTCCCGGCTTGTAGAGGCTGGTGCCGAGACCGAAAGCGAGAATGCCGGCCTTGGTGTAATCCGCGAAATTCTTGTCCGAAACGCCGCCGACGGCAGCGATAACAAGCTCCGGTGGCAAAACGGCACGGATAGCGGTAATGCCGGAAGCGCCGAGCACACCCGCCGGGAAAAATTTGAGACCCGTGGCGCCGGCCCTTGCCGCGGAAAGCGCCTCCGTGGCGGTGAACACGCCGGGCATTGTCACCATGCCCTTGTCGCGGGCGCGGCTGATGATCGCAGGCTCGACATTCGGCGTGACAAGCAGCTTGCCGCCGGCGCCATCCAGTCTGTCGACGTCCTCGATGGTCAGCACGGTGCCGGCTCCGATCAGGCAGTCGGCAGGCGCCATCTTGGCGGCGATTTTGATCGAGCGGAAAGGTTCGGGCGAGTTCAACGGGATCTCGATGGCGGTGAAGCCGGTCTCGATCAGAGCGCCGACGATATCGGCCGTTTCCTCCGGCTTGATGCCGCGAAGAATGGCAATGAGCGGGCGCTTCATGGGAGGGAAGGGAATGCGGGTCGTCATCAGCTTTTGCTTTCGTTCTTGAGCCAGATCGCTTCCGCCGCCGCGGAAAGTCCGCGACGGACGGCGGCATCGGCATCGATGGTCTTGTGGGAGAGAGATAGGGTGCGGAATGCATCCTCGTAGAGAGCCTGCAGGCGTCCAGAAGCGACGAGCATGATGGATGCTCCCTGTCCGGCGGAAGCCAAAGCGCCGGCAATCTCGGCGCCGATCAGCGTGCCTGATATCAACGCCTGGGCGCCGGCAGCCGTCAGTCCGTGCAGAAGCTGGCCGGAGCGGGCGGTGAACAGCAGATTGGTAGCGAGCGCCGGCTTGTCGAAAGCAGCCTTGAGCGCGGCTTCGAAGGCCCCGGTATCGGTGGGCATGTCGGCGCTGCCGGCAACGGCATGCGACAGGATGCTGTGCTTGGTGATGACGTCAAAGAGTTCGCCGGTCATGAAGGTCGAGAAACCCATCACCTGGCCGTCGACCACGCGCACCCATTTCGAATGCGTCCCCGGCATGCAGACGAGCTGCTCGCCCTTTGTATCGGCGGCGATCGCGCCGAGCAACTGCGTTTCCTCGCCGCGCATGACGTCAGGCGCTTGCCTGCTGCGTTGCGCGAGACCCGGCAGGATACGAACATCGCGCGACTGTCCGGGGACGGCGACCGCGCCGGTGAGAATGGCGGCAAGCGATGTCGGCGTGTCGATGTAACCGGCTTCCACCCAGCCCTGGCGCGCGCCAGCCATGCCGCAGACGATCACGGGAATATCTGCCGGCGCCGAGAGTGCATCCAGGTGTGCCTGCAATACCCCTGCAAAGCCTGTCTGGGCCGCCGTGGTCATGCCTTCGCCGCTGCGACGCTCCCCCAGAATGCTGCCATCCTGGCCGATCAGCCATAGCCGAAAACTGCTGGTGCCCCAGTCCACCGCGACATATGCGGGTTTCGTCATAAGAAAATGCTCCGATTCTTCACTAGAAAATGCCGCCATCGACGGTAATGGCTTGCGCGGTGATGCTGCCTGAGCAGTCCGAGGCGAGGAAAAGCACTGGCCCCACAAGATCGGCGGCCTTCAGCACATGCTTGAGGCATTGCCGTTCGACGGTTTTGGCCATGCCTTCCTCTGTCAGCCAGAGCTCAAGCTGTCTCTCCGTCACGATCATGCCGGGCAAAACGGCATTGACGCGGATGTTTTCCGGGCCGAGGCGGCCCGCGAAACTCTTGGTGAGCCCGATAATACCGGATTTCGCAGTTGCGTAGGAGGAAAGCGCCGGTGGGTTCATCCTGAAGACGATCGAGGAGAAGTTGATGATCGCGCCGCCACCGGCCGCCCGCATGCCGGGGGCCGCCGCCTGCGATACGAAGAAGACCTGCTTGAGGTTGATCGCCTGGTTGTTGTCCCAATATTCCTCGGTGGTCGTGTCGATGTCGTGCCGGTCGTCCCAGGCCGCGTTGTTGACAAGCACGCGGATCGCGCCGAGATCGGATTCGACCGCTGCGACCGTGTTCCTGATGGCGCCGACATCGCGCAGATCGGCGTGATAGAAGACGACAGGATGGGCCGACTGTGCCGAGAGCTTGGCGGCAAGCGCCTTGCTCGGCTTTTCGGCAATATCGATGAAGGCGACTTTCGCGCCCTGCCGGGCGAAACCTTCGACGAGTGCCGCGCCGATGCCGGAGCCGCCGCCGGTGATCAGCACGGTTCGATCCTTCAGATCGGGAAATTGTGCCTGCGTCTCGGTCAAGGTTTCTTCCCTCCCAGGATCGATGATATCTCTAGTTCCATTATTTGGAACGAAATTTGACTATGTGGAATTATCGGATTACCCTTCCATCGTGTCAAGGATGCGGCGGCAGTGCCAGCGATAAATGAAGGGCGCATGGGTCTGAATTCGGATGGCGAAAAAGGGGATACCCGCCGTGGCCGCGAAACCGGCACGCTTGGAAAGCTCATGGCGCTGGTCGACCATGTGGCGCTTGCCGATGGTCCGATGCGTTTTACCGACATCCTCTCATTGTCCGATCAGCCGCGTGGTACGCTACATCGGCAATTGTCGCACCTCGTCGAGGAAGGACTTTTGGAGGTCGACCGCGACGGGCGCTATCGTCTCGGGATCAGGCTTCTGAACCTTGCCTCGCGCAGCTGGGCGCGCAACGAATTCCGCGCCGTGGCCGAACCGCATTTGCGCCACTTGCAGGAATTGACCGGCGAAACGGTGCATCTCGGTGTCTTGCGCGGCTCCGAGGTCATCTATCTCGACAAGGTCGAAGGCCGACAGTCCGTGCGCATGTATTCCCAGATCGGCAATGCCTCGCCGGCCTATTGCACGGGGGTTGGCAAGGCGGCGCTCTCCGCACTGGACGATCTAGATCTCGCTGGGCGGATTGCCGCTCTCGAGTTTCGAGCCTACACCGCGCATACTCATCGCAATGCCGCGCGGCTGCTTGCCGATATCGTGGAGATCAGGGTGCGCGGCTATGCATTCGATCGCGAGGAGCACGAGAGCGGCATATGCTGCGTTGCCGCACCGATCCGCGCAGATGATGGCGGTATGCTGGCGGGCGTCTCGGTGACCGGTCCGGCCTATCGCGTGACATCGCAGAAATTGCAGCAATGGGCGCCCCTGGTGGTGGCCGCCGCCGATTCGATCATGACGGACATGCGCAACCGGCTGGGTCCGAAGCGATAGCTCCGACATGTTTTCCTCAAGGGACCGCTGAATTATATTGAATTAATGCTTCAGGCGCTGGATCTTAGCAAAATTGCATGCTTGTCTTGAATTTGCTTGTTGAGAAGCGCGCAAGAACTGCCATTATCCCTCGCGTGACTACTGGGCGCGCGAAGGGGTTTGGTGAAATGACGACCGGACATCGTAGTAACGAGCGTTGACGCGAGCGAGATCCTGAGAAAATTATATTTGAACAAGTGCCGGCTACCGACGTTGGTACGATGACCTCCCGGGGCCAAGAGACGGAAATTTCGTATTTTTCCCTTTTTTACATAAAGAAGACTGATGATGGCGGCATTGGTGCAGGTGGGAACGTCTCCTCGCGGCGAGGACTATATTGACGAAGTCAGCAGGCTGAAGACCCAATTCGACGTGTTTCGGTTCATGAAACGATTGACGGAGGTCTATCGTTGCCGGGCTTTCATGGTCGTCAATCTGCCGCCGATCACCTCCTTCGAGTTGCAGAGCAGTTCGGTGATCAACAACTGGCCGGCTGAACTTCTGTCCATCTATGATCAGGAAGCGTTGTTGCCGACCAGCCCGGTGTTGCAGCGCCTGCGAACCTCGACCTTGCCCTTTGTCTACGAGGTCTCCACGAGCCCGAATAGGGAAGAGAGCAAATCCCAGTTCGCGGTTGCCTTGTTTGAACGCTTTCGCATGACGCGCTTCATCTATCTGCCGGCCCATGATGTCTCAGGCGTTCGCGGAGCGGTTTCGCTGGCCGGCGATCGCGAGCCTTTCTCGCGCGAAGAGGTCAAGGATCTCTTCTATATCGCAACCCATATCTTCGATCGGCTTGCAGAGATCCGCAATCTCGACATCCGCGTTGTCGATGCACTTACCGATCGCGAGATCGATTGCCTGAACTGGACGGCGGCCGGCAAAACCAGCGCCGAAATTGCCGAAATCCTCACGCTCTCGGAACATACCGTCAATCACTATCTGAACAGGGCCACCAAGAAACTCGATACCGTCAACCGCACGCAAGCGGTTGCCAAGGCGCTCCGCGTCGGGCTGATAAAATAGGCCTTGCTCGCCGACGCCCGGTCCGGGTGGATATTTTGTTTCGCGAGCGATCGACGGCCGAACTGATCCCAATTGAACGAAATTCAGGCAGCATCCTGAGTGAATTTTGTGCGCTGCAAATAAAAACTGATGGAGCGCTTTGCGGCACTTTCGCCGCGCAATTGAGCGCCTGTTCCTCAAGTGTTTGAAAAGTATAAGCTTCTCTGTTTCCGCCGAAATTGGCACGCTTCCTGCTTGTTAACAGACAGAGGTCCAGAGGGGACTTTGATAACAGCGCCGATCAATGCGCGCGGATCAGACGACCGTCGTCGATACCATCGCCCTAGCTTCTCCTGGCGAAAGGTATCGGCGGCGGTTGTTGCTTATTTGGCACGTCGATCGACATCGATGGGGCCGAAAGCACGATTTTTGCGACCTTGCCCTACTTCTTTCCCAACTTTGCTTTATGTCGGCCGTCGCAAATAACTTTCGTCTTGGGAGAGCGTTGCGGCTGGTAAGGGTCATAGACCCGGCGGACCTGCTGGCCGCAGCGGACGACGCTTTTTGTCGAAGCCCCCTGGATTTCGTTTGGCGAAGCCCTCCCGCTCCACTATCTAAGCCAGAGAGATTCCGGAAGGCACGCGACTTGATGCCTTGCTCCGGATGAAGATTGCGCAGTGAGGATGGAATGGCAGACATCACCAAGGAACAGGTGCTGGAGACGCTGAAGACGGTTCGCGGCCCGGATCTGGAGCACAATATCGTTGAGCTCGGCATGGTGTCGGATGTCTTCATCTCCGATGGCAAGGTCTATTTCTCCATCACGGTTCCCGCCGAACGCGCCAAGGATCTGGAGCCGATGCGCCTTGCGGCCGAGCGCGTCGTCAAGCAAATGCCCGGTGTCAAGGGTGCCATGGTGGCGCTGACCGCCGACAAGAAGGCCGGCGCCCCGGCTGCGCGCCCCGCGTCGCCGCAAGCTGCCCCGCATCCCCATTCCCATCCGCATGCCCCGCAGCAGCCGCCCCGCGCCGCCAAGATCGGCGTTCCCGGCGTCGGCGCCATCATCGCGGTCGCGTCGGGCAAGGGCGGCGTCGGCAAATCGACGACGGCGGTCAATCTTGCGCTCGGCCTGCTTGCCAATGGCTTGCGCGTCGGCATCCTGGACGCCGACGTCTATGGCCCGTCGATGCCGCGCCTGCTGAAGATCTCGGGCAAGCCGTCACAGATCGATGGCCGCATTATCGTTCCCATGGAGAATTACGGTCTCAAGGTCATGTCGATGGGCTTCCTGGTCGAGGAAGAGACCGCGATGATCTGGCGCGGGCCGATGGTTCAGTCCGCGCTCTTGCAGATGCTGCGCGAGGTTGCCTGGGGCGAGCTCGACGTGCTCGTCGTCGACATGCCGCCCGGCACGGGCGACGTGCAATTGACCATGGCGCAGCAGGTGCCGCTTGCTGGCGCCGTCATCGTCTCCACCCCGCAGGACCTGGCATTGATCGATGCGCGCAAGGGCCTCAACATGTTCCGCAAGGTTGAGGTTCCCGTCCTCGGCATCGTTGAAAACATGAGCTATTTCATCGCTCCGGATACGGGCGCGCGTTACGATATCTTCGGCCATGGCGGCGCGCGCAAGGAAGCCGAACGCATCGGCGTGCCCTTCCTTGGCGAAGTGCCGCTGACCATGAGCATTCGCGAGACCTCCGACGCCGGCACGCCGCTCGTCGCCGCCGAACCGGAAGGCGTGGTCGCCGGTATCTATCGCGAGATCGCCGCGAAGGTCTGGGCACAAGTGGCCAATACCCCGCTGCGCGCCGCGCCCGCCATCGTGTTTGAATAATACACAGCGGCATATCCGCTTTCTCCGTCGCCACGGATTGTCTTGCCGGCATCGTGTGCTATGACTTCGCAGAATTTGGGAATCTGCGGTGAAAGCGCGCAATGAAGAGGTTGTGACTTGATTCTTTGCGAGCTTTGCTGCATATGCGCCGCCGACGTGGAGCTGGTCTGGCGTGTCCTATGACCACCCTCCGCCGTTCGGTGGTTTTATTTCGTTCGGCTAGGCTGGGTCACCGGGACGGACGAAGGATTGGTACAGCAGCGCAATGGAACATGGACACGGATTCCCGGCCGAACAGGCGGGATACGACCGGAGTTTTATGAGTTTTTTTCATTGGCCATTGGTGGGATCGCGGCGAGTGCGTGCAAAGCGCCTTGGCTGTAGCTTTGTCTCCGCTGCTCTGGGAGCCAGCAGTTGATAACTGCCCATTGCTCAGATTCAAAGCCGCTTGAGCTTCACGACCTTTCGGCTGCCGCTCACTTGCCCGACAATGTTATCTGGATCGACATGGTCGACCCTACGCGCGAGGAAGAAGCCAACATCGAGCGCCTGCTTGGGCTCCAAGTGCCGACGCGAGAGGACATGAAGGATATCGAGCCGTCGAGCCGGCTCTATGTCGAGAACGGCTCGGTTTTTCTGACGGCCTCGCTATTGTGGAAGGCCGATACCAATCTGCCGATGCTGACCGATGTCGCCTTCATCCTGACGGGACATCGGCTGGTGACGATCCGTTATGCACAGCCGAAATCCTTCGCGCTGTTCATCGCGGCTCTGCCGCGCATTCCCCCGGAGCGGCGTACCGGTATCGCGCTCCTGACCATGCTTTTGGAAACGATCGTCGACCGCACCGCGGAGGTCCTTGAACAGACGGTTTCCGGTATCGATATATTGTCGGCGCATGTGTTCGGCGATCGTGTCAAGAAGATCCGCCGCCCGTCAAACTATCTGGAAGAGAAGCTCAAGGACATTGCAGGCTACCATCGTACCATCAGCAAGGTGCGTGACAGCCTGAGTTCTTTGTCGCGGCTGCTGACCTTCCTTTATACCATATCCGCCATGCAGCAGGACCAAGAGGCCAAGGAATTGTGCCGCAATGTCTCGCGGGATGTGCAATCGCTGTCGGAGCATGCATCTTTCGTCGCAGGCAACATCACCTTCCTGCTGGATGCATCGCTCGGATTGATCAATATCGAGCAGAACGCCATCATCAAGATCTTCTCGATAGCATCTGTTGTGTTTCTGCCGCCGACGCTCGTGGCATCCGTCTATGGCATGAATTTCGAGCTTATGCCCGAACTGCACTTCGCCTACGGATACCCGGCCTCGTTGCTGCTGATGGTCATATCCGCCATCGTTCCGTTTTTCTTTTTTCGCTGGAAAGGCTGGCTCTGAGAGTCTAGTGGTCCTGAATGTCTAACCAAACCGATCATTCTCCCGACGGGAAAATGAACCCTCGTAAGCTCGCCTACCTCGCCCTCGGATCGGTCGGCGTCGTCTATGGTGACATCGGCACGAGCCCGCTCTATGCCTTTCGCGAGGCACTGAAACCGGTGGCCGTCGACGGCCTGACGCGCAACGAAGTGATCAGCGTCGTCTCGCTGATGTTCTGGGCGCTGACCATCATCGTCACGATCAAATATGTCCTTTTTCTGCTGCGCGCCGACAATGACGGCGAAGGCGGCACGCTGTCGCTCCTGGCGCTGCTGATGAAGACGGCAAACGGCCATACAGCCGTCCTGATGCTGCTCGGACTGTTGGGCGCCGCACTTTTTCTCGGCGACGCGATGATCACTCCGGCGCTCTCGGTGCTTTCCGCCGTCGAGGGTCTGAAGCTGGTGACGCCGCAGCTGTCGGCCTATATCGTGCCCATATCGGTTGCGATTCTGGCGCTGCTTTTTGCCATCCAGTCGCATGGCACCGGTGCCGTCGCCCGTTTCTTCGGCCCGATCACGGCGCTGTGGTTCATCGTCATGGGCGTTGTCGGCATCATGCACATCTCCGATGACTACGGCATCCTCGCGGCCTTCAATCCCTGGTATGCGGTCAATTTCCTCGTCAAGGAGGGCTTTCTCGGCGTGGTCGTGCTCGGCGCCGTCTTCCTGACCGTGACCGGCGCGGAAGCGCTATATGCCGACCTCGGCCATTTCGGCCGCCGGCCGATCCAGTGGGCCTGGTTCGCGCTGGTGTTTCCGTCGCTGACGCTGAACTATTTCGGCCAGGGCGCCCTGGTGCTGCGCGAACCGCTTGCCATGTCGGATCCCTTCTTCCTGATGTATCCGCGCTGGGCCATCCTGCCGGTGGTCATTCTCGCCACCATGGCGACGATCATCGCCAGCCAGGCCGTTATAACAGGCGCTTTCTCGCTGACACGCCAGGCCATCCATCTGGGCTTCCTGCCGCGCATGGAAATCCTCTTCACCTCGGAGACCAATACCGGCCAGATCTTCCTGCCGTCGGTCAACGCCGTCCTGTTCTTCGGCGTCATTTTCCTGGTGCTGAGCTTCAAGACCTCGGATGCCCTGGCGACGGCCTACGGTATTTCGGTCACCGGTGCGATGGTCGTCACCTCGATCATGGCTTTCGAGTTCGTCCGCGTTCGCTGGAATTGGACGCTGCCCATGGCTATCGCCGTGCTGGCGCCGCTGGTGCTGCTGGAATTCGTCTTCCTCGGCGCCAACCTGCTGAAGATCCACGACGGCGGCTATGTACCGGTGCTGATCGCAACCGCCTTCACCGTCATCATGTGGACCTGGCGTCGCGGCACCGCGATCCTCATGGAAAAGACGCGGCATACCGATATTCCGCTGTCATCCTTCGTCAGCTCGATCGAGCGCAAGAGCGATCACTCGCCGGCGCATGTACCGGGCACGGCGATCTTCCTGACCAGCGATCCGGAATCGGCGCCCGCCGCGCTGCTCCACAATCTGAAGCATAATCACGTCCTGCACGACAAGAACGTCATCCTGACGATCCGCACGATCAACAAGCCGCGCGTCGCCCAGGAAGACCGCTACTCGGTCGAGAAGGTCTCCGACCGGTTCTCGCGTGTCGAGCTGCGCTTCGGCTTCATGGAATCGCAGAACGTCTCGCAGGCGCTCGCGACCCTGCGCAAGACCGGCCTGAAGTTCGACATCATGTCGACCTCCTTCTATCTGGGCCGTCGCAAGCTGGTGCCCGATGCCAAATCCGGCATGCCGCATTGGCAGGATCGGCTCTATATCGCGCTTGCCAATGCCGCGACGGATCCGTCGGACTACTTCCGCCTGCCGGCCAACCGCGTGGTCGAACTCGGATCGCACGTCATCATCTGAGGCAGATGCTATCGCTGTTTTGTCAAAGGCCCGGTGGATATCCGCCGGGCCTTTTTTCTTTCAGGCTTTCGCTCGCCCATTGATGAACGCGCCTTTGCGCGAATTAACCATCCATCAAGGTTAATGGGAGATTATTCCGGCTCTTAGTTCCGAGTGCCGTTTGGAGTCCGGTGTTGTCTCGTTCGCCTCATATCAGCCGAAAATTGCGGGTTCTTCCAAAAAATTGGATATCTCCAGCCGTCTTCGGGCTTTGCGCCTGGCTGATCTTTCCATCGACGGCTGCCTACGCCGATCTCGCCGGCCTGCTTTCGGGCATCGACAGGGAAGGCAGCAACTGGCGCATGGTGATGACCAACTCGCCGGCCGGCTCCACCCACCAGGCAGAACTGGCCTTCGGCGATGCAAAGACGGCGGCTGCCGTTGGCGATGGCGGTCTCGTGATGCCCGATGGCCGCCGCGTAGCCTTCCTTTCCGAGCAGAAGGGCAGCGATCCCCGGCCGGATGAAGAGCGCATTAATCGTCGGGACAAGAAGGGCCGGATAGTTTCCGTCGCGCCGATGTTGCCGCCGAAGGATTTTTCTGCCGGCTCTGTGCTGCAGCGGCAAAGCATGCTGTTTCGGCAGGAATCGGACACCGGCGAGCGGACCGCGTTCCTGAAGCCGAAGCTCGGCGGCAAGGAGATCCAGATCGCCACCGCCTTCTACAAGAAGCGGCCGCCGCAGCCGGACGATGGTGTGCCGACTTATCTGGCGGGCCTGGTCACCAATCAGAACGCCGATGTTCTGGCCGCCGCCTATGCGTCGCCGGCGCCGGACTATGCTCGGACTTCGCCCTTCGATTCCATCCTTGCCAAGGATCAGGACGGCGAGGGCCGTTTTGTGCCGCAGATAGGGCCGAAGGATCATCCCTGGGCTGCCAATGTCCTGCCGCCTTCGGTATTCTCCTCCGATGAGCAGCAATGCCTCGCCACCGGCATCTATTTCGAGGCGCGTGGGGAATCGGTAAAAGGGCAGGCGGCCGTCGCCCAGGTCATTCTCAATCGCGTTCGCAACCCGGCCTACCCCAAGACCATCTGCGGCGTCGTCTACCAGAACGACGACTGGCACAATGCCTGCCAGTTCTCCTTTGCCTGCGACAGCGTCAAGGACCGGGTCAACTCGCCGGAGCATTGGCGCATCGCCCGTCAGGTTGCCATGGCCGTCACCGCCGGCAAGATCTGGCTTCCGGAAGTCGGCTCGGCCACCCACTACCATGCTGTTTATGTCAGGCCGAAATGGGCGGCATACATGGTGAAGGTCGGGCGCATCGGCATGCACATCTTCTATCGCACCTATGGCGGCGGATGGAGCTGACGTGATCGTGCCGATGAATTGAGGCGCCCTGAAGCCTCATGGCTGGCAAAAAAGCCACAAGAGACTGCGGGCTGAAGAGGATTCTTCGGCTCAGTTTCCGCCCGGCAAGGCTTCTTTAGCGTAAACTCATGATTTAATTGGGCTAATTAATGGCTGGACAGATGGTGTCTACGCCTTGACTATGCTTTTTCCTAAAACTATGTTGCGCGCGACTTCAAAACGGGCCGAAAGGTGGCGAAACCTGCCGTTCGTTTACGCGTTGACCGGGGAAATGGGATACGCGCAACGAAAATGGGAGGATGCCACCATGACGGATGATCGCGACGAAGGTCTGGAAAAGCGGCGTGCGGAGCTGGGAGCCGAACTGGCAAGCAAGCGCGCTGCGGTGAGAGAGGATGAATCGGGGGAGGTTCGCGCCGAGGTAAGCCGCAAGGGCTACGCTCAGGCGATGAAGCTTTCCAGTGAGTTCATTGCTGCCATCATCGTGGGCGCTGTTCTGGGCTATGTCTTCGACCGTTTTGTCGGTACGGCGCCGTGGGGCATGATTATCTTGCTGCTTCTCGGATTTTGTGCCGGCGTGCTGAATGTGCTGCGCTCCGCGGGAAAGGTGGCGACACCGGTACTCGAAGAGCGCGGGCCTGACAAGAAATGAGCGGAAACAACGCCGGGGGCGCTGTTTCCAAATGAGAGGCATCCGTTCGGCAGAGCGGAAAAATGAAAGAGAACAGCGGTGGCAAACGGACCTACCCATCAGTTCCTGATCTTCAAGATTATCCCGATCGATATCGGTGGAATTGATTTTTCGTTCACCAACGCTTCCTTGTTCATGGTCGCCTCCGCAGTGCTCTCTGCCGGATTCCTGTACTATGCCAGCGCACCGCGCGGCGTCATTCCGACGCGGGCTCAGTCCGTGGCGGAAATGGCCTATGAGTTCATCGCCTCCATGTTGAAGGAAGGAGCGGGGACGAAGGGAATGAAGTTCTTCCCGCTGGTCTTCTCGCTCTTCATGTTCGTGCTGACGGCCAATCTGCTCGGCATGGTTCCTTATTTCTACACCATCACCAGCCAGATCATCGTCACCTTCGCGCTGGCGCTTCTGGTCATCCTGACGGTCATTATCTACGGTTTCCTCAAGCACGGTTTCGGTTTCCTCAAGCTCTTCGTGCCGCAGGGCGTCCCGGGCATTCTTCTGCCGCTGGTGGTGATCATCGAGATCATCTCCTTCCTGTCCCGGCCGATTTCGCTCTCCGTTCGTCTTTTCGCCAACATGCTCGCCGGCCATATTACGCTCAAGGTTTTCGCAGGCTTCGTCGCCTCGCTCGGAGCCCTTGGCGCGCTTGGCATCGGTGGCGCAATTCTTCCCCTCATCATGACCGTCGCCCTCACCGGTCTCGAATTCCTCGTTGCCTTCCTCCAGGCTTACGTCTTTGCGGTACTGACTTGCATGTACCTCAACGACGCAATCCACCCGGGTGGCCACTAAGGATAAAGACATTGGCGTCTAAGGGCGTCAGTCATTCACCGCACAACCATTTCAAAGGAGTTCAACATGGACGCGGAAGCAGCAAAGTTCATCGGCGCAGGTTTGGCTTGCTTTGGTATGGCCGGCACGGCTCTCGGCCTCGGCAATATC
>Ga0209233_1000391_pt1 | contig 37267 bp, 28 predicted proteins | sample AraplaCL_Cvi_mCL_FD_184269 | JGI IMG/M metagenome (GOLD analysis project Ga0209233, IMG submission 184269) | Arabidopsis root microbial communities from the University of North Carolina, USA - plate scrape CL_Cvi_mCL (SPAdes) (version 2) | ecosystem: Host-associated > Plants > Roots > Endosphere...
GCAGCACGGCGAAGAACGCCGGCACCGCGACCAGATAGGCGACACCCGCCACGCCCAGCACGGCCGCGAGGCCGAAATTGGTGGCAATGATGGGCACCAGCGCCGCCCCGATCACCGAAAAGCAGCCATTGATGCCCCAGGCCCAGACGAACATGTGGTCCTTCTTCAACCGCGTCAGCCAGGTCATGGCGGTGGCCATGGGGAAGCCCATCAGGAATGCCGGTGGCGCAATGAGAGCAAACGAGAAGATGAGTCGCAAGGCATAGGGATAGGCGCCGATGGCATCGAGCACTGGCGACAGGAACAGGCCATAGCCGATCAGCAGCACGGCGATCGCCGCCAGAATAATCGGCAGGGCGACCTTGGCGCGGTTGAACAGCCGCTCGGAAACGAGCGAGCCCAGCCCCGAAAACACCAGCATGCCCGCGATCATCACCGAGGCGGAGATGGTGGGATTGGCGAGCGCCAGGGTGAAGCGCGAGATGAGCCCGACCTCGACCATGATGTAGCCGAGCCCGAGGCCCGCAAAATAAACGATCGTTCCTGCCTTGCCGGGCGAGCGCGAAAACACCGCCCGCCAGCCGAACAGCACCGGCAGCAGGATGAGCACGGCCGCGCAGGCCGTCGCCACACCGAGGGTGGCCCAGAGCACGAGGTAGCCCCAGTCGTCCTGGAACAGGTCGAGCCGGTCGAGCGTCTTGGGCAGGTCGCCGAACTTTTCGTAAGCGGCGAAATAGGGGATGTCGTTGGTCAGGGGCCGGGTGTCGAAGACGTATTTGTCGGCCATCTGGTCCCAGCCGCCCAGCATCATGTAGTGCCAGGCGAGCCGGCCCATGGTGGTGGCGGGGACGACCGCATTGCCATCGGCATCGACGGGCGTGGTGTCGCCGCCATCGGTCGCGTCGGTGGCGCCGGCATCGGCGGCACCAGCATCGGAGCCGGTGGGATCGGTGGCCCCGGCGGCCGTGCTGCCGGTGGCTGTCGTCGAGGACGAGCCGTCCGACCCTGCATCGGCGTTGCCGAAGATCGAGTCATGGTATTGCGACAGGATGGTCGCCGTCTGGCTTTCGTCGAACGGATAGCCCGGGCCGTAGATCTCGTCCCAGCTCATCGACTTGGTATAGGCCTCGAGCTTCTTGACCTCGTCGGGGGTAAAGCCGCCCTTTTTGAACAGGATCGTCGAGGTTGAAAGGTAGCTCGAGGCGGCAAAGACCGAATTGGCGGCGTTCTTGGGGTCGAACGCCCGCGCCGCGTCGGCGACGGTGGCGTAGAGCTTGAGGATCGACTTGGGCGGCTCTTCCTTGTTCCAGGCGGTGATGGAAAGGATGCCGCCATCGGCGAGCGCGCCCATGTAATCGAGCATGGCTTCGCGCGTGTAGGCGTATTTTTCGCTGATGGCGAAGCCGCCGGGGTTGGAGAGGCCCACCGAGTCGGCAAGGCTCAGATCCACCACGTCGTAGCGGTTCATGGTGTGGGCGAGGTAGAGCCGCCCGTCATAGTCGATCACCTTGAGCTTGGGATCGGCGAGCACGTTGCCCGTCACGTCCTTGAGCGAGGGATCGCGGAAAGCCTGCAGCACGGCCGGATTGTTTTCGGCCACGGTTACCGAGCTGGCGCCGGCGTGCAGCGCCGCCTGGGTCGAGATGCCGCCGCCGAACTGCACCACGAAGGCGTTGGCGTTCTGCTTCAGCACATAGGGGAAGTACATCGGCAGGTATTTGAAGTAGTTGGCATCGGCATCTGGCAGCTGCCGCATGATGCCTTCCGGCCCCTCGCCATCGATATACATGCCGACATAGGTTTTCGGCGGCAGGTCGGGCAGGTTGAACGCCGCATTGTCCGAGAGCCCCGGCGCGAAATGCATGTAGGAGCTCGAATAGATCTGCAGGTCGCCGAAGGGCGAAATGTTGCGGTAGAGCCGCGTCTGGTCGGGGAAATTGCGCGCGTAGGCAACGCCCTTGTACTGCGACACCGCTATATCGGGGATGCCGAGCATGCCCGGCAGCAGCAGATAGGCGGCAATCGCGGCGGCGCCGAACACCAGCATGCCGGCGCCCATGGCCCAGTTGCGGCGGGCGCCGAACCAGAGCAGGCCGCCGAGCCCCCACAGGATCAGCGGCACGGCGATGAGTTGCTCGGGCGCGAACCAGTACATGGCGCCCAGGATCACGAGGCCACAGATGCCAGAACCGGTGAGATCGGCGAAATAGACCCGGCCGAAGCCGGTGCGGCTCTTGAGGAAGACGATGCCGAGGAAGAAGGCGCCCGACAGGAACGGCAGCAGATAGAGCACGAAATTGGCGAACAGCCGCCATTTCTGCGCCGGATCGGAGACGATGAAGATGGCGTTGAACGGCACCGTCTGCGCCATCAGGTTGGCGGCGACGGTCAGCGGGCCGAACAGGAACAGCGCGGTCGAGGCGGCGCCCCGCCAGTGCCGGTCAAACCAGCCCTTGCCGATGAAGATGACGACGCTCGACAGCGAAAAGCCGAGCAGTGCCAGCGAGACGACGAGGGAGCCGAAATGCGCCCAACTGCCCACCGCGAACACCCGCATGATGGCGATCTGCAGCGCGATGATGGCGCCGGCAATCAGCCCCACCGACAGGTAGAAGGGCGGATTGGGGTCGGCGGCGACGGCGCTGGTCGTAACGAGTGGCTCTTCCATGGGATCCCTGATGCGCAACGCCTCCCGGCCAACAGACCGGAAGGCGTGGAAATCTACGTTGATTTGCCGCCCCGCAATAGCGCGCGGGGGTCACAGTCGCGGCATCTTTGGCGGCGGCGGGACGTGGCCCGTTGCCCCGGGCGGGCGCCCCCTCATGGTTCGACAAACTCACCATGAGGGTCGCGAGATGCTAGGCAATTCCTGTCCCACGCCCACCCGCCTCGCGGCGGGCCTGCCGAACCACGTGCCACACCCACCGGCGGGCGATGCGGCCCGTCGTGCACTACCCGTTGTGCGTGCCGACGATGGCATCGCCTTCGAGCTTGGTGAAGGGCACGAAGGGCACGATCTTGCCGTTGTAGATGTCGGAGCGGGCGACCTGGAACGAGCCGTCGGCCTGCTGTTTCTTGACCACCTTGAGCACGTGCTGGGCGCCCGGCGGGCCGACGGGGATGACCATGATGCCATCGGGCTTGAGCTGCTGCAGCAGGTCGGGCGGAATGTGGTCGATGCCACAGGTGACGATGATCTTGTCGAACGGCCCGGCATCGGCCCAGCCGTAATAGCCGTCGGCGTTCTTGGAGGTGATCGACTTGAACTCGCTGTAACCCTTGCCGATCAGCGCGTCGTAGAAGCCCCGGGTGCGGGCGGCCAGCGGCTTGATGATCTCGATGGTCCAGACCGTATTGGTGAGATGCGAGAGGTAAGCCGACTGATAGCCCGAGCCCGTGCCGATCTCGAGCACCTTGTCGGTGGGCTGGACGTCGATGGCCGTGGTCATGCGGCCGACGAGGTGCGGGCCCGAAATGGTGACGCCGTAGTTGATATCGAGGAAGGCCGAGTCATAGACGCGGTCGAGGTTCTGCTTCAGCACGAACTCTTCGCGCGGCGTGAATAGGAACGCCTTCTTGTTGCGATCGTCGAGCACGTCCTTGTTGGCGACCATGTGCTGGAAGCGGTCGAAGCGCAGGCCGAGGAACTTGGGATCCTCGCCCCGGTTCTTCACCATCCAGGCGATGAAGGCATCCTTGTTGTCCATCGGCGGGCTCATCGATGGATCGAAGGCGGCCGGCACATTGGCCAGGGCCAGCCCTGGCGCCGCGGCGGCGGATGCCGCAACGACTGCCGATCCGGCGAGGAAATCACGACGCTTCATTGTCTTCTCCGTCTAGAGGGGCCGCGGCCAGCTCTGCAGGGGCAGCGGGCGACCGGGTGTTCGACTCAGGTAGTGAAGAAAGCAAGACCAATACGGAAACAAGATGACCACCGGCAAATTGCCGCGGCCGTTATTCTTGCGGAATCTGTGGCAGACAAGCTGTACCCGCCGTCTCAAGGCTATAGGCAGCCTGCGCTACTTTGTCACGCCTCGCGGGGTCGGGCGGGTCAGGCCGGTCGGCGACGCCGGATCGGCAGGCCGCTGGCGAAATAGACGAGGCCGCCGAGCAGGGTGATCCAGAAGCTCGTCGGCCAGTCGGTGAGGAAGGCGAGCCCCAGGCTGAGCCAGGCGATGAGCACGGCAAGGCCGATCGAGGTAGCGATGCCGGCGGCGACGCCGCGGGTCAAGCGCAGGGCGCTGGCAGCGGGCGCGACCATCAGCGCAAAGACCAGCAGCACGCCGACGATCTGCATGGCGGCAACGGTCGAAAGCGCGACGATGACCATGAAGAGGGTCGAGACCAGCGTCAGCGGCACGCCGCGCGCCTCGGCCAGTTCGGGCTGGAGGCTCGCAAAGAGCAGCGGCCGGGCGATGAGCGCGAGCGCCAGGAGGCTTACCGCCCCGAGCCCCGCCAGCGCCGCGACCGTACCGGGGCTGATGCCGAGGACGTTGCCGAACAGCACGTTCGTCGCCTGCGCCGCATAGGCGGTATAGAAGTGGAGGAAGAGCAGCCCGAGCCCGAGCGACATCGTTAGCACGAGGCCGATCGCCACGTCGCGGCGCGCCTTGTTGCCCAGGAGGCCGACCCCGATGCCGGCGACGATGGTGAAGAACGAGAGCCCGACGAGCGGCGACAGGCCGACCAGGGCCGCTCCCGTCGCGCCGGGAAACCCGACATGGGCGAGGGCGTGGCCGGCGAAGGTTTCGCCACGCAGCACGAGGAAATAGCCCACTGCGCCAGCCACGATGCCGACGATGAGCGTGGCGAGGAACGCGTTGCGCATGAAATCATAGTCAAGAATGGTCGTGATCGTCATGGGCGTGACCTCCCGCGTCGAGTTCGATCTCGTCGGCCAGCACGAATACCCGGCCATTGGCTCTGAGCACGGTGATGGGCGTGCCGTAGAGCTTTGACAGCACCTCGGGGTTGATCACCGCATCGACGCTGCCGATCGCCGCCTTGCCGCCGCCGAGGTAAAGCACCTCGTCGACCGCGTGGAGCAGCGGATTGAGTTCGTGCGAGCAGAACAGCACGGCGATGCCGAGCTCCTCGCCGATGCGGTGCACAAGCTCGATGATGGTGCGCTGGTGGCCCGCGTCGAGGCTGATCAGCGGTTCGTCGAGCAGCAGCAGCTTCGGCGCGCCGAGCAGCGCTTCGGCGATGAGGATGCGCTGGCGCTCACCGCCCGACAGCTCGCCGAACGGCCGGCGGGCGAGGTCGGCGGCCCCTACCCGCTCTAGCGCCTGGCTCGCCGCCTCGCGATCGGCTTTCGAGGCCATCGGCCAGCCCCAGCGGTGGCCGCCCGCGGCGCCGACGACAAGGTCGAGCCCGGAGAGACCGATATCGGTGGGCAGGCGGCGGCTCTGCGGCATGTAGCCGATGGCCGGGTTGCCGCGCCGCGGCGCCTCGCCGAGCACGGCGATGCGGCCGCCCGCCGGCCGCACGAGGCCGAGGATCGACCGCAGCAGCGTCGTCTTGCCGGCGCCGTTGGCGCCGAGCAGGCCGACGAAGCTGCCGGGCGCGACCTCGAAGGAGACATCGGACAACACCGCCCGGCCACCAAAGCCGAGGTCGACCCGATCGAACTGCAGTGCAGGGGCTATTTCAGCGCATCCTCTACTTCGCCGAGCTGGCCGAGCAGCCAGCCGGGCAGGCTCTTGCCGGCCGGAGCCGTCTCCGTCACGCCGACCACCGGCACCTTCGCCGCCTTGGCGAGGGCAAGGAGGCGGGCGGTCGTATCATCGGTCACCTGCGAATTGTAGAACAGAATCTTTGCCTCGCCCGATTTGAGGCTGGCCTCGAACCCGGCGACCTGAGACGGCGACGGCTCGGTGTCGTTCATGATTGCCAGCTGGAATTCGGGATTGAGCATCTTGAAGCCGAGCGCCGCCGCCATGTAGCCGAACACCGGCTCGGTGGCGGTGACCTCCACCCCCGCATGCGCCGCCCTGACGCGACCGATCGCTGCATCGACCGGGGCGAGCGAGGCGAGGAAGGCCGTAAGGTTGGCCTTGTAGTCGGCGGCATCGGCGGGATCGCGCCGCTCGAGTTCGCCGGCTAGCGCTGTGGCGACGGCCGGAAACGTCGCCGGATCGTACCAGAGGTGCGGGTTGTCGCCGTCCTTGTGGCCGGTGAGCGTTGCCGCAACGAGCACCGTCCGATCGGGGGCCGCGGCAACGGAGAGCAGCTTTTCCATCCACGGATCATAGCCGGCGCCGTTGTAGACGACGACCTGGGCGTCGGCGACCTGCCGTGCCGTCGACGGGCTGGTCTCGAACAGATGCGGGTCTTCGTCCGGGTTCGACAGGATTGCCGTGACCGAGACGTGGCTGCCCCCGATCGCTTCGGCCAGCGTGCCGTAGAAGTTCTCCGCCGCCACGACGCCGATCGGCGCCGCCGCCGCGGGCAAAACGAGTGACAAACCAGCCGCGAGGCCGATGGCGACCACCATCAAGCGCATGAGAATACCTTTCGCAGGGAGAGCGCCGAAGCGCCGATGTAACTTTATAACATTAAACGGAGGACTGAGGGCGTGTCAACGGGGGGCGCCGATGGCGTGACTGCCCCCGTGGCGCCCCCTCTCGCCCGCGGGGCGAGGGGACGATGGAGCCGAGCAGCACCAGAAGACCCGCCGTACTGGGGAGGATGGCCAAGATGCCGCCGAGGGGCGCCGAGCACAGGATCGTGGTGGCCATCCGAACCGGCACGGCCGCGCCAAGAGGCGCCCTTCTCCCGTTGCGGGAGAAGGTCCGGCAGGGATGAGGGGGGAGCGGCAAGCGCAAGTGGCCTCCCCCTCATCCGGCCTTGTCAGGCCACCTTCTCCCGCAAGGGGAGAAGGGAGCCGAGGGCGATGTGCACGCTATCGTGTTGAGCCTGTAGAACCACCACAGGCCAGCACTCCAAGGCTTCAGCCCGCGGACGATGAGCGGCGCCGAGTGCCCAGCGGCTAAGGGCAGGCTCCCTACTTCAGCGCGAACGGCACCATGAAGTATGGGGCGGTGTCGGTGGCGTCGCCCATCTTGCCGATGCGGGCCTCGAGCACCCAAAGCGTGCTGCCGACCTTGGCCATTGCGGTGGGGCCGTCGAGACCGGTGGCGACCGGCTTGACCGTGGCAGTGTCGCCGGAAAGCGTCACGGCATCGACTTCCCCGGCGGCGTTTTCGGCGACGTAGAGCACGCCGTCATCGCCGAAGCGCATGCCGTCCGGTCCCTTGAGCGGCTGCGAGGTTATCAGCTCGGTCAGCTTGGCCTGGCCCGACAACTGCTCGATCCGGTAGAGCTTGCCGGTGGTGACGTTATTGACCACGAGGACGCCATCGGGACCGGCCGAGATGCCGTCGACGCCCTTCAGAGCATCGTCGGCCGCCAGCGGATACGCCGTGGTCGCGCCGGGCGCGAGATGGAATACCCGGCCGCCGGTGGTATCGGCGAAATAGACTGTACCGTCCGAAGTCGAGGCAATGTCGTTGCAGAGGCTCCCCGGCCCGAGATCGTAGCTCCCTCGGGCGTCGCCCGACTTGAGATCGAACGACCGGACGATCGAGTTCATGCCGGGCTTGCCGGAAAAGATCGACAGGTCGTCGTAGCAGGCCCAGAGCAGCCCGGCCTTTTCGTCCGCATAGACGCCGAGGATGGCGCCGGGGCCATCGGCCGGCTTCTTGATGAAAACCTCGCCCTTGGCGGCGCCGGGGCCGGCGCGGAACACTTCGCCCATCGCGATGCTGCCGGCGAACAGCGTGCCGTCGCTGGTCGCCGTCATGCTTTCGGGAATGATGCGGCCGTCGCCGACCTGCACCTTGTCGGCGGCCTCGGCCGCCACCGTACCGAGCAGCAACGCTGCCGCGGCGATACCCAGTCTCCAGCCCATGGCTTCCTCCATCTGGATCGGCGGGAACTACAGCCGGTCGAACTCAGCGGGGCAATGGCGGCGCGGCCGGTATCGGACAATGCTCGACATAGGCATTGCCGAGGGAGCGGCGAAACGCCCGGCGCGAGCGGGGCTTTCGCATTTGCGGTTCGGAGAAGCCCGGCCCTCTGAAGCCCCCCACCCCATCCCTCCCCTCAGGGGGAGGGAGACCATGTGGCAGGGCACTGCCTCACTCCCTCCCCCTTGCGGGGAGGGATGGGGTGGGGGTTATTCTGACGCTCAAGCTTCCCAGTGCCGCGCTAGCGGCCTTTTGGGCGGAGGCCGTCGAGGAACAACTGCTCGAGATAGAGCGCGGCGTCGTGGAAGCGACCGTCGCCGTTGCGATCCTTGCCGAGCACGGCCCGCACCTGCACGTCGAAATCGGCATAGTGCTGGGTGGTGGCCCAGATCGAAAAGATCAGGTGATAGGGGTCGGCGCGATTGAGCCGGCCGGCATCCATCCAGCCGAGGATGATCCCGGCTTTCTCATCGACCAGGCGCTTCAGGTCGCCCTCGAGCATCTCGAGCGTACGGGGCGCGCCTTGCAGCATCTCGTTGGCGAACAACCGGCTTTCGCGCGGAAAATCGCGCGCCATTTCGAGCTTGCGGCGGATGTAGGAGCGGATCTCGGGGATCGGGTCGCCTTCGGCGTCCATCTCCTGCAGCGGCGCCAGCCACATGGTGAGGAGCTCGGCGATGAGGCGCTGGTAGATGTCTTCCTTGCGCGGGAAGTAATACAGCAGGTTCGGCTTGCTCATCCCCGCCGCTTCCGCGATCTGGTCGATCGTGGCGCCGCGGAAACCGTTGGCGGAAAACACCTCCAGCGCCGCTTCGATGATCCGGTCCTGCTTTTCCCGCTGGATGCGCGTCCGCGGCCGGGCCGGTGCCTTGTCGTCCATCGCCGCCAATGCTCCTCCCCGCTCGCAACGCCCCGCAAGGCATCACGAGAGCGGTTATCCTCGGGGTACGCGACCCCCGGCCAGGCCAGATCCGGCGCAACTTTTTGCCTTGCTTGGCTGCGCCGGAGTGCTAACGTTTTTCCAATTGGTCAAAATTCTCGGGTCCTCAGGTTCGCGTCAAGAGACAAATAAACCTGACCGCAGAATTCAACAAAAGAATCCAGGGGAGCCTACGGTGTCCAACCGCCTCAACGTCGCGCCGAACGATCTCAATGCGTTCTGGATGCCGTTTACGTCGAACCGGCAGTTCAAGCAGGCGCCGCGCCTGTTCGCGCGCGCCAAGGACATGCACTACTACACCACCGAGGGCCGCCAGGTGCTCGACGGCACGGCGGGGCTCTGGTGCGTCAACGCCGGGCATTGCCGGCCGAAGATCGTCGAGGCGATCCAGGAGCAGGCGGCCGAGCTCGACTACGCGCCGGCCTTCCAGATGGGGCACCCCAAGGCGTTCGAGCTGGCCAACCGGCTGGTCGAGATCGCGCCCGAAGGCCTCAACCACGTGCTCTATACCAATTCGGGTTCGGAATCGGTCGAGACGGCGCTCAAGGTGGCGCTCGCTTATCACCGGGTGAAGGGCAATGGCAGCAAGTTCCGGCTGATCGGCCGCGAGCGCGCCTATCACGGGGTGAATTTCGGCGGCATTTCGGTCGGCGGTATCGTCACCAACCGCAAGATGTTCGGCACGCTCCTGACCGGCGTCGACCACATGCCGCACACCCATAACCTTGCCAAGAACGCCTTCAGCCGCGGCCTGCCGGCCAATGGCGTCGAACTCGCGGATGAACTCGAACGCATCGTGACGCTGCACGACGCCTCGACCATCGCCGCGGTGATCGTCGAGCCCGTCGCCGGCTCGACGGGCGTGCTGATCCCACCGCCCGGCTACCTGCAGCGGCTGCGCGACATCACCAAAAAGCACGGCATCCTGCTGATCTTCGACGAAGTGATCACCGGGTTCGGCCGGCTCGGGACGCCGTTCGGGGCGGACTATTTCGGCGTCACGCCCGATATCCTCGTCACCGCCAAGGGGCTCACGAACGGCGTCATCCCGATGGGCGCCGTGATCGTGTCGAGCGAAATCCACGACGCGTTCATGACCGGCCCCGAGCACATGATCGAATTCTTCCACGGCTACACCTATTCGGGCAATCCGATGGCCGCCGCGGCGGGCATTGCGACGCTCGAGACCTACAAGGAAGAAGGCCTGCTGACCCGCGGCGCCGAGCTCGGCAAGTATTTCGAGGAAGGGCTCCATTCGCTGCGCGATTGCCCCAACGTCATCGACATCCGCAATATCGGCCTCGTGGGCGCCATCGAGTTGCAGCCGATCGCGGGCGAGCCGACGAAGCGCGCCTTCTCGGCCTTCCTCAAGGCGTTCGAAAAGGGCCTGCTGATCCGCACCACCGGCGACATCATCGCGCTGTCGCCGCCGCTGATCGTCGAAAAGAGCCACATCGACCAGATCGTCGACACCCTCCGGGACGTGCTGACCTCGCTTGAGTAGGATGGAATGTTTGTTCTATACGCAGCGTAATAGAACATTTGTTCCGCCAAGGCGGGAAGGAGCCAGAGCATGCTGACCATCGAGAACGCCGTTGCGGGCAAGCGCTACGTGTCGAGTTCGACCCGCAAGAGCCCGGTATTCAATCCGGCGACCGGCGAGCAGACGGCCGAACTGCCGCTCTCGACGCTCGACGAGATCAACGCCGCGGTCGCCTCGGCCAAGAAAGCGCAGGTCGCCTGGGGCAACACCACGCCGATGAAGCGGGCCCGGGTGATGTTCAAGTTCAAGGAACTGCTCGACCGCAACATCAACGAACTGGCGCGGATCATTTCGGCCGAGCACGGCAAGGTGCATGACGACGCGCTGGGCGAGATCGCCCGCGGCATCGATTGCGTCGATTTCGCCTGCGGCATTCCGCAGCTGCTGAAGGGCGAATTTTCGCGCAATGTGGGGCCGTCGATCGACACCTATTCCGATCGCCAGCCGCTCGGGGTCGTCGCCGGGATCACGCCGTTCAACTTCCCGGCCATGGTGCCGATGTGGATGTATCCGACGGCGATCGCCTGCGGCAACGCCTTCATCCTCAAGCCCTCCGAGCGCGATCCTTCGGCGTCGCTGTTCTGCTGGAACCTGTTCATGGAAGCGGGACTGCCCGAGGGCATCCTCAACGTCGTCCACGGCGACAAGGAAGCCGTCGACGCCTTGCTCGACCACCCCGACATCAAGGCGGTGTCGTTCGTCGGCTCGACGCCGATCGCCGAATACGTCTACCAGCGCGGCACCAAGGCCGGAAAGCGCGTGCAGGCGCTGGGCGGCGCCAAGAACCACATGATCATCATGCCGGACGCCGACATGGACCAGGCGGCGGATGCGCTAATGGGTGCCGGGTACGGGTCGGCCGGCGAGCGCTGCATGGCGATTTCGGTCGCCGTGCCGGTCGGCGATAAGACTGCCGACGCGCTGATCGCGCGGCTGAAGCCGCGCGTCGAGGCGCTGAAGATCGGCCCTGCGACCGACAAGGACGCGGAAATGGGCCCGATCGTCTCGAAGGTGCAGCGCGACAAGATCGCCGGCTATATCGATGCCGGCGTCGAGGCAGGCGCCGAACTGGTCGTCGACGGCCGCGGCTTCAAGCTGCAGGGCTATGAGAACGGCTTCTTCATCGGCGGCACGCTGTTCGACAAGGTGAAGCCGGACATGAAGATCTACCGCGAGGAAATCTTCGGGCCGGTGCTGTCGGTGGTGCGGACGCACTCGTTCAACGAGGCGGTGGACCTGATCCACGGCCACGAATACGCCAACGGCACCGCCATATTTACCCGCGACGGCGACGCCGCCCGCGACTTCGCCGACAAGATCGAGGTCGGCATGGTCGGCATCAACGTGCCGATCCCGGTGCCGGTCGCCTACCACAGCTTCGGCGGCTGGAAGCGCTCGCTGTTCGGCGACCATTCGATCTACGGGCCGGAGAGCGTGCACTTCTACACCCGGCTCAAGACCGTGACGACGCGCTGGCCGGCGGGGATCAAAAGCGGCGCGGAATTCACTTTCCCGAGCATGAAGTAGCCGATGCACCACGGCGCTCCAGCGGCGGCTCCCCTCACCCCAACCCTCTCCCCAGAGGGGCGAGGGGGCGATGGAGCCGACCCGATGGATGCCGTCGATCGGTTTGTATCGACCGGTGCCGCCTCGTCCCCTCGCCCCTCTGGGGAGAGGGCTAGGGTGAGGGGCGCCAAGTCCTCGGTCCTCGGCGTCGTTCGTGCCAGAAAGCTCCGCCGCGATGAACCCGATGCCGAGCACAAGCTCTGGAACGCACTCCGCGATCGGCGCTTCCATGACCTGAAGTTCGTCCGGCAGGTCCCGATCGGCGGTTACATTGCTGACTTCGTCTGCCGCGAGCGCATGCTGATCGTCGAAGCCGATGGCGGGCAGCATGCTGAGCGTTCCGGGGATGCGGTCCGCACCGCTTTCCTCAACCGGCGCGGCTACGCCGTTCTGCGGTTCTGGAACAACGATATCCTGCAAAATCTTCAGGGCTGCCTGACGGCTCTCGACGCTGTATTGCGCGACAACCCCTCAGCCGGCCTGCGCTACGCGCCGGCCACCCTCTCCCACCTTGCGGGCGAGGGGAAGAGCGTTGCCACACCCTCGTCTTTCCCCTCTCCCGTTAGCTGGAGAGAGTGGTCGGCAGGACCGGCTGAGGGCCTGCAGACTCCTGAACCGACGGAATAGCCCATGCCCACACGCGACAATCTCCGCATCAATGCCGACCGGCTGTGGGACTCGATCCACGCGATCGCCGAGATCGGACCGGGCATTGCCGGCGGCAGCAATCGGCAGACGCTGACGGACAGCGACAAGGCGGGGCGGGAACTGTTCCAGCGCTGGTGCGAGGCGGCGGGGCTCAGTATGGGGGTCGACACGATGGGCACCATGTTCATGACCCGCGCCGGCACCGACCCGGCGGCGCTGCCGGTCTATGTCGGCAGCCATCTGGATACGCAGCCCACCGGCGGACGCTATGACGGGGTGCTCGGCGTGCTCTCGGCGCTTGAAGTGGCGCGGACGCTGAACGACCTCGGCATCAGGACCAAGCACCCGATCGTCGTCACCAACTGGACCAATGAGGAAGGCGCGCGCTTCGCCCCTGCGATGATGGCCTCGGGCGTGTTCGCCGGCCAGTTCACCCAGGACTACGCCTATGGCCGCACCGATCTCGACGGCAAGAGTTTTGGCGACGAACTGAAGCGCATCGGCTGGGTCGGGGACGAGCCGGTGGGCGCGCGCAAGATGCATGCCTATTTCGAGTATCACATCGAGCAGGGCCCGATCCTCGAGGCGGAGCAGAAGCAGATCGGCGTCGTCACCCACTGCCAGGGGCTGTGGTGGCTCGAATTCACGCTGACTGGCCGCGAGGCGCATACCGGCTCGACGCCGATGAACATGCGCGTCAATGCCGGGCTCGCCATGGCGCGCATCTTCGAGATGGTGCAGGGGGTGGCGATGGCTGAGCAGCCGGGCGCCGTGGGGGGCGTCGGGCAGGTGAAGTTCTCGCCCAACTCCCGCAACGTCCTGCCGGGCTCGGTGGTCTTTACCGTCGACATCCGCTCGCCGGAACAGGCCAAGCTCGACCGCATGCGGGCGAGGATCGAGGCTGAAGCGCCGAAAATCTGCGCCGAACTCGGCGTCGGCTGCACCGTCGAAGCGGTGGGGCATTTCGATCCCGTGACGTTCGATCCAACGCTGGTCGGCCGGGTCCGCGAGGCGGCCGAGGACCTCGGCTACAGTCACATGAACATCATCTCCGGCGCCGGGCATGACGCCTGCTGGGCCGCGAAAGTCGCGCCCGCTACCATGATCATGTGCCCCTGCGTCGGCGGCCTCAGCCACAACGAGGCCGAGGAAATCTCCAAGGAATGGGCCCAGGCCGGTGCCGACGTGCTGCTGCGCGCCGTGCTGGAAACGGCGGAGATCGTGGAGTGAACTTTTCGGCCAAGGCCCTCTCACCCGACTGGCGCTTTACGCCAGCCACTCTCTCCCCGTCGGGGAGAGGAACGCGGGGTGCACACGCCGCTCGCGCCGCTGTCGCGGCACAATCCGAACAGGTGAAGTAATGACCAGCAAAGTCATCAAGGGCGGCACGGTGGTGACCGCCGATCTTTCGTACCAGGCCGACGTCAAGGTCGAGGGCGGCGTGATCGTCGAGATCGGGCCGAACCTCAGTGGCGACGAAACCCTCGATGCGACCGGGTGCTACGTCATGCCGGGCGGCGTCGACCCGCACGTGCATCTCGAAATGCCGTTCATGGGCACCTATTCGGCCGACGATTTCGAGAGCGGCACGCGGGCGGCGCTGGCGGGCGGCACGACGACGGTGGTCGATTTCTGCCTGCCCAATCCCAACCAGTCGCTGCTCGAGGCGCTGCAGCGCTGGGACAACAAGACCTCCAAGGCGTCGACCGACTACTCGTTCCACATGGCGATCACCTGGTGGAGCGAGCAGGTCTGGGAAGAGATGGCCGAAGTGGTCGATCGCGGCATTACCAGCTTCAAGCACTTCATGGCCTACAAGGGCTCGCTGATGGTCGACGACGACGAGATGTTTTCGTCGTTCCAGCGTTGCGCCGATCTGGGCGCCATTCCGTTCGTGCATGCGGAGAACGGCGATGTCGTCGCGCAGTTGACGAGCAGGCTGCTGTCGGAGGGCAACAATGGCCCGGAAGGCCACGCCTATTCGCGCCCGCCGGAAGTCGAGGGCGAGGCCACCAACCGCGCCATCATGATCGCCGACATGGCGGGCGTGCCGGTCTACATCGTCCACGTATCCTGCGAGCAGGCGCACGAGGCGATCCGGCGGGCCCGGCAGAAGGGCCAGCGAGTGTTCGGCGAGGCGCTGGTGCAGCACCTGACACTGGACGAATCCGAGTATTTCAACCGCGACTGGGATTATGCGGCGCGCCGCGTCATGTCGCCGCCGTTCCGCAACAAGCTGCACCAGGATTCGCTCTGGGCCGGCCTGTCGTCCGGGTCGCTGCAGATCGTTGCCACCGACCATTGCGCCTTCACCACGCAGCAGAAGCGCAACGGCGTCGGCAATTTCGCCAAGATTCCGAACGGCACGGGGGGCCTCGAGGACCGGCTGCCGGTGCTGTGGACGCGCGGCGTCAACACCGGCCGGCTGACCAAGGAAGAGTTCGTGGCGGTCACCTCGACCAACATCGCCAAGATCCTCAACCTCTACCCCAAGAAGGGCGCCATCCGGGTTGGCTCGGACGCCGACATCGTGGTCTGGGACCCCAAGCGCACGAAGACCATCAGCGCGGCGAAACAGCAGTCGGTCATCGACTACAACGTCTTCGAGGGCATCGAGGTCACCGGCCTGCCGCGCTTCACGCTGACGCGCGGCCAGGTGGCGGTCACCGAAGACAAGATCGACGCCCAGCCGGGACACGGTCAGTTCGTGGCACGCGAAGCGAAGAACCCGGTCAACCGGGCGCTCTCGACCTGGAAAGAGATCACCGCGCCGCGCAAGGTCGAGCGCGCCGGCATTCCGGCGACGGGGGTGTGATGCACGCCAAGGCATTGACGGCGATCGCCGGGATCGGACTGGCGCTGGCGCTCACGGGGCAGGCCCTGGCGGACTCCATCCCAATCAAGGCCAGCTATGGCGACAAGGCCGGGTGCGCCTACGCCAAATCGGGCGACTCGACGGGCGCCGACGTGTTTTTCCTGCTGACCAAGAGCGAGATCACCACGGCCGCCTCCGTCTGCACGTTTGGCGACCTGGTATCGACAGCCCCCGACAAGATCGTCGCCAAGGTGAGCTGCCAGTCGGAGGACGACACCGGCGACGACGTGGCGACGATCGTCCCGGCCGGCAAAGGCTACAAGATCACGCTCCAGGACGGCACGGTCTGGGGGCCGTTGAAGCGATGCTAGAGCGCGGTTCCATAGGGCCGGCCGAAGCGCCTAGCTCGCGGCCAAGGCCCCCTCACCCTACCCTCTCCCCCAAGGGAGAGGGGCCGAAGGGCGGCGCCGTGCCACGAGAGCCCCTCTCCCTCTGGGGGAGAGGGTGGGGTGAGGGGGCCTCGTGACAAACTCCACTCCCGGGACGAGGCAAAAAGCACGCAGACTCCGCGTTGACATGACGGATGCGGAACGCCGGCTTTGGTCGCGCCTGCGGGATCGCAGACTGCGTGACCTGAAATTCGTGCGCCAATTGCCAATTGGCCCGTTCATCGCGGACTTCGCGTGCCGCGACCATGACCTCGTAATTGAAGTCGATGGGGGACAGCACGCCAATTCGGCGCGTGACCTGGACCGAACCAAGATATTGAATGAACATGGATTTCACGTCCTCCGCTTCTGGAACAACGACGTGCTCAGCAATCTGGATGGCGTCTTGCAGGTGATCGTCGAGTATCTCGAAAGGCCCTCGCCGGCGCTACGTTTCGCGCCAACCGACGTCCCCCTCGAGCGGAGGGGAACAAGAGAGACCCGCCAGCCATGACCGTCGTCGTCTCGGCGCAAAAGCTCGGGCTCACCTTCTCGACCAATGACGGGCCGGTCAACGCGCTCTCCAATGTCGATCTCGAGATCAACAAGGGCGAGTTCGTCTCGTTCATCGGCCCATCGGGCTGCGGGAAGACGACATTCCTGCGGGTCATTGCCGATCTCGAGCAACCCACCGCGGGCAGCATCAGCGTCAACGGCATGAGCCCGTCCGAAGCGCGGGTGAAGCGGGCCTATGGCTATGTGTTCCAGGCGCCGGCGCTCTATCCCTGGCGCACCATCGAAAAGAACGTCGCGCTGCCGCTCGAAATCATCGGCTACGGCCCGGCCGAACAGCAGGCACGCATCCAGCGGACGCTCGACCTCGTCAACCTTGCGGGGTTCGCCAAAAAATATCCCTGGCAGCTCTCCGGCGGCATGCAGCAGCGCGCCTCGATCGCCCGTGCGCTGGCCTTTGACGCCGATCTGCTGCTGATGGACGAGCCTTTCGGGGCGCTCGACGAAATCGTCCGCGACCACCTCAATTCAGAACTGCTGAAGCTCTGGGCCGAGACGAAAAAGACCATCGCCTTCGTCACCCATTCGATCCCCGAGGCGGTCTACCTTTCGACCAAGATCGTGGTGATGTCGCCGCGCCCGGGCCGGGTGACCGACATCATCGACTCGCCGCTCCCCGCCGAGCGGCCGCTCGAAATCCGCGAAACGCCGGAATTCCTCGCCATCGCCCACCGCGTCCGCGAAGGATTGCGCGCGGGCCATAGCTACGAGGTGTGAGGGTGATGGCGGGCGCGGTCTCTCCCTTCCTTCCCTTCTCCCCTGGCGGGAGAAGGTGGCGCGAAGCGCCGGACGAGGGGGGTACCACCAGCGCTTGCCGCCCCCCCCTCACCCGCCTGCCGGCACCCTCTCCCGCAAGGGGAGAGGGAAGGTTGCGGCGCGCTCGGTGTCTGGGGCCCATTGCGCCGAACCACGAGGGCGGGCACGGTGGGGGGGCGGCAAGATGACCCGCGTCGTCCCCATCCTCGTCGTCCTGCTGGTGCTGCTGGTCGTCTGGTATATCGGCGCGGTGGCGCTCAATGCCCCGGTGCTGCTTGATGCCTATGGGCGGAACGGCACCGCGTTCAGCTGGCCGCAGTTCATCCTCGATGCCTGGAACCAGAGCCGGCCGGTGCTGCCCTCGCCGCACCAGGTGCTGATCGAGTTCTGGAACACTACCGTCAACGTCGCCGTCACCAGCAAGAAGAGCCTCGTCTACCACGGCTGGGTGACACTCTCGGCAACGCTGCTCGGCTTTGCCATCGGCACGGTGCTCGGCATCGTCCTCGCGGTGCTGATCGTGCACAACGATGCCTCCGACCGGTCGCTGATGCCCTGGATCATCGCCAGCCAGACCATTCCGATCGTCGCCCTGGCGCCCGTGCTGGTGGTCGTCACCTACAACATCGTCACCGGCGACAACGTCATTTCCAACACCTTCCACCTGTCGGGCGATGCGGCCCGGCTCGTCAGCAAGGCGCTGGTATCGACCTATCTCAGCTTCTTTCCCGTCGTCGTCGGCATGGTGAAGGGCTTCCGCAGCCCCGAGGCGATCCAGCTCGACCTGATGCGCACCTACAATGCCGGGCCGCTGAAGACGTTCTGGAAGCTGCGCTGGCCGATCGCCCTGCCCTATCTCTTCACTTCGATGAAGGTGGCGGTCGCGGCGAGCCTCGTCGGCGCCATCGTCGGCGAGTTGCCGACCGGCGCGGTGGCGGGGCTGGGCGCCCGGCTGCTCGGCGGCTCCTATTACGGGCAGACCGTGCAGATCTGGTCGGCGCTGCTCGCGGCGGCGCTGCTCGCCGGGCTGCTGATCGTCGCGGTCGGGGCGGTGGAGCGGCTGGTGGTGCGGCGCATGGGGGCAAAACCCTCGTGACGCAGATCCAGTATTACCTGATGATCGTCATCGGCGGGCTCTGCCTCGTCGGCCTCGCGCTGCCGTTCGGCACGCTGGGCGGCGTGCCGGTGACGGCGTGGTCGTTCCCCTGGCTCGGCGCGTTCCTCGGCTTGAGCTTCCTCGCCCTGATCGCGCTGCGCCGGCGCATCCATCCGGGCCTCGTCGGGGCGCTGGCGATCTTCGGCGGCGCGGTCCTGCTGACCGGCCTCGGCCGCATCGACGTGGCGGCCGGCGGGTTCTGGATCGTGCTCGTCGCCGCCTGGGCGCTCGCGTGGCTGTTTGCCGAGCGGCTGTCGCAATATGTGCGGCAGCGCCGCATCGAGGCGGACGTCGCCAACCTGCTGATCCCGCTGCTGTTCGGCGCTTCGATCCTGGTGCTGTGGGAGGCCGGCACGCGGGCCGGACAGGTGCCGTTCGTCATCCTGCCGCCGCCCTCGGCGATCTGGACCCGCATCATCGCAAACGTGCCGACGCTGCTGGCCGATTTCCAGCAGACCTTCCTCAAATCGGTGCTCGCCGGCTATGCACTCGGCTGCGGCCTCGGCTTCGTCGTCGCCATCGCCATCGATCGTTCGCCCTTCCTCAAGCAGGGCCTGCTGCCGCTGGGCAATTTCGTGTCGGCGCTGCCGATGGTCGGCGTCGCGCCGATCATGGTGATGTGGTTCGGCTTCGACTGGCCGAGCAAAGCCGCCGTCGTCGTCATCATGACGTTCTTTCCGATGCTGGTGAACACCGTCGCGGGGCTCGCGGCCTCGGGCCAGATGGAGCGCGACATGATGCGCACCTATGCCGCCGGCTACTGGCAGACGCTGCTCAAGCTCAGGCTGCCGGCAGCGGCGCCGTTCATCTTCAACGCCCTCAAGATCAACTCGACTCTGGCCTTGATCGGCGCAATCGTAGCGGAATTCTTCGGGACGCCCGTCGTGGGAATGGGGTTCCGGATATCGACCGAAGTCGGCCGTTTGAACGTCGACATGGTCTGGGCGGAAATCGCCGTGGCGGCGTTGGCGGGTTCCGTCTTCTATGGCGTGGTGGCTCTGATCGAGCGGGCCGTCACGTTCTGGCATCCGTCCGTCCGTGGTGGGCGGGCGTAAACCAACAGGGGAACGACATAATGAAAAAGCTTCTCGCTACGGCTCTCGCGGGCGCCCTGCTCGCCGGCGGCATGGGCGTTGCCCACGCGGCGGACGCAGTGACGCTGCAGGTCAAGTGGGTCACGCAGGCACAGTTCGCCGGCTACTACGTCGCCGCGGCCAAGGGCTACTACAAGGACGCCAACCTCGACGTGACGATCAAGCCGGGCGGGCCGGACATCGCGCCCGAGACGGTGATCGCCGGCGGCGGCGCCGACGTCATCGTCGACTGGCTGGCCGCCGCGCTCGCGGCGCGCGAAAAGGGTGTGCCGCTGGTCAACATCGCCCAGCCCTACGCCAAGTCGGGCCTGCTGCTCACCTGCCGCAACGACATGGGCGTCAAGACCACCGCCGACTTCAAGGGCAAGACGCTGGGCGTCTGGTTCTTCGGCAACGAGTTCCCGTTCTACGCCTGGATGGCCAAGCTCGGCCTGCCCACCGCCGGCGGGGCCGATGGCGTCAACGTCCTGAAGCAGAACTTCAACGTCGACCCGCTGATCCAGAAGCAGGCCGCCTGCATTTCGACCATGAGCTACAACGAGTACGGCCAGGTGCTCGATGCCGGCCTGAAGCCGTCCGACCTCACGGTGTTCAACTATCGCGACCAGGGCGTCGGCATGCTCGAGGACGGGCTCTACGTCATGCAGGACAAGCTCAAGGACCCGGCTTTCGTCGACAAGATGGCGCGCTTCGTCGGCGCCTCGATGAAGGGCTGGGCCTATGCGGTCGCCCACCCCGATGAAGCCGCGCAGATCGTCGTCGATGCTGACGATTCGGGCGCTGCGACCCTGGCCCACCAGAAGTACATGATGGGCGAAGTCGCCAAGCTCATCGACTCGGGCAACGCGGCACTCAACGAGGCGGACTACAAGCAGACCGTCGACACGCTGCTCGCCGCCGCCAAGGACGACTCCAGCCCGGCGATCACCAAGGCCCCCGACGCGGGCGCCTTCACGCACGACGTCACCGACAAGGTGAAGTAAGCTTCGGTCCACGACCGCACGGCGAAAGGGCAGCCCCAGCGGCTGCCCTCTTTGTTTGAGGGAGCCCGTGCGGCCCTGCCGTTCGCAGTCTTGGCCGGCCTCAGGCCGGGGCGAGGGTCAGCGCCACCATGCGGATGGCGCGCAGGTGCGGGTCTTCGTTGGGGCCCATTTCGTCGCCGGGGCGCGCATTGGGATAGTCGAAGCGGAGGTCGAGATTGCCGTCGGCGGCGAGCGCGGCGGGAATGGTCACCTGCCTGATGTCGGCCTCCGTGCTGCCGAAGCTCAGCGTCGCCAGCCGCTTGCCGTTGACCGAGACCATGACGCGCTGGATCGGGGCATCGTCGGTGACCATGGCGCCGGCGGCGATCGTCAGTTGCAGCGGCCGGCCCTGCGGCGCAAAGGCGAAACGCAGCAGGCTGTAGCGGCCGTAGGACCAGGTACCGTGGGGACCGGGATAGAACCAGCCGCAGATCTTGTTGGGAAAGAACAGCGGCCCTTTGCCGTCGACGAAAGACAGCGTGGTGCCCATGGTGTAGTCGCCGCTCGTCACGTGCTTCCAGCAGTCCGAGGTCTTGTCGACGTAATAGGCGCGGTAGGGGGCGGGCATATCGCCGCGCAGCACGAGGCCGCCGACGGCCAGCTCGAACAGCGCCACCGGCACCACGGCGGCCCAGAGCATCTGCGGATGGCCGAATTTCACATCAGCGCCCCGCGCTGCTGCAGCCAGAGCCGCGTGCCTTCGACGCCGAGGCCGGCAAAGGCCAGCAGGCTCAGCCAGAACAGCCAGCGCCAGCGGCCGAGCAACTGGCTCAATACCACGCAGAGCGGGGCGAGCGTGACGACGAAGCGCAGCACGGATTCGACGCCGTTGCCGAGCGCGAAGACCAGCGACAGCGTGCAGAAGATCGCCTGCGGCAATTCGCGACGCCAGGCGAGCACGCCGCAGAGCGCGAGCCCGACCAGCGCCGAGATGCCGAGCGCCAGCGAGTCGCGGACCTGGCCTTCGTCGGCGGTCAGCGCACCCCAGAGGGCCGCCAGCGGGCCCACCGGCTCGCGATCCCAGCCGCGCTGGATGTGAAGGAAGGCCAACGCGTCGCCGGTGACGTAGTGCAGCCAACCCATGAAGGCGAAGAGCCCGAGCGGCACCAGCACGATGCCGAGCACGACGTCGGGGCGCTTGAGCGCATCGGCGAGCGGCCGTCGGCCGAGTTCGGCGAGCGCCTCGGCCAGCACGGAGAAGACGAAGAACACGCCGATGCCGCGCGTCGCCGACAGAAATGCGCCGGCAAGTCCGGCCGCGATGTAGTTGCGCCGCTGCAGCTGGACGAAGGCGATCACCGTCAGCAGCAGGAAGAGGCTCTCCGAATAGAGCGTCGACAGGTAGAAACTGAACGGCCCACACAGCAGGAAGGCCGAAAACAGATAGTAGGCGCGGCGGTCGCCTTCGAACAGCGGTCGCGACAGCAGCGCCGCGGCCAGCGTCAGCAGGGGCGAGACGATGGCGCCCAGCAGCGGCAGCGGGACGGCGACGAGGCGCTCGATACCGCCGATGAGGAGCGGGAAGAGCGGGAAGAACGCCCAGTTGGCGATGCCCGCCGGGCCGCCGAAGTTCAGCACCTCGGGGTGCAGCTGATAGCCGTGCTCGGCGATGTCGCCATACCAGGAGCAGTCCCAGACGCACATCGCCTGGGCGAAGCCCTGCGGCGAGCCGGCGGGGTTGAGCGACAAGTAGGCGACATAGCGCAGCGCCGCCCCGAGCAGCGCCAGCGCCAGCGGCACGAGGACCACCGCGAGCCGGCCGCGGCCGACCGGCAGGGTTTGATCGAGCGTCTGGGTGGTCATGGGGCGGCTTTCATTCGCCGATTATGCCGGGTGTCGGCCTTCCCCGGCAAGATTCTCCGCACACACCGGCAACCAAAGCAGCTCGTCCCGTGTTCCAGCGGATATCGTACAACTGAGGGCAGGCTCATGAATGGCATAATCTATCTCGTCGGCCTCGTGGTCGTCGTCATGGCCATACTTTCCTTCTTCGGCCTACGCTGAATCAACCGAAGCAACGATCAAGTAATAAAGGGAGATTCCTGTCGTGACCATGACAGCGAATGCGGACACGGTTGTAGTGGAAACCGGCGCAACGGGAGTGCCGGTCCACTCCTATGTAGACTGGCCCGCGGCGATTGCTGGCATCGTGCTGGCAGCGGCGATCGCGCTGGTGATGCTGACTTTCGGCTCGGCCATCGGGCTGAGCTTCGCCAACTTCCACAATGGCGAGACCGTGTCGCCGATCTGGGTAGGCATCGCCGCGGCGACCTGGCTGCTCTGGGTGGAAGTTTCCGCCATGATGTGCGGCGGTTACCTCACCGGCCGGCTGCGCCGGCGCGCCCATGATGCAACCGAACACGAATCGGATGTGCGGGACGGCGCGCACGGGCTGATCGTCTGGGGCGGCGCGGTGATCATCGGCGCGCTGGTCGCGACCAGCGGCATCGGCGCCGCCGTGTCGACCCTGACGCACGCCGCAGGCGGCGCAGCCTCGACCGTCGCGGCGGTGGCGGGCCCGGCGGCAGCCGGGGCTGCGGGCAACGACTCCAACGCCTATTTCGCCGACGCGCTGTTCCGGCCCGTCGCCGGCGCACCGGCCCCCGCAACGGCTGTAGCCGGCAACGCAACGGCGCATGCCGATGCGGTGGCCGAGGCCGGCCGCATCCTGACCACCGACGCGGTCGCGGGCTCCGTGCCCGATGCGGACAAGACCTACCTCGCCGACCTCGTGGCCCGCACCACCGGCATGTCGGCGGACGACGCCAAGAAGCGGATCGACGACGTGCTGGCGCAGATCGATGCGGCCAAGCAGAAGGCAGCCGACGCGGCCGAAGCCGCCCGCAAGACCGCCGTGCTCGCCGCGTTCATCACTGCCGCCTCGCTCCTGGTGGCCGCGGTCGGCGCCTATTGGGCCGCCGTCGCCGGCGGCAATCACCGCGACAAGCAGGTCATCTTCGATAGCTGGTTCCGCCGCTTCTAAATCCGGATAGGAGAAACGAAAATGGGTCGTGGCATTCTGCTCTGGATGCTGGGTGTGCCGCTCTGGCTGGTGATCATCATCGTGCTGTTCGTCCATCGCTGAGCGACACCTACTCGCCGAAACGGTCCGTCCTCCCCACCGGAGGCGGGCCGTTTCGCCATTCCCGCTACTGCACCTTGCCGCGTGCCGCCACCGGCACGGTCTCGACCACCTCGCCATTGCGGATCAGATGCACCTCGTCGAAGAGGTTCGAGACCACGCAGGCGTGGTTGGGAATGATGCGGACCGTGTCGCCGATCCGGGGCAAGTCCGAGGGGCCGGCCAACTCCACCACGCAGTGCTCTTCCGAGAGGCTTTTGGGTACGACCGTCTCGTACCCCACGATGCGGCCAAAACCTTCGAGCCCGGGCGCGTCGCTGGTCAGCGCCTTGCTGCCCGCATCGATCACCGCGCGGGTGGCGGTGGGGCGGCTGACGACGGTGGCAAGGACGGTGAGCGCGCAATCGTCCCAAGTCGCGGCGCCGAATTTCTGCTGCATGCGGTCGTTGTAGATATAGGTGCCGGGCCGGTATTCGGTCACCACGGTGCCGGTGTGGCCGCGGAACATGTCGGGCGTGCCGCCGCTCGATACCACCGGGCAGGCGATGCCGGCTTCCTTCAGCAGGCCCACGGCCTCCGCGAACCACGCCTCCGCCTTGTCACGACCGCCGGCCGGTGGGTAGGTCATCAGCCCGCCGAAGCGCAGCCCCGGCGCGAGGCCGATCTGACGGGCGAGCGCCAGCGCCTGGGCGGGCGACTGCACGCCGCAGCGGCCCATGCCGGTGTCGCACTCGACCAATACGGTAAGCGACTTGCCGGCCGTGAACGTCGCGGCATAGCCGGCGACGGTATCGGGGCTATCGGCGGTGACGGCGATGGTGACGCGCTCGTTGAGCGCCTTGAGCCGCGCGAGCTTGCTGGCCCCCATGATGTTGTAGGGCAGGAACAGGTCGTCGAGCCCCGCATCGGCCATCACCTCGGCCTCGCCGAGCTTTTGCACCGTGATGCCGATCGCCCCGAGTTCGACCTGCCGCCTGGCGAAGCGCGGCAGCTTGTGCGTCTTGATGTGCGGCCGCAGCCTCAGGCCCAGCCGGTCGGCTTCGGCCTGGGCCCGCTGGAGGTTGGCCTCGACGATGTCGAGATCGATCAGCACGCAAGGGGTTTCGAGTTCGGCAATGGCTTTGGGCATGGCGCGTCCAGTCGGTTGGCGGGGCGATCGATAGCACCTTCGGCCGTTGTTCGCTCTTGCAAAAGTCGAGCGGGAGCGCGATCCAAGGGCGCCCGGCGGGAGGCCGGGAATTTCCCGCAGCAATGGATAATGGCCCGTGCCCCTGACCAGCGAACAGCGCCTTGACCGCCTGAACGTCCGGATCGACGAACTCACCTACTGGCGGGCCCGGGAGACCGTGCCGGTCACTGGCTGGAGCTTCAACGACGCGCCGATCGAAATGGGCGGCGCCTGGCCGACGCGCGAGGGCGTCGTCCACTTTGCCGCGCGAGCGAGCGTGCCGGGGCATTGGCCGCTCGAGGAGGCGCGCCTTTCCCTCAACGTCGGCGGCGAGAGCCTGCTGTCGCTCACGGCCGACGGGAAAACCATCCGCTACGGCCTCGACCCCAACCACGAGGAATTCGTGCTGCACGGACGCGACCTCGCCATCGCGACCGATTCCGTGCCACGCCTGCCGTTCGGCGAGCCGGTTCGGCAGCCCCACCTCAACCGCGCCAACCTGATCTGGATCGACCTGGCGGTCGACCGGCTCCGCCTGCTGCTGACGCAGGTCGCCGAGACGGTCGAGTTGCTGAAGGACCACGAGGTCACCCCGCACCTTCTCACCGCCGCAGAGGAAACGCTGCGCGGCCTCGACTGGCCGTCGGCCACCGCGGACTATATTTCGCGCGTCTCGCCGTCGCGCAATCAGCAGCGCATCTGGCAGCTGCCCGAACTGGTCGACAACCCGGCAGCGCTCAACCAGGCGGAGCGCGGCAGCGTGGCTTCGGCGTATGAGCGGCTGACGGCGGCGCTGCGCGACCTGCAGCAGAAATATCCGCCGCAGGGCGAGATCGCGCTGACCGGCCACGCCCACATCGACCTCGCCTGGCTGTGGCCCTACGCCGAGACGCGGCGAAAGATGCGCCGCACCTTCCATACGGCGCTGAGCCTGATGGAGAAGTCGGACGACTTCCGCTTCAACCAGTCGACGGCGCACTATTATGCGCAGATGGAGCAGGACGATCCGGCGCTGTTCGCCGCGATCGCCGAAAAGGTGAAGTCGGGCGCTTGGGAAACGCTGGGCGGCATGTGGGTCGAGCCCGACACCAACATGCCGACAGGCGAAAGCCTGGCGCGGCAGGCGCTCTACGGCCAGCGCTATTTCGAACAGAAATTCGGCGTTCGCCACAAGGTGTGCTGGCTGCCCGACTGCTTCGGCTTCACCGGCTCGCTGCCGCAGATCCTGAAGCAGGCCGGCATCGACAATTTCTTCACCATCAAGGTCAACTGGAGCGAGACCAACAAGATTCCCGCCGACCTGTTCTGGTGGGAGGGACTCGACGGCTCGCGCGTCCTGACGCACACGTTCAACAACCCCTGGCATGGCTACAACGGCATCCTGAAGCCCTCCAACCTGCTGGCGACGTGGCGCAATTTCCGCGGCAAGACCAATCACGACACCTCGCTGCTGGCGGTAGGCTATGGCGATGGCGGCGGCGGCGTGACGCCGGAAATGGTCGAACGGGAAGTGCAGTTGCGGGATTTCCCCGTGCTGCCCCGGGCGCGCTGGACGCACGTGCACGATTTTTACGAGGCAGCCCAGGCGACGGCCGAGAGCCGTAAGACGCCGGTCTGGCAGGGCGAGATCTATCTCGAACTGCACCGCGCGACGCTCACCACGCAATCGGGCGTCAAGAAGCAGCACCGGCTGGCCGAGCGGTCGCTGATCACCGCCGAAACGGTCGCCGGCCTCGCCCACCTGATCGGCGCGCCCGCGCCGAAGAGCCTCGAGGACCAGTGGCGCGTGGTGCTGAAGAACGAGTTCCACGACATCCTGCCGGGCTCGTCCATCCACGAAGTCTATGAGGATGCCGAGCGCGAGCTGAGCGGCGTCATCGAGGCGGGCGCGGCCGCTCAGGCGGCGGGTCTCGCCGCCGTGGTCGGGCAATTGCCGAAGGGCAATCTCGGGCAGGCGCTGGTGGTGGTCAACCCCTCGCTGTCGACGAGGCCCCTGCGGGTAACGCTCGCCGACGGCACGTTCGTAGCGACCACCGAGACGGTGCCGCCGCTCGGCATCGCCGTTTTCGATCGCGCCAGCCTCGCGCCCGCGAGCGGCCTGATCGCGTCGCCCACGCTGCTCGAGAACGCCAACCTCAAGGCGACGATCGGCCTCGACGGGACGATCACCAGCTTGATCCACAAGGCCACCGGCCGCGAGGCGCTGGCAGGTCGCGGCAACCAGCTCTGGGCCTATCCGGTCGACAAGCCGCGCAACTGGGATGCCTGGGACGTCGAGGAGGATTACGCCGAGCGCGGCGAGGAACTGACCGCGGTCGAGAGCATCGCCGTGGTCGAAAGCGGCCCGCACCGCGCCGCCGTGCGGGTGGTCAAGAAGTACCGCCATTCGACCATCACGCAGACCTATGTGCTGGCGGCCAACAGCGTGCGCGTCGACATCGAGACGGCTCTCGACTGGCACGATCGGCGCGTCTTCCTGCGCGCGCTGACGCCGGCCGCGGTCCGCGCCCGCGAAGCGACGTTCGAATGCGCGTTCGGTGTCGCCAAGCGCTCGACGCACACCAATACCTCATGGGACGAGGCCAAGTTCGAAGTGCCCGGCCACCGCTTCGCCGACCTGTCGGAGCCCGGCTTCGGCCTCGCTCTGCTCAACGACGCCAAGTACGGCCACTCGGCCCGCGGCAATGTCCTCGGCCTCAGCCTCGTGCGCTCGCCGGTCTATCCCGATCCGATCGCCGACGAGGGCGCGCAGCAGTTCACCTACGCGCTGCTGCCGCATGCCGGCGACTGGTTCGAGGGCGGCGTACGCGAGGAAGCCGAAGACCTCAACCAGCCGCTACTGGCGACTGCCGCGTCCGGCCTCGCGCCGACGGTGCTGACGCCGATCACGACGACGGGCATCCCGGCCGCCATGTCGGCCTTGAAGCCGGCCGAGGACGGCCGCGGCCTCGTGCTGCGCGTGTTCGAGCCGGCCGGCGGCCGGGGCGATTTCGCCGTGACGGTGCCGTCCGGCTGGTCGGTCGGCGGCCCGGTCAACCTGCTGGAGGAATCGTTCGAGCGCGGCCCGGGCGCCCAGCTCCGCCCGTTCGAAATCCGCAGCTGGCGGGTGTCGCGCTAGGGCTACTGGGCCGTCGCCCGCGCGCTTGGCTCTCCCCCCACCCATCCTCCCCCACAAGGGGGGCGGTGGACCGCGGGATAGGCACTACCTCTCCGACACCCTCCCCTCGATGGGGAGGGCTGGGGAGGGGTGGTGCCAAGTGCCCGGCCGCGCTTTCGGCGAAGCCGCTCGCAGCCACGCCGGTAGTGCTACGGCCCGTGGCACTACGAGTTCACCACGACGAAGCGGGTGTGGCCTCGTCTCCGGTGGCACTCCCCGCGGACCGCGAGGGCGGGCACCTCGATAGAATGAAAAAGCCGCCCGGATTGCTCCGGGCGGCTCCTCGTCCGCCACCCCTCTTCGGGTCAGAACGGCGTGTTCGCGTAGTCGAACTGCTTGGCGTTGTCCTTGGTGATCAGCGTCGAGTTGATGATGAACTTGCCGTCGACCTGCGCCCCGGCGGCAAAGTGCAGCGCGGTGATGTCGATGGCGGTCGCCACCATGTTGGGGTTGTAGCTGACGTCGACCGGCACCTGGGTCGAGCCGCCTTCGACCATCTTGACGATCTGGTTCATGCCGGCACCGCCGACAGCCCACATTTCCTTGTCGCGGCCGGCTTCCTTGATCGCCTTGAGGGCGCCGACGAGCGTGTCGTCGTCCTGCGTCCAGACGGCGTCGATCTTGGGGTACTTGGTCAGGAAGTCCTGCATCACCTTGTAGCCATCGTCACGGTTCCAGTTGGCGAACTGGCTGTCGAGCACCTTGATGTTGGTGCCCTTGATGCCATCCATGAAGGCATCGACGCGCTGCTTGTCGATCGGGATCGGCAGGCCGCGCAGCACCACGATGTTGCCGCCGTTCGGCAGCGCCTGCTTGAAGTAGTCGGCGGTGGTCGCCCCGAGCCCCGGATTGTCACCGGCGACATAGAGGTCCTCGATACCCGACTGGCTGAGTTGGCGATCGATGACGGTGACCCACTTGCCAGCGTCCTTGACCTTCTTGATCGAGGCGGTCATGGCGTCCGGATCGCCCGGCAGGATGACCAGGGCGTCGATGTTGCGGGTGGTGACCATGTCTTCGAGGTCAGCCGCCTGCTTGGTCGAGTCGGGGGCGGTGGCGAGGACGAATTTGAGGTTGGGATAGGCCTTGCCGAGCCGGTCCACCGCCTGCTGGGCGAAGAAATCGACGCCGCCGGTCCAGCCATGGTCGGCGGTCGGGACCGAAACGCCGATCGTATAGGTCTTGTCCTGCGCGATCGCCGATCCGGCGAGCCCCAGGCTGCCGAGCAGCACGGCGGCTGCCACCTTGTTATACAACTTCATAGAACCAACTCCTCCCATTGTGCCCGTTTCGGGCTTTGCAAACGAACTAGCTACCGGTCCGCCGCGACCGCTGCAGCAGCACGGCGATGATGATGATGACGCCCTGGAACGCGCCGTTGAGATAGGGGCTGATAAAGCTCTGGAGGTTGAGGATATTGCCGATCAGCTCGAGGATGATCACCCCGACCACGGTGCCCCAGATGCGCCCGAAGCCGCCGCGCAGCGTGGTGCCGCCGATGATCACCGCGGCGATCGCCTCCAGTTCCCACAACACGCCGGTAGTCGAATTGGCCGAGCCGAGCCGCGGCACATAGAGCAGCGTCGCCACACCCACGAGGACGCCCTGCAGCACATAGGTCATGAGCCTGACGCGATCGACGTTGATGGCCGAATAGCGCGCCACCTGCTCGGACGAGCCGATGGCGGCGGCGTGGCGGCCGAATGTGGTGCGCCGCATGACGATTTCACCCGCGATCGCGACGATGGCAAAGACGATGATCGGGAACGGGACGCCGAAAATGCCGCCGAAATAGACCGGCTGGTAGGCGTCGGAGACCTGGAAATTGAGGTTCAGCGTGCCGCCGTTGGCGAGGAAGGTGATGAGGGCCCGGAAGATGCCCATGGTGCCGAGCGTGACGATGAAGGGCTCGATACGGCCGGCCGTGACCAGCGCGCCGTTGGCGACGCCGGCCACCGCCCCGATGGCGACGCCCGCCAGCATGCCGAGCGCGATCACGGTCCAGCCGGTGCCCATGGCCGGCACCAGCCAGTTGATGGTGATGATGACCATGCCGGCGATGAAGGCCGCCATCGAGCCGACGGAGAGGTCGAGCCCGCCCGAGGTGATGACGAAGGTGGCGCCGACCGCGATGATCCCGATGAAGGACGAGCGGGCGATGACGTTGGTGATATTGGCATAGCTGAGGAAATTGCCGTTGAGCGAAGCGCCCAGCAGCACCAGCAGGAGCAGCGCGAGGAGCGGCCCCAGGAGGCCGAGGGTGACGCGTGGCCGGCGCTGCGGCGCGGCGCTGTGGGTGGCAAGGCTCATGCGGCGGCGGCCTCCTTCAGCCCCATCTGGTAGCGGACGATCGCTTCTTCGGTGATGGCCGGGCCCGCCAGTTCGCCGACGATCCGCCCAGCGCGCATCACCACGACGCGGTGGCTGAGGCCGATGACTTCGGCCATTTCGGACGAGACGACGATGACGCTTTTGCCGGTCGCCGCGAGGTGCTGGATGAAGCTGTAGATCTGCTGCTTGGTGCCGATATCGATGCCGCGCGTCGGCTCGTCGATGATGACGATATCGGGCTCGACCAGCATCGTCTTGGCGAGCAGCAGCTTCTGCTGGTTGCCGCCGGAGAGATGCCCGACGCTCACCTGCCGGTCCGGGGCGCGGATATCGAATTCGCCGATGGCCTTGTCCAGCGCCCGGTCTTCCGCCGCTTCATCGATGAAGAGGCCCGCGAACCGATCGAGGTTGAGCAGCGTCAGGTTGGGCCGCATCTTCTGGCCCAGCAGCAGGCCGCGCCCTTTGCGGTCCTCGGTGAGATAGGCCATGCCGTGGCGCGTCGCGTCGCCCAGCGAGCGGATTCGCGCCGGCTTGCCGCCGATCGAGACCTGCCCGCGCGCCGGGCGCAGCCCCACAAGGCCCTCCATCAACTCGGTGCGACCCGAGCCGACCAGCCCGGCGAAGCCGAGGATTTCGCCGCGCATGAGGCTGAACGAGGCCGCCTCAACCCGGCCGGGGACGCTCAGCGCCCGGACATCGAGCACGACCTCGCCGGCATTGGGATTGAGCTTGGGCGGAAACAGGTCGGAGACGTCGCGCCCCACCATCTGCCGGGCCATGTCGTCGACGGTCATCGCTGCGGCGGGGCCGGTGGCGACATGCCGGCCGTCGCGCAGCACGGTGACGACGTCGGCGATGGCCTTTACCTCTTCGAGCTTGTGCGAGGTATAGAGGATGGCGACGCCCTCGGCCTTGAGCCGGGCGATCTGGCGGAAGAGCACGGCGGATTCGCGCGCCGTCAGCACCGCGGTCGGCTCGTCCATCACCAGCACGCGGGCCTTCCGCACCAGGGCCTTGGCGATTTCGACCATCTGCTTTTCGGCGACCGACAGGCTCGAGACGCGCGCCCCGGGGTCGACGTTCGCCTCGAGTTCGCGCAGCAGCCGGGTCGCCTCGTCCCGCATCAGCCGGCGATCGAGGAACAGCCCGCGGCGCACTTCGCGGCCGAGGAAGATGTTGGCCTCGACGCTCAGTTGTTCGGCGAGGTTCAACTCCTGGTGGATCATCACCACGCCGCGCGCTTCGGCGGCGGCGCTGCCGCCGAAACTGATCGCCGCCCGATCGAGCAGGACGGCGCCCTCGCTCGGGGCCTCGTAGCCGCAAAGAATCTTCATGAGCGTGGATTTGCCGGCGCCGTTTTCGCCGACCAATGCGTGGACTTCACCCGGCCTGAGCTGGATGTCGATGCCGAAAAGCACCTGTATGGGTCCGAAGCGTTTCGAAACGCCTCGGGCCGCCAGCACGGGTGGCAACTCGCTCACGATGTCCTCCCGGCGCGTTCTCGCGCTCGTTGGGGCTAGTGTCTGCACTTTCCGGGCGCGTGGCAAGAGGGTTGAGGCACGTACGGCAAGAGCTGTGATCAGCGCCTCGGCAGGCGCCGGCCCTGTCCCGCGGCCCAGTTGCCGCGTGAAGCGGTTCACAACGCGATTTCCCTCGGCCGGGAAACGCACTAGAACCCGACGCCAGCTCCGCTCCCAGGACCCGCCGCTTGTCAGACCCAGTGCCCGCCGCGACCGCTGCCCGCCCGATTCACGTGCTGCTGACGTTCGACGACAATTTCTGGGCGCCGGCCTATGCGGTGATGCGGTCGATCTGCCTGTTCACCCGGCGCAAGACAGACCTCGTGTTCCATCTCGCCCATCTCGGTCTGTCCGAGCCGCACCGGCGGGACCTCGAGGCCATCCGCGAGGAATTCGGGGCAACGCTGGTCTGGTACGACCTCGCCCACTCGCGGCTGTTCGCCGACGTCGCGGCGCGCATCCGGCCGGACCGGCGGTTGCCCAACATCATCTATGCGCGACTGCTGGTGGATCAGCTCATCGACCCCGGGATAGAGCGCATCCTCTACCTCGACTGCGACACGCTGGTGCGGGCGCCGATCGAGGAGCTCTACGAGGCCGAAATGGGCGGCAAGCCGATCGCCGCGGTGCGCGACACCGTTGGCGCCTTCATCGTCGGCGGCCGCGACCTGAAGGACAAGCGCGACCTGTTCGACATCGCCGACCCCTATTTCAACTCGGGCGTGGTGCTGATCGACATCCCGAAATGGCGGGAGACAAAGATCATCGACACGCTGGAGCGCCGGATCGCCGACGGGACGATGGCAAGGCTCTATGGTGACCAGGATTTCCTCAACCTGGTGTTCAAGAAGAACTGGCAGCGCCTGCCGGCGATGTGGAACCTCATCGATGCGCGGTCGGTGCACGAGGGGCTCGACCCCAACCTCGTCCACTACACCGGCCCGCAAAAGCCGTGGCACCTGGTGTCGCTCGTGGCGTTCCGCCGGGTCTACCGGCACACCATGACCAACGAGCTGTTCTACCGCTTCATGCGGCATCGCTGGAAACGCTATTGGCAAAAGCGGCTGCGCCTGCCGCGGTAGGCACGTCACGCGCTAGCTGGCGCCAGTCAACCCTAGACTGCGATGCCGTGCTGGCGGCAGAGCTTGGCCAGGGCGCTGCCGGGCGCCGGCGGCGGCAGGTCGGCGCGGCCGCGATCGGTCAAGCGGCTGCGCCAGAGATGGACGGCCAAGGTTTGCGGGGCGAGCCAGCGAGCGATGTCGGTGCCCGGTTGCATCAGGCTCGGGATGTCCTCATAGGGGACCGGATAAAACACCTCGCGGGGCAGCACCTGGTCCAGCAGCCCGCGACGTTCGACGAAATAGGTCAGGGCCGCCGGACCCGTCGCGCCATACTGCATGTTCTGCGGCGGCACATGGATGCCCAGGAGCCGCTTGGCCGCCACCTCCAGCCGGCGAATGGGCGGCAAATGCGGCTCCCATAACGGGCGCTGCTCATCGGCAAATATCGACAGCAGATCGTCGAGCAGTGGTGCATCGGCCGGGGTTCGCAGCACCGCGCCGTTGACCGAGCCCTCGTGTTCGAACCCCATCAGGTAGGGCGCCGGGGAATCGAGCGGCCGCAGGCAGTAGACATCGGCATCGGCGTAAATGCCGGCGCCGGCCTGCTGCAGGCTGGCCCGAAAGCGGTCCGAAAACACGCCGGTCGTGCCGCGCCCCTTGTAGAAGACCAGCGTGTCGCGGGGCAGGATTTCATTGGCGTCCCGCTGCACCACACCCGCCGGCAGGCCATCGAGGCGCTCGTCATAGGTATAGACGTCGACCGGGTGCCCCTGCGCCAGGAACGAGGCAAAGCAGAGCTGCTCGAGCCAGCTGAGCGGGCCATACCAGAAGCTGGAAATGACGGGCAGGCGCCGGGGAGCCGCGTCCGTCCCCGTCATGCGCCGAACAATCCCGCGATATCTGGCGCCAATCGGGTCATGGGCTCGTCCACGAGGGCACCAATCGCCTCATCCATCGCCTCATCGCCGAGAAAGGCCAGGCTCGACATCACGGCGGCGAGCCGCGTGTCGGGCTCGAGGTCGGCCGAGGTCAGGTGCGAGGAATCGGTGCGGTTCTCCTTCCAGTTGGTGTTGATGCCGCGGAAATGCCAGTGAAACAGGCCCGGCGGCTGGGTCTTGCGATACCAGGCGGCGCCTTCGATCCAATGCATGTAGGGGTGGATATCGAGGTCGGCGACCCAGTCGCGGTTGGGGTCGAGCGTCCACTTTCGCGGCCGCGACAGCCGGGCCAGCGGATCGCGGCGGCGCGAGAGATAGTCGCGGTGCACCGGCACCCGACCGTGCAGCCGGCGGCTCGTGATCGCCTCGACAAACTGGCCGCGCATCACCACCAGGCCATGCGGCGAGGCGTTGGCGAGGTCGAAGACGGTTTCGCCGGCGGGCGAAAACGGCAGCTCGTCGATATCGCAATTGAGGATGCCGAAGGCCCGTGCCGCGTAGCGCCGCAGCACGACGCTCATCGAGGCGATCTGCAGGAACAGCCCGTAATAGGGGTTGGGGATCGCGGCGAGATCGGTGGCGCCGTAGCGATAGGGCCATGAGATGACCGCCGCCCGCTCGATGCCTCGGATCGTCCGCAGCGTCGCCTCGATCTCGGCCGGCTCGTAGCGGGTCGAGCCGTTGTCGAACAGGATGATGGCATCGACCCCATGGATGGCGGCGCCATAGTGCGCCCACTCGCGAATCCAGGCGAGGTCGTTGTCCTTGCTCATGGTGAAAAGCACGCGGCGCCCGGCGAGGTCGGCCGACGAATTGGGCTGCACCCTGAGCTCGAAACGCTCGGCCTCGAGCTGCATTTCGATCGCCGTCGTGCCCGGAGGGGCGCCCGCCAGTTCGGTGAGCATCACCGACGCGGTGGTATGATAGGCAAATCGCAGGGGCATGCGCGACGGCAGCGCCAGATAGTGCGCCTTGGCAATTTCGGGCTCGAGATTGAGCGGCGGCGGTCCGACGAGCAGTATGCGCTCGCCATCGGCGTGCCAGAAAGCGTCGTAGACTAGCGCCCGCGTCTCGAACTTGTTGAGAATGAAGTCCTTGGCCCGCGGCCGGCGGGGTCCGCGCGGCAGCCGACGGAGCGCCGAGCCCTCGGGCAGGAATGCCGAGGAGTGCCCGGATGGTAGCAGCCAGACGTCAGACACCGGGTCCCCCTGCCGTGTTCTTCATCGCGCCATACCGGACCGGTCAAATCGGTTGGCGCCGCTTAGTCAGTCCGCGACGGCGAACGGGCCGCCCCGCCCTCTCACCGCGCTTGGTTCCGTCCGGGCGTGCCCGGGCGGCATAGTTCATGGCATGATCGGCTAGCTTCTCAGGACCCCGCCGGTCGCCTTGCTCACGGCAGAGACAACGACCCGGGAGATCGAGTCAATCTCTTCGTCCGTCAAGGTCTTGTCGCGCGGCTGGAGTGTGACTTCAATGCCAATCGATTTCTTTCCCTCACCGACGTGGCTCCCCTCGAACACGTCGAATACTTCGACGCGCGCAATCAGCGTCTTGTCGGCGTTGCGAGCTGCCCTGAGTACGTTGGCGGCGGGCACGTCACGATCGAGCACGAAGGCAAAGTCGCGGCTCACGGGCATGAGGCCGGCGAGGTCCAGGGCCGGCTTGGAGCGGGTCGGCTTGCGGCGAGGCTGCGGAACAGCGTCTAGATCCACTTCGACCGCAACGATGGGCCCGGCGAGGTCGAGCGCGTCGAGCCAGGCTGGATGCAGTTCGCCGAACCAGGCGATCGGTGCCTTGGGGCCGAGCTGCACGCGCCCGCCGCGGCCGGGATGCGCCCAGGTCGGTGCCTCGGCGAGGAGTTGCAGCTTGTCGAGTTCGAGCCCCAGCGCGTCGAGGATCGCCGCGAGGTCGGCCTTGGCGTCGAAAGCATCGACCTTCGTCGCCTTGTCATGCCAATGCCGGCCGGCACCGGCGAGACCTGCCGTGCCGGTGCGGATAGCCGTCGCATAGGTCTGCTGGCCGTCCGGCGTATCGGAGCGAAACACCTGCCCGACCTCGAACAGCGCGACGTCGCCGAGCCCGCGATTGGCGTTGCGGCGGGCGGCGGCGAGCAGGCCCGGCAGCAGCGACGGCCGCATGTCGGTCATGTCGGCCGCGATGGCGTTGGCCAGCTTCAGCTCCGGCGCGCCGCCGCCGAAGCGCTTTGCCTCGGCTTCGGAGATGAACGACCAGGTGATCGCTTCGTCGAGCCCTCTCGCCGCCAGCGCGCGGCGGACGAGGCGCCGACGGTTCTGCATGGTGGTGAGGATTTTCGGCGCCACGCTCTTGAGCCGGGGCAACGGTTCGCGCGGCACGCTGTCGACGCCCGCCATGCGCATCACCTCCTCGACGAGGTCGGCCTTCTGCGTCACGTCGGGTCGCCAGGACGGCACGCCCACGCCGAAGAACGGCCCGAAACCTTCGACCGAGAAGCCGAGGCGCTGCAGGATGCTGGTGATATCGGTCGCCGACAGATCGAGGCCGGTCAGCCGCTTCACCTCCGACAGCGGGAACTCGATGGCGGTGCGCGGCGACTCGACGTGCCCCGCAACGACCATGTCATGCACCTGGCCGCCGCAGAGTTCGAGCACCATCCTGGTGGCGAGCTCGACCCCGGGCCGCACGCTCTCCGGATCGACGGTGCGCTCGAAGCGATAGCGCGCGTCGGAATTGATGCCGAGCTTGCGCCCGGCGGCGGCAATGGCCATCGGCTCGAACCAGGCGGACTCGATGAAGACGCTGGTGGTCTCATCGGACGAGCCGGTCGTCTCGCCGCCGATCACGCCGGCGATGCCGATGGCGCCGCTATCGTCGGCGATGACGCAGATCGAGGGGTCGAGCGCATAGCTCTTTCCGTCGAGCGCCAGTACCTGTTCGCCAGGTCGTGCCATGCGGGCGTGCACCGTGCCGCGGAGCTTGTCGGCGTCGTAGACGTGCAGCGGCCGGCCGCGGTCGTAGGTGATGAAATTGGTGATGTCGACCAGCGCGCTGATCGGCCGGAGGCCGATGGCGCGGAGCCGCTGCTGCAGCCAGGCCGGCGAGGGGCCGTTTTTGACGCCCGAGATCAGCCGGCCGGCGAACATCCGGCAGGCTTTCGGCTCGTCGGCCATGAAACGCAGGTCGACATGGATCGAGCCCGGCCCGGCGGTCGACGGCACGGGAGCGATCCTATCCTGCTTCAGCGTGCCGAGGCCAAAGGCGGCGAGGTCGCGCGCAATGCCGTGCACCGAGGTGCAGTCGCCGCGGTTGGGGGTGATCGAAATATCGAAAACCACGCCGTTGATGCCGGCATAGTCGACATAGGGCATGCCGATCGGGGCATCGTCGGGCAGCGCGATGATGCCGTCATGGTCTTCGGAAAGCTGAAGCTCGGCGGCCGAGCAGAGCATGCCGTTGCTCGGTGCGCCGCGGATGACGACGCCCGGCTTCAGCTCGAAATCCTTGCCCGGGATGTAGGTGC
>Ga0209233_1000394_pt1 | contig 36983 bp, 27 predicted proteins | sample AraplaCL_Cvi_mCL_FD_184269 | JGI IMG/M metagenome (GOLD analysis project Ga0209233, IMG submission 184269) | Arabidopsis root microbial communities from the University of North Carolina, USA - plate scrape CL_Cvi_mCL (SPAdes) (version 2) | ecosystem: Host-associated > Plants > Roots > Endosphere...
GACGGCTGGAGTTGGGTACGGAGCTGACCGTTCTGACCGCCGGTCAAAGCGATGTATCGGACTGGAAGACCGAAATTGCGGATCGGGAGCAGGTGGCGACCTTGATCCGCGATTGCCGCCCGACGGCCATCATCCATCTCGCTGCCATCGCCGCCCCGGGGGATGCGCGAAAGATGCCACAACGGGCCCGGGATGTGAATTTCCAGGGTACGATGAATCTCGCCTATGCCGTGATGGAATATGCGCCGGAGGCCCGGTTTGTCTTCGTCGGCAGTTCCTCAGTTGAATGGCGTCGAAAGCGTGGACCGCAACGACGCGCGAGAAGCTATTATAGCAGCAGCGAAACTCAATGGGGCCTGATTCCAAGGGCGGTCTTGCAAGCCGGCGGCATCAACTTCCTAAATCTGTTGCTATCGGGTTGGCTTCATCAACGAGTAGTAATCCCAATCAGAGAGAGTTTACTATGGTCACTTGTGTTGCAGACTATCCACTTGGCGATGAAATTTTGAGTCACCTGCAACTTGGTGCTCCGCTCGCTTGACTTGTAATAAAATGTCATTGTACAAATTTCATGGTTGCGCTGTGATGGCGCAACTTATTCTGCAAGAGGTGGCACCGCTCCTTGGAATGAAAGCTTGCTGGCTTGACGGGCGTTTCAGTTTGGCGGGCAACAGATGGGGTACACTAGGATAACAATTCTGTGTTTGGGGGGCTGGGTACTTCGCTTACGCCCGTGCCCGCGATAGTGGTATTTTTAATTCTGAGAGCAGTGGCGAGCGCTCTGTTGCAGTGGTGTCGAAGGCCAAGCGGGACGTTGCTGTAAAATTGCAGCAAGGCGGTAGTGTCAACGATCAACGGCCTGGAACAGATACGGTTAAGAACTCTGACTGTGATCTTGTTCTGAACTTGGCGATGCTTCTAAAATGATTGCCGAGTCCTCCCTTAGACCAATCGGCTCCCTCTTGAAACAGTTTAGCGCGAATTTACTTCAACTTCATTGGGGCAAGTGGGGTATTGGTATTGAAGACGCCAGAGAGAAAATCCTGGGATGACCTGTTCTTTCATGGGGCGAAGATTGAGAGAACTGTGCTTAAGTCCGCATTTTGTGTGGTTATATTGCTTTCTATTCCTTTGGTATTTTTTAGCTTATTCAAAACATATAATGTTTGCTCGCTAAATTCTATAATATATTACCTGTGGCCCCCAAATTTTGGGCATGCGCAAGAGCTGCTTACAAGCAATGTGAGGGAATTTGACGCGTGTCTCTTTTTGAATCTAAATTCGATAGCAAGTTTTACGTTTTTACTGTGGCTTCTATGGAGGATATATTTTGACTTTAGATGGGGCGCGTATAAATTTGAAAAGAGCATATTCATATTATGTGTGGTGGGGCCTGCCGTGATTTATTACGCTGCAACTGCTTCTTTTGTGCAAGGAAACTCCCCATTCGATCCGAGCCTCGATGCTCCAATATTGAAAAGTATTGTGATTCAGATAGGATTTATTGCTTTATTCTATATTTGTATTGGGGAGGTCTTGGTCTATTTCATCCGGAAATTCAATGGGAAATTGTCGTAGCGAGCTATCAAAGCAGTCTAATAAAGTAATTAATTCGTTTCTTGGGGCGATCAGATGTCGAACGATAGTCTATTTTCTTGGAATGGCCTATTTGCCTTCAATTAAGCTGTAGGCCAGATAGTTGACGATCGAGTTGAGAAAACTGAAAGGGCTATTGATAAGTTCGTAGAAGCTCGGATCGGTCCATATCTTACACCAAACCGAGTCACCGTGACGGGTACAGTGACCGGCATTGGTCTTTTAAATAAAGGCTTGGCCTGGGGGATTTTAGCGGCCGAAGACTTCTCGAAGTTCGCCTCTGTTATGAAGGTGTCAATCCAGGTATCCAGATTGCGGCAGCAACCGCGTATGGCTTGAGCCAGAAGGATAACAAGCAGCTTGCTCGTGCTGAAGTTCAGGCTCTAGCTAGGCCGGTCTCTCCCCACCGAAACAAACCTTAAATATGAAGCGAACCGCCTATTTTAAAGCTACCGGTTGACCGGCGAGCGATTAAAGCATCAGCGCAGAGAGCCACGTCCACCTCTACAAAGTCCATAATTAGGCGATACGTCACGATATTCGAACGGCTCCCGGGTCCGAGTCCTATCAAGAGCGCTATTCGTGGTTTTTATCGGAAAGCTCGTCGGTTCAGCGAAATGACGGGACGGACGTCAGATTTCCCTTAAGGCCACTGGGCATACCGCAAAATGGCGAGAGCGCTCGCAAACATGGGCTTTCTCGAGCCTAGCAGTTGTGATACAAAACCTTGGATAATAGATCCCAATATCCGAGTTTTTATATCAATGTCCGGCTCCGTCACTCAACGTCAAATCGCGCTAGCCGTGCTCGCTGAACGCGGCATAGCACGTCTGGCCGAACTGCGGAGGGCAGGCGTGACGGCGGCCACCATGAGCCGAATGGAACGGGATCGAGAGGTGATACGGCTTGCTCGAGGTCTCTATCAACTTCCCGATGCGGAGCTTGATGTCAACCACAGTCTGGCAGAGGCTGCTAAGCGCTCTCCAAAAGCTGTCATCTGCCTTGTTTCGGCCCTGGCCTTCCATGGGCTGACGGACCAGCTTCCAAGACAAGTATGGCTTGCCATAGGCAGCAAGGATTGGGCTCCAAAACCGGATGGGATGCCCATTCGCGTCGTGCGCTTCACGCAACCACTGCTCAGCGAAGGTGTCGAGATTCACACCATCGAGGGGGTTCCTGTAAAGATTTTCGGAGTTGCCAAGACAATTACTGATTGCTTCCGCTATCGCAACAAGATCGGCCTATCCGTGGCAATCGAGGGGCTTCAGGAGGCTCTAAGAAAACGAAGTGCTACTCCTGGTGAGATAGCCAACCAGGCGGTGCGCGGTGGCGTTGGCACCGTGATCCGCCCATACCTCGAGGCGCTGACTGTAAATGGCTAAACAAGTCAGAAACGTCGCAGCCTCGGTGCGAGCTCGCCTGTTGCAACTCGCCAAGACAAGCGGACAAAGCTTCGATTTGGTTCTGACACGCTTCGCGCTTGAACGGCTGTTGTTTAGGCTCAGCCAGTCGCCCCACGCTGATCGCTTCATTCTGAAGGGGGCAATGCTGATGATGAGTTGGTTTGACGATCCGCACCGCGGCACCCGTGATCTCGATCTCTTGGGCTTTGGAGACCCGGAACCTGATCCGATGCTGAAAACCTTTCGGGATATTCTGGCGCAACAAGCTGATGACGGCGTCACGTTCGATGCCGAAACTCTTCGTGTGGATCGTATCCGTGAGGGAGTGGACTATGGTGGTCTCAGACTGCGGATGGTCGCTTCGATCAGCGGCGCCCGCATCAACCTTACGGTTGACATCGGTTTCGGCGATGCACTTGTGCCCGGTGCGGAGGTGTTGAACTATCCGTCGATGCTGGATTTCCCCGCGCCTAGGCTCCGCGCCTATGCGCGAGAAACGGTTATTGCTGAGAAATTCCAGGCGATGGTGATGCTTGGACGTGCGAACAGCCGCATGAAGGATTTCTACGACATTTGGATCCTAAGCAGGTCCTTCAATTTCAGTGATGATCGGCTAGCGCGCGCAATCGCCGCCACCTTCGAACGACGTGTGACACCGATCCCCGCCGACCTACCTGATGGCCTCACAAACGCCTTTGCCAAGGACGAACAAAAGCAGCGGCAATGGCGCGCTTTCGTTGAAGGCGTTGCGCACGATCCTGGCGATCTGACGAAAATCATCCCGGAGATAGCCGCATTCCTGATGCCGCACGCTCTCGCCGCTGCGGCACTCGGCAAATGACAGGTTTGGTTAAACAATAGCAATGGCCTGGGCAGTCGAGGGAGAGGGTCGTCGGTTCTGATCCCTTCACGCCGCTCGATTTGCGATTTCCACCGATGGCTCGTCAAGCGAACTGAAGAATTGACCCCTTCGTTAGATGATGCTCGAGTTTCAGCATGCATTCGCAAATCAAAGGTCGAGGGGTTCGACAGTCGTGCTATTTTTCGAACCGGAGCTATTCGCCGACCGCGTTTACGATACGGCAAAGGTTTTTACCGACGCCGGGAGCTACTTGCCCTGGTTGCACGATAAACACCGCATCGACCCGGCTACCCTTGCCATTCTTGCGGACGACGACGCGCAAGGTCTGCGGCCGGCCGGATCCGCTCGTTTCCTGTTGCGCAGTCAGGGTGCCGAGCTTCTTTTCCACGTTCACATCGACAAAGCCTTCCGCCAGAACGGCCTGGGAAACCTTGTCGAAGGCAACGTTGGAATTGATGGAAGGGAAAACCATCCAGGTCTTGTAGGTGATGCCGGTTACCAGCGGAACGCCGCTGCTCTCGTAATGTCCTGCACAGGCATCGGCCAGCACAGGAGTTGCTGGGAGGATCGCAAGCGCAAAGGCGCAGGTAACTCTTCGGAGCATGGTTTACAGCCTCGTTGATTGTCTTGAAAGACAGAAGGGTCGGTGCGTGAACAAAAATGCCATCTAGCCGCGAATATGTATATCAAACGCGGCGCGTATAGATAGCGAAATCCGCATATCTGATTGTCATTTGCCGATATGAAAATGGCGTTCGCTGAATAAATCGACCTCCAAACGGAGATCCGCACAGGTGCAATATCAGTTCGCGCGCTCGGTCACCGGCAATGCCCATGCCGGCGCCCACCGATTCGTTTTTTGCAAGCGTTTCAAGCTCAAAACCTGATCCGGCAGCTGCCATGAAGAGTGCGCTCGGAGGGCAAAAATGGTGATCGGTTGCGAATTGGACACATTGGTAAACAACCAGACTGTCATAATTCATTATTTATTAGGCTCGCATATTGCCTCCCGCCTTATGGTTGATATTTCTGCCGTGCCTATAACATCCGAAGGAGGTTCGGGAATGCGGAAATTGGCGGCGATTTTACCTTTGGTTGTCCTCAGCGCCTGTGCAAGGCCGTCCGATGGACCAAGCGCCGGCAACATACGCAATGCGACGATGCCGCATACGAACGAGAGGATTCCGGTCGTTCCGCTGGCCAACGCCCCGATGGGCGGACAGGTCGTTGCCCCGTCTTATGCGCCCTCTGATCAAGGGCTTGCACGGCTTCGCTCGGGCGGCTTTTCAGACGCTCGCCTTCGTCCCGGAGACGTTATCGACGTGACGGTGCTTGATACCGGCGAGGATGGATTGCTGTCCACCACCCAGAGCAAGTCACTCAATCTCGGTCGCTTCACAGTCGATTCGCGTGGTTTCGTCACCATGCCCTATGTCGGCAAGCAGCGGGTGAGCGACTCGACACCCGAAGGCCTGCAGTCGCAGATCGTGACCGCACTCAAAGGCTCATCCGTCAATCCGCAGGCCGTGGTGACGGTGGTCGACAAGCCCTCCAGCGCCGTCACCGTCGATGGCAAGGTTCGCACTGCCGGACGCTTCCCGTTGACGGCGCGCAAGGAACGCGTGCTTGACGTTCTCGCCCTTGCGGGCGGGGCTTCTTCTGCGCCGAGCGACACGAATGTCACGCTTACACGCGGATCGCAGCGCGCGACCGCGCCGCTGGATCGGGTTCTGCAGGATGACAAGCAGAATGTCCGCCTGCTGCCCGGCGATCAGATCTTCGTCGACGGCACATCGCAGAGCTTCACGGCGCTGGGCGCCTTCAAGAGTGTCGGCGAGTTTCCGCTGGAACCGGGCAAGACGACGCTGGCCCAGGCGCTCGCCCGCGCCGGCGGATTGCTCGATGACCGCGCCGACTCGCGGAACTTCTACCTCTTCCGCAATCAGAAGATCTACACGCAGGCCGCGGTCCCCCTGGCAAAGGGCGCGAGCGTGCCGACCGTCGTTTCGATCAAGCCTGTCATTTACGGCGTCAATCTGAAGGACGTCTCGAATTTCGTCCTGATGCAACAGTTCAAGATGCAGGACGGCGACACGCTTTATGCCAGCAATGCAGGGCTGGTCGACGCCGCCAAGCTGCTGACCGTCTATCAGAAGAGCGTGCCGACAGCCGCTGCCCCGCAACCGGGAAGCTCGTCCGCTAACTGACGGTTTTCAGGTTAGTTTTCAGTTATGAGTTGAAGAGCCGCCATGGCACTTGGCGGCCGCTTGGGCGGAGAGTGATCCATCAGATTTCTGGCGGTGCTCTTCAGCTCGACCATGGCGTCTTCCGTGTCACTGCAATGTTCAAGAAGCATATTCATGACACAGCCGGCCGAATAAAGATCGGCACGAGGGTCGGCGGCTTCGCCTCGAAAGAGTTCCGGCGCGGTGAAACCCGGCGTTGCCACCTTGGCGATATCGAGATCGCTATAGCGCGCGCCGTGTTCCAGGGCGGTGCCGAAATCGGCAATCTTCAATCGCTCGAAATCATCGTCACATAAGAGCAGATTGGCGGGAGAGATATCGCCGTGGACATAGCCGGCCGCATGTATCGCATCCAGCCCGAGAAGCAGCGACTTCATTGATTGCCTGATGTGAGCCGAAGAAATGGACCCCGCCGCCAATCGTTGCGACAGTGACGGCCCCGCCCATTCCATGATGATCGCCGGCCGCCCGTCGACCAATCGTATGGCGAGTTGAACCGCGACGAGATTGGGATGATGGAGCGTCATGCCGATACGCGCCTCCCGCAACAGCATGGCTCTGGTTACAGCCTCATTGGCTCGATCGGCGCTGGTGGTCTTCAGCGCGTGCGATGTACCGAGATCACGGTGGCGCAGACGGGTGATCTCCGTGCGCTCATGAGAATGGATGATCGCCTCAACCAGAAATGTGCCTGCGACGAAGGTCGCTTCGCCGTCGGGTATGGATGGCATGCGCCGGTCGAGCGCATCGCGCAGGCGATCGACCAGACGATCGCGAATGTCTGCCGGTCGCTCGACTTCGCCGTCATGGGTCAGGAGACGCAGCAACCCGGCAAAGCTCGCCGCGATTTCTCTCATATGCTTGGAATCTGGTTCCCGCGTCATGTCGCGCCGACGACGATGGCGCTGACATTCTCGCGGCAGTTGGCGATGAGCGCCTCCTGAATCAGGGCATCGGCAGCGTGGTCCACAGGAGCATCGATCAATATCTCGGCGATGACCCGATCCGTGAGCGCGCGTGAAAGCGGGCCGCTGGCAAGCAGCAGCCGATCACCGCGTTGAAGATCGTCGATGACGATGTCCGAGGCGAACTGTTCCTTCAAACCCAGGCCTCGACCGAGCATGCGCCGCATCCCGATGTCGAGGTGATCGCGGGTGAGGAGCCGCATCATGCCGTCGCGCAACAAATAGCAGCGCGTGTCTCCTGCCCACATGGCTGCAAATTTGCCGTCGAACAATGCCGCGACGACAATGCTGGCAATGGGTGGCTCCCGCTCTCCATTCGTCCCCTTCGCGCGCAGGATGGCGTGCGCGTGGCTGAGCTTGCTTCTCACATCCTGGACCAATGTCCGCAACGCCTCGCGCTCGGGAATGCCGGCGAGTATCTGGGTCGCGGTGCGTGCCGCCTCGATGGCACTGATGCCGTCGCCGAGACCGTCGGCAATCGCGAAAATGCGCGGCTTGTCGCAAACGAGGAGGGCGTCGGCATTAAGCGACAGCCGCGTTCCTGGATGGCTGGCGTGGCTGCTTTCCATCGTCCATTCGGATTGGGGTGTCGCTACGGATTCTACCGCCTCGATCGCAACAGCCACGACCGGGCGTGCCGCCAGTTCCGAAGGCTGCGACGTCTTGAGATTTTCCGCTGTGACGAGTTTGACAAAATCCTCAACCGTCGGCGCCGCCATAGTGCGAAATCCCTTGCCGTGACGCGTCCCGGGATTGATGCGCCACCAGAGCGAAGCAGGCAGAGGCGCATCACTCGCTGTGGCGGATTGATGCGTGGTTGAGCGGTTATCGGCAAGCGGCAGGCGCAGCCGCTTTATCCCTTCGACAAAGCGCTGCATCTGGAAGTCCGACTTTGCGGAGGTTTCCGCCAGCGCTTCGGCGGCGGCGAACCAGCTGTCGTCTTCGCAGAGATCGCGGAGTTGTCCGGAAAATCTCTGCAATTGCGCTGCGATAACAAGCGGAAAGCTCCGCCCCACACGGTCGCGGCTCGGCAGGAGCACACCGGCAACAACCCCGGGTGCCCAAATACCGCTACCGACGACGAAGCGCCAGGCCACTGTCGCATGAAACAGCCGTCGCCATTCTGTTGCCAACGCAGCCTCGAGCGCGATCAGACCACCCCGGATCCATTGGTCGAGCTCACCTTGCAAGCGCAAGCCAAGCGCGGAAGAGACGAAATCGCCATGCGTCGGCAATTTGCCGAAGAAGCCGATCGCGTCGGCTTGGGTCGACGATTGGGTGCGGGCGAGATGTTCGTTCATCGACCGGACCGTCAAAATTGCGCCGGGCAGCTGAAATCGGACAATGCCTGCAGCCGGAACGGGTTGAGGACGGAACCGAACTGCACATCGAATTCAGCTGTTCGGCCGCTGTCTTCGAAGCGGGCCCGGAAAAGATCCGGCCCTTCGACCGTGACTTTCGCGGCGTCGAAGAGGCGGAAGGGCGACCAGTCGCCGCCTTGCGTCATGGCCTCCTGCCAGCCGCCGGGCAGAAATGCGATCCGGGATTGATTGTCCGCGCCTGCAGCCGGCCAGCCGATGGATTTCGATTGTATCGGCCCATGGAAATAAACGACGCGCTCGCCCTCGATCTCCATCATGACTGCATTGGCCGAATCCGACAGCGATACCGGCTTCACGTTGATGGAGATCGCGGGTTTTTCGCTGCCGGCAGGGAAGAAGGCGCGTTCGATCTTGCTGGCATTTTCGAATTGCGCGATCGCCTGGCTCGGGATGCTGTCGCCGCCGAAGGTGCCTCGCCAGCCCCAGGGCTGCGCGCTGGTATCCACGAAGGCGTCCAGCCGGTTCTTGAAGAAGGTCTGGAAGAGGCCCTGCGGTCCGAAGAGACGAACGAAATCCGCCATGGCGATATCCTGTACGGATGTCCGGTCGAAAGGATAGCGGCCGGTGACGATGCGGGCGCAGAGATCCGCACCTTCGGTGGCCCAAAGATCGTTGATCCGTGCGCGCGCCGTCTTGACCGCAAGCGATCCGATATCGGCGGCGACCGCGACCATCCACGCGTCCGCCGGCGCCGGCAGGCCGCGCGCCTGCTGAAGCAGGTCCTGATTGGCGTTGGCAAGCTGGCCGCCGGCGTCGAAGACGCGCGCGACCTCCGCCGTCGATGTCGCGGCACGCGACAGCTGGCTATAGATATTCTGCAAAATGGGTTGAAGGTTCTGGATCTGGGAGCGAGGCTTGTCGCTGCTCCCTGCCGTTTTTTCGTCCGACGAGGCGGCCTGCGTATTGTTGCTGTTCACTTCGAGGGCCGCACGTAGCGGGCCATAGGGATCAGGCGTATTGGCGACGCTGGTTGCGACCGAGGCGAGGGCGGCATCCGGAACATCGTCGAGCGAAGCGACCTCGGTTCCTGCCGTTGGGCGCAGATCCGTTGCTGTCGCGATGGATTTCAGCACCATCTCGACAGGGCTGGGATTGGCCGCGAGGATCCTCGCCGTTTCGGTTGCGTCGGCGAGACTGTTTGCCGGCCGCACCTGCAGATCGGCAAGAAGCGTCGACCATCGCTGCTGGAACGTATCGAAATAAAGCTGCAAAGCCGCTTGCGCGATGGTATCCGCGGTCATTCCGGTGGGGTTGCTGTTGTCGCCGCGCACCCATTGTTCTTTAAGCGCTTCGGACGCCGCTGTTTCGACTGTTGGCAGCACGACTGTGCGATAGCCCTTGCCGGTGAAAATTCCCGGCATGCCATCGCGCAGCGCCGCTTTTGACTTTCGCTGGAAGACTTGTGCGCCGAGCGGTCCCAAAGCGTCCCCGGGAATCCATGGATCGAGCTGGCGTGCCGGACGGGAATGGGTGAGAATGTCGTAGGCGCGCGAGGCAAGGCTCTGTGGCCGGATGGTGTCGCGTGCCTTGGCAATCAGCGTGTTGTCGAGTTCGATCGCCGGCAGGCTGCCGGCGGCCAAGGCCTCGACATGCGTGACCAGAGCCTTCCGGATGGCGGTGCGTCCTTCGCCTGGATAGAGCGCGGCAAACATGTCTTCCGCCTGTTGCGAAACGAAATCCTTGTCGACAGGTCCCAGCCCGCCGAGCATCCCGTAGAGTTTCAAGCTTTCGAAGGTCTTCTGGACGTCGGGAGACTGCTTGAGCTCCGTTTGCAGCTCCACCAGCATGCGTGGCAGCAAGAGGGAATTCAGCGCCCGCTGATAGGCGCCGCGTTGGCGGCTGGCGATCTTGCTTTCCTGGTCGAGACCGAAACTCGTCGGCCAGATCCTTGCCTCGTCAAAGCCGCCGGTCACGGCGCGCAGATTGTCCAGAGCCGGCAGGACCCGCAGGAAATCCGCGTCGTTGACATCGCGCACCGGAATGCCGTTCGCCAGCTTCTCGTAATTGTCGATGCGCCGCTCGGCGGCGGCAATGGCGCGCGAGTTCTGGAAATAGGTTGCCGTCCAGCCGGTGAAGACGATTGCGAGCGCCAGCGCTGCCGCGCCATAAGCGATGCGCCGGATCATCGTTTGACGGCCGGACAAGCGCCCGTCACGCGCGACCAACGATGCCTCGCCGAAGATGACATCCTTGAAGAGGCGCGACAGGAAATAGCTGCGGCGCATGCGGGGCGCTTCCGCCACCGCCGTCTCCCGGCCTTGCGTACCGGATGCGAAATAGACGCCGCGCATCAGCGGCGCTTCGATAAGGCTCGACGAGGAGCAAAGCTCGCTCAGGACTTCCTGCAACCGCTCGCCCAGCGCGGCAAGCTCAGCGGGGAAACGGAATATCCGGCCGCGAACCTCGATATTCGGCTCCTGCTGCAGTCGTTCGATCAGCATCGCGTCGACCCGCTGCTGCAGCAGCGCGAATTCTTCCATGAAGCGTTCGGGCAGCTTTTCGCCCTTGTAGCTCTCGTCGAGACCGAAGGTCGTGCCCCAGACCTGTTCGCGGTCGGTCTTGGCAAGCCCATCGAAAAATTCGACGAAGCCCGTCAACAGATCGGCCTTGGTCAGAATGACGTAGACTGGCACCCGCGCCTGCAGATATTCGTCAAGTTCCGACAGCCGCTTGCGGATGGAACGCACTTCGTCGAGCTGCGCCTCATGATCGCGGCCGAGCAGGTCGCCGATCGAGAGCGTGACGAGGGCGCCGTTGATCGGCTGCGACCGGCGGTATTTTCTCAAGAGACCGAGAAAGCCCTCCCATCCTGCCTTTGATGCGCCGTTCAGATCGTCCTGTGTCGTATATCGGCCGGCCGTATCGATGAGGATCGCCTCGTCGGCGAACCACCAATTGCAGTTGCGGGTACCACCGACGCCCTGCACGGAATTGCTTCCAAGGGCATCACCGAGCGGAAACTTCAATCCCGAATTGCTGAGCGCCGTAGTCTTTCCGGAGCCAGGGGCGCCGAAAATCACATACCAGGGAAGCTCGTAGATGTAGCCGAAGCGCTTCTTGCTGATGCGACGCAGCAGCAGCAGTGCTTCCTTGAGGCGGCTATGGATCTCTCCGACTTCGGCCTGCTGGCTCGCTGCATCGTCGCTGATACCATCCACGAGTGCCTTGTCGCGCTTGCGGGCGCGCAGCCTCGAGAGCAGCAGATAGGCGAGCCAAACCGCAATGACCGCGCCGATTGCGATCAGGCGGGCACTGACGGTGGCGAACGGTTTGAAGGTGCCGTAGCCGATCGTATAGCCGTAGAACCAGATGAGGACGCAGATGGCTGCGACCCAGATGAGCGATATGAAACGCTGGCCAAGAAGGCCGGCATAGACCGAGACGTAGGAGCGAAGCGTGTAAAATATGCCGAGTGGGTTCATCGGGCAGCCCCCGTCGTTGCTGCCGGCGTGGGGGACGCGTTGCCGCTCACGGGCCCGGTCGTCGACTGCGGATTGAGGGCGGCGTCACCAAGCCGTTGCGTCGGATCGGTCAGCACCAGGATTTCCGTGCGCCGATTTATTTCGCGGCCCTCCGGCGTGTCGTTGCCGGCCAGCGGATCGCTGTCGGCCCGTCCCTCCGTCAGGATCGCATCCTTGCCGGTATAGGCAGCCAGGATATCGCCGACGGCGCGGGCACGGGCTTCGGAGAGATGCCAGTTCGACGGAAATTGGGTCGTGCGGATCGGAACATTGTCGGTATAGCCGACGACGACGGCGCGGAACTTCTCCGAGGCAAGCGCACCGCCGATGCGCTGGAGAAGGTCGCGGAACCGGTTGCTGACTTCGGCGCTGCCGGTATCGAACAGGCCGGAATTGTTGATGCGGACCAGCAGCCGCCCGTTGGAGTTGGAAAGGGTGACGAGCTTGCGGTCGACTTCCGGCTGGAGGAAAGCCAGAAGATTGTCGAGCGGGCTCGGAGCCTGCTTGACCGCCGGCGGGGCCGTTTCGGGCTGCTTCTTTGGCGGCGGAACTTCGACTACCGTCTCCTTGGGTTTCGGCGTGTCGATCAGAACGCTCGGCGTATCGTGCGGCGGCAAGTTTGCCAGACGCTCGAAGGTCGCGTCCGAAGCCCTATTGAGCGAGAGCGTGAAGAACATGTAGCCGAGCGCAAACAGCAGGGCGAGAACGGAAAGAACTGTCCATAGCGCGACTACGGTGCGCAACGGCTTGTGTCGGGCGGAAACGCCGCGCCAGTGCGGCGACAACTCGCGCTCGAAGACGCCATATTGTCCGAGCAAAGTCTTATAGAGGCTATCTCGGATGCGTCCGAGTTCCAGCGAACCGCGCGGCGAAACGCGCGTGCGGCCTTCGAAGGCGAGCGACAGGCAGAGATATATAAGGAGCAACAAGTCCTTGTTGGTGCCCGGGCTTTGCTGGAAGTGGTCGAGGAGATCGAACACCCGGTCGCCGCCGGTAACATCCATGTGGAAGGTGGAGACGAGACCCGAGCGCGCCCAGCCGGCGCGCACGCCCCAGCGCTTGCTCAGCACAACGTCGTCGATGGTTGCGCAGACTACATAATGCGCTGCCCGCGCCCGTTCCGGACTGATACGGGCGCTGGCGAGATCGCGCTCATAGCGCCCGACGGCCTCGATCGTCACACGCCGCAACTCGGCGATATCAGGCTGTTCGTCGGTGTTACGAAGATTATGGGCAAGGTTCAGCAGGGGAGCGGCCGAGCGCACAATGGTCGGAACATCCTCGCCGCCAAAACGGAAGTTGCGGATCAAGGTATCGACGGACCAGCCGCCGGGCGCCACAGCCGCCTGCTGATCGAGTTCGTCATCCAGGATATCGGCCATCTTGCGGGCGGCGTCGTTCTTCTTGGCGCCGCTTTCCGTCAGCTCGATGATGGTTGGCAACTCGTGCCATGGTGTCGATCGTGGTGTGTTCATTCTCTGAGAGCCCACAGTTCCATCTCCAGGCCAGGGAAGTCGCCGGCAAGATGCAGGGCGATCGCGCCGGAGGTATCAAGCTGTTTCCAAAGCGGATTCTTCGTATCGAGTTCGAAATAGATCGTTCCGGACCGGTAGGGCAGCTGCCGCGGCAGAACCGGCAGCGGACGGACGGGGATGCCGGGCAGTGCTACATTGACGAGTTCGGCGATCCGCTCGACAGGGCCGATCTTGATCTGCGCCGGCAGCTTGCGCCGCACGTCCTCCGCCGACATCTCGGCACGCACGGCAAGCACGAAGCCCGCATCCTTGAGCAGCGAGCGGTCGTTGATGGTGCCGACGCGCACGTCATGCCGCCGTTCGATGAGCTCGATTGCGACCGCAGCCTGTTCCAGCACGGAGGAAAGAGAAGCGCGCAGGTCATTGAAAACAGCTGCAAATGTCGCCTTCAAATCATCGTGTCGGTAAGGCGGGAAATCGCTCGCCCGCTTGCTGTCGGTCGTGAATGTGGCGAGCTCGCCGGCAAGCTCGATGCACTGCTCGTAGAAGGCCATCGGATGCATCCTCGATGCATTCGCCGCAATGTGGCGCAACATCGGATCGGCGCGATTGAGGATGTGCAGCAGGAAATAATCGCCCACCTCGGCGGTACCACGCACCGTCGGATCGCCGATGCGCTCGGCGATCGCTTCGGCGCGGTGACGCACGATGCCGAGCAATTCGGTGATCAACTCGTTCAGCCGCGCTTCGGCCGCGCAGTTGAGGCAGGGCGCGATATAATCGGGATCAAGAATGACCGCCCTGTCCGAGCGCACCTCGATTACGCGGGCAAGGCCGATCAGTTCGTAGCCGGCAAGCTCGTCACCGGTCTTCAGGTAGCGCAGGCTCAGGCGGCCGACATCGATCGGCGCCATGAAGTCGGTTTCGATATTGGAATCCGGCGCCTCGTATAGCGAGGCAGTGACGCGCACGCTGTTGCGCATCGCGCTGCCGTTCAATGCGACGTCCGCCTTGCCGGGCTGGCGCGCCGGCAGGGCGAGATAAACGATGGCATTCTTCGTGGAATCGTCCAGATCGAGCGGAGGCGGCAAGTCCGCGTCGATGGGCGCTTCGAACGGCGTTCCATCGGGCAGGATTCCGCGCAGGTTCGACAGCGCGAACTGGCCGATGGCAAGCGCGCTGCGGTCGACGCCGATTTCCGCAACGCCCCAGGGATAGGGCGCCAATCCGCGCGCGGTGGTACGGACCAGCCGCTCCGTCCAGCGATCGGCCTGCTGGAAATGCTGTACGCGAAGGAACATGCCCTCGCTCCACGCCACTCGATTTTCGTTCTTCATCGGGTGTTACCCGTCCTCTCTGCAATGGTGCTGATTTCCTGTTCGTCGCGGCTATCCGCTGAGGCGCGTACTGCCTCCGTAAACAGATCGCGGACGGAAATGCTCCTGCCGTCCCGTTCGAACTGGGCGCGATAGGTCTTCCAATAGTCCCGGCTGCCATGCCACAGAACCTTGCGGGTGGTGGCATCGACATGGGCTTCGATCATACGGGGCTCGAACATGCGGCTCGCCTCGCGAATGAGATTTTCCAGGCCGGCGTTGAGGGCGGACTGCCTCGCGATGAGCGCTCGAAGCCGATCTGTCAGCTGCTCGGCTCGCTCGCGACTGAAGAGCGAAGTGGGCGAATGAACACGGTCATCTTCGATGCCAAGGATCGACGCCTCATCGGTGAGCGTCTGCTCCAACATATCGACAAGAGCCTCAAACTGCTGGAGCTGATCGTCCGACAGCAGCAGGGCTTCGTCTTGCACCCCATAACTTGGGTCTTCCGCTCCCCGGGTATCGTTTGCCGGAACGATCGCTTTCGTCGTATCCGCGGCATCGCGACCGGAGCTGCGCGCGACCGCCACGGAGACATGCATCGCCGCGCTATGCTCCAACTGGCTGCCTAGATCGAAGTCCGCGTTCCAATCGTCAGGCAAGATCGGCTTGATGCCGTCGATATCGGGCGGACCGCTCCAGCCGACATCGACGTTGCGGCTCGACTGCTTGTCCTTTCGCGTCGATTGTGGAATTGCGGCGATCCAGTCTTCTCCGCCGCGCTGGCCGAGTATGCCGTTCGCTGTGCCGCCGCCGGGCGCGATGTCGGCGAGGATCGAGGAAATGGTCATCGTCTCGTCGCTCAGCCGCAGATCAGCGGCGGGATCGTCGATATCGCGATCGGCTTCGCCGGTGATGACGACATTGAAGGCGATGTCGCCGAAAGCGATCTTCGACTTGTCCGTCAGCCTTGCAGTTTCACCTTCCAGGATCGTGACGCCGTCGACCTGGGTGCCGTTGGCGCTCTGGTCACGCAGCAGGAAACCGCCACGATCGCGCTCGATCATGCAATGGATCTTCGAAACCAACCGCCGCGGGTCCGAGACCTGCCAGTCACTGTCCGGTGACCGGCCGAGCGTGCGTTTGCCGCGCTCGAAGAACCAGCCCTTGCTTGCACCCTCACCAGCGATCTGACGCAACTCAAGTCGCATGGGCGCCTCCTTCGGTGGGTTGCGCGTGTTTCGAGCGCGGCTCGGTGATGATAGCGTCGCCGCTGTCACGATCCGCGCTGCCGACGCGTGCCCAACTGTTCCAGCCGAGTCTGGGCGGATCACCGTCTTCGCCCAGCCGGCAGAAAGGGATGTGCTCCTTTTTGAGGACGACCTGAATATCGAAATCAAGCGCTGGGCCGACATAAAGGCGTGTCAATGCAAAGAGCGCGTCGATGTTACGGCTATCAGGGGAAAGGGAGCAGTAGTCCTTGTAGTCGACGGGTCCGATGACGACGCGAAAACTACCGCCGAAGTCATGGATCGCCGCTCCCGCCGTCGCGTTTACCCCCAGCTGCACACCGTGGGGCTGGCCCATGCGGCTGCGCTCCTCGATGGGGATGGAAAGCCAACGCCCTTTGAACAGCTCGATTGCCACGGGCAGCCCACTGAACTCATGCAGCATGGCCTGCAGATTGACCGCATTACGGGTCCGGGCCGCAAAGAAACCTGAAAATCTGAGGATGAGCTCGTCGTCGGGCCGAACCTGCTCCTTCAGTCGAGCCGTGCCGAAGCCCGCAAGCGAAAAAAGCGTCGTGACGAAGGAGTTTCCGTTTCTGTCCGGATTCCATCGCAGCCTGCGGGCAAGGCGATACTTCTCGCTGGCATCGACGAAAAGCTCGGTCAGACGGCTGGTGAAAAGATCGAAGAAGCTCGCAAGCCCGCGGGCGCGATTGCGCTCCTCGCGCATCACAAGTTCATTGTAGCTCGGCGGCATTGCCCCGAGCGGGCCGAGCAAGCCGCCCATGCTGGCACTCAGCGACGCACCATTGCTTTTCCGCTTGAAATCGTTGACAGCGAGCGGGGCCGGCGAAACGCCGACTGGCGAGGACACCGACAGATGATCGCCAGCCGAATGTTGGGCAACGCGGAATGCCGTCGTCGGCTCGAAACGACCGGGGTCGCGTTCGAGCAGCGATGCGAGCATGTCGCTGTCACTCGGCCGGAATTGCTCCATTGTCTTCAACCCATCCTTTCGTCAGAGCAGGGGCCGCTCGGCGGCGCGTGCCGGCCAGACGGCAATCGGTTTTGATTGTCCCTTCAATGAGATGGAGAGACGGGTGAAACTATTGATCGAGGTGTAAAGACCGAAAAACCGGTCGAGAACGCTGCCAAAGAGATAGGCCGAAGGCCTGTCGATCGCTGCGGGGTCGAATTCCAGCCGGATATCGGTGCCGGGAACCATGCCGCCACTGCCTAGACGGGTCATCGAGCTCTTCGCCTCGATCCGCACCAGGGCATCGGCAAGCTGTCTGGTCTCGCGGCTGTCGCGGAAAGCATAGAGCGAAAAGATGTCCTTCAGCGCGGCCCCGTCATTGTCGAAAATGGAGAGATGGTTGAGCTGCAGATGCGACATGAGCCGCCAGTTGCGGCCTTGCTGCTCGTTCATCCGCACGGAAGGGGTGGGGGCCATCAGGGCCTCGACGGCGCCCACCGCTTCGCTACCGGAGGCAAGCTGCAAATAGGGATGGCCGCCGCCGAACGGCAGTTGTTCCGGCAGTTCGCGATTGAGGCAGAGCGCGTCAATGCTGGCGATCTTGTCTACAGGCCCACTGGGGCGGTGTGCGCGATCCACGAAGGCAATTTCCATGTCCGAGGTGCCGTCATCGGCATCGAAACGGCGAGCGCATTGCCAGAACAGCGATGAGGCTCCGCCTTTCAGGCCGCGGCCGAAGAAGGGCTGGCAATGCTCCTCCTCGCCGGCGCGTCCGGACACGAGCACTCTGTCGATCGCATAGATCTCGCGCGTCTTCTGCCGTCTGGCGTCCGGCAGGACACGGTATTCGGTGCGCGTGCCGTCAAGCGCGATCGGCTCGCAGGTCTGGAGGAACAGATTGACCACCGGCGTCGCGTTGAGAACGAAATCGCGTGCCGAGATCGTCCGCTCCAGCTTTGCGCTGGTTTCGTCGAGATAAATGAAGATCTCCAGCGTTTCTCCTTGCCAGGCTTTCAGGCCGACAATGTCGATGAAGAGGAATTTCTGCGGCAGCGCGAAAAATTCGGTCAGCAACCGGTAGCCGGCAAAGCTTGAGGCGGGATAGGGCAGTATGGCTTCGTCCGGTTCGAATCCGACCGGCCGCAGGGCCTTGGCCGGCAGCACCACGGGGGCCCGATCATCCGCGTGATGGGCAAGTGCGATGCCGAGGGTGTGGTTGACGAGAAGCTCGTGGATGGCGACCGCCTGCTGCCAGGACGAGCCGATGTGCAGCCGGAGCCGATCAAGGCCGATTTCGCTCAACGGCTTGTTGGTGTCGCGCGCGCGGATCGACAAACGCAGGCAACCGGCAGCACCGGCATGCGGCGAGGGCGGCGCGCTGATCGGATGGCCCGCCAGCGAAGCTGAGACGATCTCGATCGGCGCAACCTCGGTATCCTGGGTGGTGCGAAAGCGGCAGCTCTCGCCGCCGATCGGCTCGGCGAAGATTTCCGTGTGACGCGGAACAGTCTGAACCGAGGCAAGCGTGTTGCTCGGCGCAAAGCGCACGATGCTCATCGAGGGCAGCGGCGCGAGATAATGCGGGTAGAGCGTTTCGAGCAGGCCGTCGGTCAGTTCCGGAAACTCGTCGTCGATTTTCTGACGCACGCGAGCGGCTGAATAGGCAAAACTCTGGATCAGCCGCTCGACGTGGGGATCATCGGCCACTTCGCCGGTCAGGCGCAGACGGCCGGCGATTTTCGGAAAGGCGTCTGCGAAACGCGCAGCACGGCGGCGGATGGCGGCGAGTTCGTCATTGTATCGCTGCAGGAAGCCGTCAGCCATTGCCGGCCTCCACAAGGAAACGCTGCGTCGACGGATCGATCGTCGATTCAAAGCTGATCGGCGGCATGCCCTCATGCACCCGGAACGTCGCCTGGATGCGCATGCGCAAGGCACGTTCGCCGTTGCCGCGGCTCTTCAGGATGCTCACGCGCACGTCGGAAAGGCGCGTCTCGAAAAGGGCGATCCGCCGCTCGATCAGGCGGGCAAGACGGCTCTTGGCTTCATCCGTGACGAGGTTTGCCGACACCATGCCATCGACGCCGAAGGATACCAGCGCATCGCCGAGTTCCTCGTAGATCGAAGGCGGTGCGGTCGGGCAGCGTCGGGTGTTGAGCAGCGCTTCCAGATCGCGGCGGATGCATTCGCGCAGCTCGCGCAATTGCTCGGCCGCCGTCAGCGGCGAGTCCTGCAATCGATCCGGGTTCTCGTCGATCAGCCGATCGATGATCGATCTGGCGACGATCCTTTCCCGGGGCCAATAGCGTTCCAGAGGGTCAACCATGGGCGGCGCGCCTTGTCTCGTCGGCGTTGCGGGACACGGCTTCCAGCATCTCAAAGTCATGGAAGGAGACGAGGTCGTCGCCGGCCAGAAAGCACTTCTGGCCGCGGCCGGTGGTGATGCCCGTGGGCTCCCCGATCCATTCCGTTTCGCGGCCGAGCAGCAGCTTTGCCCCTGTCGTTCCGTGATAGATCGCGGGCAGGAGAACCGTCGCGATGGCGCCATCGGTAAGCTCCAGTTCGGCCACACGGAAGGCGAGATCGCGTGGGCGCGATATGGGTTCGAGGCGAACAGCGGCGATCTTGGAAAAATCGATCCAGAGATAGGCTCCGCCGGTCATGATCGCTTCGAGCGCATGCGGAATTCGGTCGTCGAGATCGCGGAAATCCGAAACCGGCTGGCCGTTCCAGCTCATCGGTCGTTCACCCCTGAGTTCCTCGAAGGATTGAAGTGCTGCTGCCGTTTCCGGAGAGCCGTCGCGATGTGCAACCGCCACCTTCAATGCCGCCTGGTCGAGCACGGTCGGGCCATTCGCGAAATCCGGAGCGGCCGCCTTATCGAACCAGGCAGACCGCGCTGCCATCGCCCGCAACTGATTGCGCAGCAAGGCAAAGCCCATCGTGTCTTCCGGAGCGAAGGTGGCGGCGAGATTGCACTGAGCATCCGCGCGCGCATAGTCGCCGGCGAGGATAAGCAGGTCGATGAAAAGATGTCTGGCGTCCTTATCGCCCGGCGCCACCTTCAAATGCGCCTTCGCCTGCTCGATCGCGTTCTCGAGTGCATTTTTGCGGAGTGCTTCGGCGATCTTGGCGGAAAGAGTCATGCTGACATCCTTTGCGGCGCGTTTGCGGGACGGGAGAGCGCTTGCGTCGAGTTCGCTGCCTCCGCGATGAGATGGAAACTTGTCGACACGTCGTCGAGCTGGAAATGCGGCTGCAGCCGCACCGTGCAGGCAAACATGCCCGGCTTGCCGGGAATCTCGTCGACCGTGATGCCGGCCGAGCGCAATGGGAAGCGGATGCGCAACGGCACGTCGGCATCGTCGTTGCCGAGGGTGTAGCTGGAGAGCCAGTCATTGAGCTTGCGCTCGATCGAGACTGTGTCGGCAAGCCGGCCGATCTCGTCGCGCATGATGACCTTGAGATAATGCGAGAAGCGGGAGGCGCAGAGTACATATTGCAGCATGGCGGCGATGCGGGCGTTCTGCCGCGCCTGCTCGCTCGAATAATGCGGCGGCGCATGCAGCGACTGATTGGAATTGAAGATCACCGAGGAGGAAAGATAGGTGGTTGCGACCGGCACGAGGCCGAGCTCGCAGAGTTGCTGCTCCTGGGTATTGGTCAGGCGTATTTCGACCGGCGCCTGTTGCGAAAGCCCGTGGCTTTCGGTCCCGAGATCATAGGGCGCCAGCTCCTGCGCGCTCAGCAGGCCGCCATCGACCGCATCTTGGGTCACACCGCGAATATCGGCGAACCATCCGGATTCGATGAAGTTGCGAATGACGATCATTGCAAAGGCAAAGGCGCCATTGCCCCACAGCAGGGTGCTGCCGTCGGCGGCAATGTTTTCGCGGAACGGAAATTGATCGTCGCGTTCGCGTGCGAATGCTTCATAGGGCGAGCGCATCAGGATTCGCGGCGCCACAAGTCCCAGAAAACGCGAGTCTTCCCGCGCACGAAGCCCGTTCCAGCGAATGCGGGTGGGATCATAGGCGAGCCAGGAGAAATCCTGGACCCGGTTCAATTCGTTGAAGTGCTGCAGGCCGATCGCCTGCGGCGAAGCGGCCGCGACGAAGGGGCAAAATGCGGCGGCGGCGGCCATGCCGATCTGGGTCAGAGTGCCGATCGTATCGCCGCCGCTTGGATCCTGGGGCGACAGTTCGTAGTCGCCGATCAACAGGCCGAAGGGCTCGCCGCCGGGCATGCCGAATTCGCGGCTGTAAACCAGCTCGAAAAGATGGCTCTGGTCGAAATCGGTCGTGCGCTCAAAATGGCGCGACAGCTGTGCCCAGCTGACGCTCAGGAGCTTGATTTTCACGTCATCCGATTGCCCGGTGTGGTGCACCAGCATGGCAAGCCCGCGCCACCGCGCTTCCATCGCCTGGAACTCAGGATGGTGCAGGATAGCGTTGACCTGCCGGTTAAGGGCATCGTCGATCATGGCGATCACGCGATGCACCTGACGGGGCCAGGCGGCTCTCGATTCCATCGTCGTCGCGATCATCTTGGTTGACTGAAGGCGCGCGGCGGGATGACCGCCAAGCGGTCTCCCCCTAGTTCTTGCTCGGAATACGGGCGACCATTCGCAGCGAGGTGGTCAATTCCTCCATCTGAAGCCAGGGTCGCATCCAGGCAACGGCGTTGTAGGAGCCGGGCTTGCCCGGAACCTCCTGGACCGTCACCTTCGCATCGCGCAATGGATACTTGGCGCGCGATTCCTCACCTGCGTCGTCGTTGGCGTTGACGTAGTTGGAGATCCAGCGATTGAGCCAGTTTTCGCAGTCCTCGGCTTCCATGAAGGAACCGATCTTGTCGCGGCCCATCACCTTGAGATAATGCGCGAAACGCGACGTCGCCATCATGTAGGGCAGGCGAGCGGAAACCGCCGCGTTGGCTGTCGCTTCCGGCTTGTCGTAGAGCTTCGGCTTATGCGTGGTCTGCGCACCGAAGAACACGGCATAGTCGGTGTTTTTGTAGTGGCAGAGCGGCAGGAAGCCGAGCTTGCCGAGCTCCGCGTCACGACGGTCGGTGATGCCGACTTCGGTCGGGCACTTGAGATCGAGGTCGCCGTCGTCGCTCGAGAAGATATGCATGGGCAGGTTCTCGACCTTGCCGCCGTTTTCGGCGCCGCGGATGGCCGTGCACCAGCCGCTCTGGGCAAAAGCGTCCGTCAGCCGCGTGCCCATCACGTAGGACGCGTTCATCCAGCAATAGGAATTGTGCTCGAGTTCGCCGGTCGTGGAATGCTCTGTCTCGTCGAAGCCGAATTCGTCGATCGGGTTGGTCTTCGGCCCGTAGGGCATGCGGGCAAGGACACGGGGAAGCGCAAGCGTGACGAAGCGCGAATCCTCGCTGTCGCGCAGGCTGCGCCACTTCGCATATTCCACCGTCTCGAAGATCTTTTCGAGATCGCGCGGACGGGCAAGCTCACGATAGTCGTCGAAGCCGAACATGCGGGGGCTTGCCGCTGAAATGAAAGGGGCAAAAGCGGCTGCGGCGATCGATGAGATGGCCTGCAGCGTCTGCACGTCGTCGAAGGAATTGTCGAATTCGTAGTCGCCGATGATCGCACCCATGGGCTCGCCGCCCGGTGTGCCGAATTCGTCTTCGTAGATCGACTTGAAGAGCCGCGACTGATCGAATTCCACGGCCTTTGCCAGATCCTTCGAGACGTCGCGTTTCGATGCGTTGAGCACGCGGATCTTCAGATTGACGCTGGTTTCGCTATTCTTGACCAGATAGTGCAGCCCGCGCCAGCTGCCCTCCAGCTTGGCGAACTCAGGCGATTGCATGATAGCCGCGAGCTGCCGGGAGATCTTGCGATCGAGTTCGGCAATGGCGTTGTTGAGAGTGACCGTCAGGTTGCGGTCGTAGGTGACGGTGCCCTTCAAGGCCTGGTCGGTCAGCGTCCTCAGGAGGTCCTGGGCGCGATCGGGTTCGGTTTGCCGGGTTGCTGAAACGATCTGCGTCAGCAGATCCTCCTCGGGCGCAAACTCGGCCTCTTTGGTCTTCAACTGGCTTTCAGCGCTCATTTTTCGATCCTTACGGAAAATGCGGCGATATCGGTGAAGCTTGTGCGCCCGCCGCTATCGGCTGCTTGAAACAGGATTGGCCGATCCGCTCCGCGGACCGCCGATTGCTATCAGCTTGCTGCCGGCTTTTCGTGGGCGCCGAGTTCGGACATCAGCTTCGAAAGATCCGCCTTGTTTTGCAGGACCTCTTCGAGCAGCCGCTCCAGCTCTTCCGAACGGTCCGCCTTGCTCATCAGGTCGCGAAGCTGGTTGCGGGCATCGAGCAGGGCCTTCAGCGCGGGGACCTGATTGACGACGGAACCGGGTTCGAAATCCGTCATGCTCTCGAACTTCAGCGAGACGGCAATATCCGAGCCGTTGCCTTCGAGCGTGTTTTCGACCGTGATGTTCAGACCGGGGGTCATGCGGCGCATCACGTCGTCGAAATTGTCCCGGTCTATCTGGACGAACTTGCGCTCGCCGAACGGCTTCAGAGGCTGGGTCGGATTGCCTGAGAAATCGCCGAGCACGCCGACGACAAAGGGCAGTTCCTTGACGACCATGGCGCCTTCGGTCTCCACTTCGTACTTGATGTGGACCCTCGGCTTGCGCACTCGCTCTAGTTTTTCATGAACACTCGCCATAAGCTTCTCCTTCAATCCCAAGCGGCAAAATTCGCTTTTCACATGTGGCGCAACTCGATTTTGGAAAGGCCGGGTTGCAAAAAGTTGTGTGGCAGGTTGTACCGGTCACCCGCTCTTGTTGGATTTCGGCTGAATTCCGGCGGCCGTCAGCACGGCGTTTCGAGCCTGCTGCTCCGGCAGCAATTCGGCCAATAGTTCCGAGAAATCCATACGCCCACGCCGCACCATCGTCTCAATCGCCATCGAGATCGGCGAATGCGGCTCGGTGCGACGGAAGTAGCGCGCAACGGCGAGCAACAGCTCGAAAGCCTCTTCGCGTGAGCCAATCGATTCGGCGCTCAAGGGCCGTGCACGCGGCTGAGCCGGTTCGTTCGTCCCTTCCGGCGGTCGCGGCACGACCTCGGCTTCGACTGGCTGTGCTTCAATGCCGGCAAGCGTGCGAAGCGCTGATGCGGCCTCAAGCAGGACATTGTGCGTGTTGGAGCTTGGTGGCGCCTTCGCTCCGCAGCGCTCGTTCAGGATGGAGACGAGCCGCTCGAAGGCGGCGATGCAGCCGTTGACATTTTCGAGATGGGCACTCATCGCCGAAGTGCCGGCTTCTATTACCGCCTGGTTCAGTTCCTCGCGTCGCCTGGTCTCGTTGGGTCGTTGCGAAAGCTGGAAATCCCAGAGCGAAAACTGGCCGAATTTCATGCCGGGCACGAGCGCTGTCAGCCTGATCGCCTGGATGATCGTGCCCTCGCCGCCGACCCCATTCAGCCCCGCCAAGGGCGCAAGACGCTCTTCTATGTCGTCCTCGCCGACCGAATGAAATTTCTCCCAATGCTTGTCTAAAAGCGACGCTATCGCCTGGTAGACATCCTTCAATCCCTCGAAACCGCGAAGACGTAGTTCTGCTTCCGCCAGCCACGCTAATACTTCGAGGTCCTTACTTTTTGAAGAAACAATCTGCAATCCAAGATTGCTGACGTCTGACCAAGCAGGTGAAAGGCTAATATTCTCACCAGGTGATATACCTCGTTCAGTAGCCCGAGCCTGGTTCCTTGCGTCTTTTATTCTATAGTATATTTCGCGCGTAGAAGTATTGACGCGAATGTTTTCTCCGCATGGCGCATCTTCGTCAAATTGAGTCTCTATCTCATGAACATTGAGCAGGGGCTTAACTCCACATTTCCAACTACATCGCCTAAGTGCAAGATAGTTATGTCGATATATTTCGTTGTCAACTGTGTATATTCTGTAACGGATTTGTGACGATGCCAAATCGGAGGGCTTCGCAAAAATTAATGTTTGCGGGCTGGACACAATTGGATAACCGCCCTAGTTGTTCTCGCGGCATGGAGGATGCACTTAGTTTAGAAACCTAAGGAGGAAATTTCCACGTGTTCAACATCGATCTCAATCGTCTGATCAGAACGCTTGAGCCCGAATTGCGTGTGGGTCTTGAGGCTGCAGCGTCTCTCGCTGCGCGCGATCGGCATGCCAACGTGGATGTCGCACATTGGATACGTGCGTTGCTCGACGTATCTAAAGTTTGCTCGTTTTTTGAAGGGCTTAACGTATCTTCACACGCTCTGCGAGCCGAGCTTGATACCGCCATCGCGGAGCTGCCGCGGGACGGCGGGACAGCACTGGTGCTATCCCAGCAGCTGCTTGCGCTGATGCGAGAAGCTTGGCTTGTTGCCTCGCTTCAATGTGGCCGGAACAGCATCGCCCTGGCCGACCTCCTCACCGCGCTGACCGACGATCAATCGCTGCGAATCATGGCCCGCGGCATGGCGCCTTCGCTGCGAAATCTCGACCGCAACGCGCTCGAAAAGCGGTTGAGTGCTGTATCGTCGACCGCTGGTGCAGCTTCATCGACGCCACATTCCGAGCCGATTCCTAGTGCCGGCGAGAACGAATTTCTGCGCCTTTACACCCGTGACATGACGGCCGATGCCAAGCTTGGCCGCATAGATCCCGTCATCGGACGCGACCGCGAACTCCGTCAGGTGATCGACATCCTGATGCGACGCAGACAGAACAATCCGATCCTGGTCGGCGAGGCCGGCGTCGGCAAGACGGCGGTCGCCGAGGCGCTGGCACTTGAGATTGCCGCCGGAAGCGTGCCGGACATGCTGAAGTCGGTTCGAATTTTGCTGCTGGATCTCAGCCTGCTGCAGGCCGGAGCGGGCGTGAAGGGGGAGTTCGAACGCCGCCTGCACGGTGTTGTTGCCGCGGTGCGGGCTTCAGCGGAGCCGATCATTCTGTTCATCGACGAGGCCCATGGCTTGATCGGCGCCGGCGGTCAGGCCGGGCAGGGCGACGCCGCCAACATCCTGAAGCCGGCACTGGCGCGCGGGGAGCTGAGAACGATCGCGGCAACGACCTGGAGCGAATACAAGCGCCACATCGAGAAGGATGCGGCGCTGACGCGACGTTTCCAGGTTGTTCAGGTGCTCGAGCCCGATGAGGAGACGGCTATCCGCATGCTGCGAGGCGTCGTCGACAGCTTCAAGGCTCATCACAAGGTTCGCATTCGCGACGAGGCGCTGGCCGCGGCCGTTCGCCTTTCGGCGCGCTACATCCCTGCGCGACAATTGCCCGATAAAGCGATCAGCCTCATCGATACGGCTGCTGCTGCCGTATCCCTGGCCCGACAAACCATTCCTGAAGCGTTGAAGGGCTTGCGCTACGAGCAGGAGATGCTGGAAGCCGAGGCCGAGGCGCTCTCTGCCGAGCCGCCGGCGCCTGAACTCACCGCCCGCCTGGCCATCATCGAGAACGAGAAACGTGAAGTGATCGCCGAGATCGAGCAGCTGCAGACCAAGCTTGACGAGGAGATCCGGCTATCGAAGGAAGCCGACCGAATTGAAGCCTTGCTGAAAGATGCCGGCGCGCAGCCGAGCGAAGCCGGGACACCCGTGCGCGGCGACAATGTCGCGCTTTTCCCGCCCCATGGCTCGTCCTCGGAAACCATTCGTGCGGCGCTGGCGCAGGCGGAACGCAATCTCGCCGACTTTGCCGGAGAGATGCCCCTGGTTCCCCGGGTTGTCGACAAGGAAGTCATCGCCGGCATCGTCGCGCGCTGGACCGGTATTCCGGTCGGCAAGCTTCTGTCGGATCAGGTCGAGACGGTCAAGACGCTGGATGCCAGGCTCAAGGAGCGCGTCCTCGGCCAGGATGCCGTGATCGAGCGGATTTCGGCCGCCATGCGCTCCGCCCGTGCCGGACTTTCCGATCCGCGCCGCCCACCCGCCGTCTTCCTGCTCGTCGGCATGTCGGGAACCGGCAAGACCGAAACGGCGCTATCGCTGGCCGATCTTCTTTATGGCGGCAGCCAATATCTGACGACCATCAACATGTCGGAGTTCAAGGAAGAGCATAAGGTTTCGCTGCTGCTCGGATCGCCGCCCGGCTATGTCGGCTATGGCGAGGGCGGGGTGCTTACCGAAGCCGTGCGCCGCCGCCCCTATGGCGTCTTGCTGCTGGACGAGATCGATAAGGCCCATTCCGGCGTCCAGGAAGTGTTCTACCAGGTGTTCGACAAGGGAACGCTCCGCGACGGTGAAGGCCGCGATATCGATTTCAAGAACACCACTATCGTCATGACTGCCAATACCGGCTCGGAATTGCTGGCAGCCCTTGCCTCCGATCCGGAGACGATGCCCGAGGGCGAAGCGCTGGAAGCCCTGCTGCTTCCAGAACTGCAGAAACATTTCAAGCCCGCTTTCGTCGGCCGCACAACGGTTCTGCCCTTCCTGCCGCTGAATGGCGCGACGCTGAGCGGCATCGTCGACATCCAGATCGGTCGCATTCGCGATCGCGTCGCGGCATCGTACGGCACATCGGTGTCGCTGTCGGCAGAGGCCCGAGAGGCGTTGGTCGCTCGCGCCAAGGCGAGCGAAATGGGCGCCCGCGCCATCGAGACGATGATCGGACGCGATCTTTTGCCCGAACTGTCGACCTTCTTTCTCGATGCCGTTGCGGCGGGACGCAAGGTCGCCGGCATCACCATCAGTTTTGGCGATCACCGGTTCCTCATCGAGGAAAATCCGGTGGACGACAGTGAATTCGCTGGCCGCGAAACAGGCGGCACGGCGAATGAGGCAGCCCCGGACGAGAACCATGTCCGGATGCGGCATTAGACGGAAAGGTAACCCGCCTTGCAGCGACAAGGCGAATTCAATCCCAACAGGAGAGCTGAGAGCATGCCGATTTATCTGCAAATCGACGGAATTCAGGGCGATGCCACCCACGAACAGCACAAGAAGTGGATGGATATCGAAGTCATCCACTGGAACGTTTCACGCAACATGAAAACGTCGGCCGGTTCGGCAGCGAACCGCGAAGCTTCCGAGCCCACCGTTTCGGAAGTGATCCTGACCAAGGTCAGCGATTCCTCGTCGACCAAGCTGTTCCAGGAAGCATGCTCGGGCCGCACCGGCAAGCAGGCCGTGATCCATCTGGTAACGACCGGCAACCCTGGCGATACCTATATCGAATACACGCTCACCAATACGCTGATCGCCAGCTATTCGGTCGATTCCAATGGCGATCGCCCTGTCGAAACGATCAAGCTCAACTTCACCAAGATGGAAGTGAAGTACACGCCTTACGACGACTCGCAGTCGCCGCAGTCGCCGATGATCGCTTCCTACGACCTGGCAACGACCAAGGCTGCCTAACGATAGCACCGTTTTCCGGCGCGTTGCGATTAGACGCGCCGGAACCGTGTTCGATGCTAAATCGCCGCTGCGGCTGCGATTTGCACGTTTTTGACAACGTTTTTCATCGAGGTCGCCATGGTAGATTTTTCCGTTTCATCACCGGCGCTGCAAATGGAGCCGGTGAGGCAGACCGACCTTCCGCCAATGAGGCGTGCAGGCCGCGGTCCTTCCTATGATTACTTCTCCTATCCCAGTGGTCCGCGCGAATTCGCCGCCCGGAACCAGGCCATGGGTGCCGCTGCATCTCTCTTTCGGATGTTTTCCGAAAAAGCCAATGAAATGTCGCTGACGCACTGGCTGCAGCGATGGCTGCGCAACAACGAAGCCAACATCATCCGGGAGATGGACACCAACCATCATTCCGTGTTCGTTGCCCAGTTCAACTATTCCGTCACCGACGGCGAGACCCGGGCCTATATGGCGCGAGGCGCCTATCTGCTCGGCACGGTCGCTTCACGCGCCGAGATCGGCAAGATCCTGACGCCGGAAGTGCTTTACGGCCCCGGCATGCACGAGACCTTGCCGAACGGCACGCTGTTTCAGATGGCCTATCTCGTCGGCGGCCGCAAGCAGGTGCTCGGTAGCGCCGGCAAGGCGGGTGCAGCGAGCTCACGGGTAGGATGACGCACAGATGAACGACCAGCCTTCGGCCAATGATTTCATCCAGGCGACTCGAAATCTCAGGGTCGTCTCGCCGCTTGGTACGGACCAGCTCCTGCCGGAGCGGGTGACGATAACGGAAGGCGTATCCTCGCTTTTCGATATCCGGCTTTCCGTGCGCGCCAAGCGGGAAGTCATCCAGCCGGAGGACTTGATCGGCCGCCTGGTGGATATCTCTATCGAAGTCCAGCAGTCCGAAGATGGCGGCGACGGCGTTCGCCGTCCCTTCAACGGTCTGGTGACCTCTCTTCAGGAGGGGCCTCCAATCACGCGCGGGCTGCGCTCCTATTCAATGGTCTTGAAGCCGCAAATGTGGCTGCTGTCGCAGCGCTCGGACTGCCGCATATGGATGGACAAGACCAGCATCGACATCGTCGAAACGCTGTTTTCCGAGCATGGCATTCCGGCACCCGACGTCTCCGGCGTGGTCACGACACCGCCGCCACAGCATTATTCGGTGCAATGGAGCGAGACCGATCTGGACTATCTGACCCGCCGTTTTGAAGAGGACGGCCTGTTCTACTGGTTTTCCCATGAGAATGGCAGCCACCGGCTGCATGTCGCGGATGGCGCGAACTCATGGGCCGGACCGTCGCCATCAGCGCAAGGCGAGGGCAGGGTGCGTCTTGCACAGGGCTCGACCGACCGCAACCATATCAATGAATGGATGAAGCATTACGCTTATATCCCCGGTCAACGGGCTGGCGCCGACTGGAACTTCGAGACCCCGCAGATCGTGCCGGGCACCACCACGCCTTCGCTGGTGCAGATGCCGGGGGCGATGAAGCGCGAGCTCTACGAATATCCCGCCCGCATCGCTTCTGTCTCGGAGGCCGAGCGGGCGCAGAAGCTTCGCATGCAGGCGAGCGAGGCCGACCACAATCGCGTCGTCGGGCGTTCGACATCGCGGATACTGGAGGCGGGCCGGCGGTTTACGCCCTATGAGGTTGCCCATCCCGAACATGTCTACGAGGAGCACGTGATCATCCGCGCGACCCACGTCGCCGTCGATCCCTCCTACGAAACCAACATGGATCAGCCGGAATATACCAACGAGTTCGAGGCGGTGCCGTCACGCGTGCCGATGACGCCCCATCGCAAGACCGAGCGGCCGCGCATCCGAGGTACACAGGTGGCCATCGTCGCCGGTCCCGCCGGCGAAGAGATCCATCCGGACCAATATGGCCGCATCAAGCTCTGGTATCCTTGGGACAGAAAGGCAAAGAAGGATGGATCGGACACTTGCTGGGTGCGAGTTGCCCAGACCTGGGCGGGCGGCACCTGGGGCGGCCAGGTTATTCCGCGCATCGGCATGGAAGTCATGGTCGCCTTCATCGACGGCGATCCGGACAGGCCGCTGGTGACGGGCGTGGTGCCGAACCCGAGCAATGGCGTGCCTTACGACCTGCCGGGCAACAAGACCCGCATGGTCATGCGCTCCAACACGCACAAAGGCACCGGCTTCAACGAAATGACCTTCGAAGACGATGCCGGCCGCGAGAACATGTTCTTCCATGCGCAGAAAGACCAGACGACACGCATCCGCAACGACCGCACCAAACGCGTCGACCGCCACGAAGTCGCCTCCATCGGCGGCAACCGCGCCGTCGAGGTCAGCGGCAACCAGAAGCATGAGATCGGCGGATCGGTGAACACCGTCGTCGGCGGTACCGGGCCGATGGCGATGGCGCTGATGGGTGCGGTGCAGGGGCTTTCAGGACAGACCGCCGGGCTACTTTCTCAGGCAGGTCAAATCGCCGGCGGAGGCGGAGAGGGACTAGCCGCATTCGCAGGGACCCTTGCCTCCTCGGCCTTGGGCTTTCTTGGAGTGGGAGGTCTTGGCAGCCGCGAAGGTGTTGTCTCCGGACCAAATCCGAGAGCAGACGCAGGTACGAACCTTTCAGGTTCCGGCAGCGGTTTGGGCGAAGCGGCAGGTGGCCTCTTTCCGCTTCCGGGCATCATGAATACCATCGTCGGATCGTTCAAATCCGACACTATCGGCATTGCGAGAGCTGAACAGATTGGTGTGAGCAAGGTCACGAATGTCGGTCAGACATCGCTCGAAAAGGTCGGTAAATTCAAGAAGGTGATCGTCGGCGAAGAGTTCGTCATCGAATGCGGTGCTTCGAAGTTCATCATGCGTCAGGACGGCACGGTCATCATTCTGGGGACGCATTTCAACTTCACGGCATCCGGACCGACACAGATCAACGGCAAGGTCGTTGATCTCAATAAGCCAGGTGGCGGCTTTGCTGAGGCATCGCCGACATCGTCGGATACGACGGCGCAGGGCTGACGCGCTGATGTCGGTCGATAATAGTACGCCTTTTCCGGCACTCGCTTTTCGCCAGTACAACCTGACGGGCGATCTGCTTGGCGTCGTTGTCGCCAGAGGCACGTTCAAGCTGGCGACTGGCGGTCCGCTGGTCATGGATAATGTCCAACGGCCATTGGTCATGTCGGATACCTATGACGGCGATCCGCACCTGACGCCGCAAATGGCCTGCACGGATCTGGCACCGTTCAAGCCGGGCACGGACGTAACCTTCATCGGTGCCGCCTTTGCTCCCGACGGTGTGGCAGCTTCTTCGTGGATATGCGGCCTCAAAGTCGGTCCCGTTCAGAAACGACTGCGCGTCCACGGACCACGTTTCTGGCGTGCGAAGACCCGCAAGACCTGGCGCGGGCTGGTCGACAAGAAGAAAGAGGATGCCCTTGACGGCTGGGAGTTGACCGCGGGCGACGCCGTGACCCATGTCCCAATCGATTGGCGGTTTGCATTCGGTGGGCGGCTCGAGGACGGCGAGGCATTCGAACGGAATCCGGTGGGGGTTGGACTTGTCAACGAGGATCAATTCCTCGAAAGACCAGAATGGCCGGCGCCGCAGATCGAGGACGCGGATGCGCCCATTCGCTCTGTGAGTGATAGGCCAGCGCCGGCGGGCCTTGGTCCGCTTTCGCCATTCTGGGAGGATCGGATCCAGAAAGCCGGTACCTATGACGACGCCTGGCTGAACGATCGGCATCCGCTGCTTCCGCGCGACTTCGATTTTTCCTTCTGGCAGGCGGCGCATCCCGACCTGGTGGCGGATCCCTGGCTACGGGGTGACGAGCCTTTCGAACTAGATCACCTTTTGCCGGGACTGGGGATGTTTCGCGGTCGTCTCCCCAACATCCGGCTTGAGGCTACGATCGATCGAGGCATGGGGCCGGCGCGGGGGCCTATGGTGCTCGACGGTGTCCACTTCGACATGCGGCCCGGTGTCGGGCGTGTTTTCCTGACGTGGCGAATTGGTTTCCCCTGGCCGGAGCGCCGCGGCCTGCCGCGTCTTGCCTTCGCAATTTCCGTCCAAGGAGCGGCGTGATGGGCGAGAGGCAATTTCCAGACCCAATTTATGATGGGGACTTTGCCGCTCTTTATGGCCTCCCTCCCGATACCAAAATCATCGGCCCGCCGATGTCTGGCACGTTGCTTACAAAGACGCCGGACGGCAGCAGCCCCATGCTCAAATATGACGGGCCCTGGCCACCTCCGAAGAAGGAGGCGGCCAAGCCTGTGGAGCAGACACGCCCCACCGCCGCTGTTCCGCCGCCACCGGAGCTTATTCCAGATGACAGCAGTGCAATTGCGGTTTGCTTGTCGCCGGATGTCTGCAAATCGCCAACTGCACCCGTGCCATACATGGTATGGGGCAAGGCTGATGATAAACAGAACTATTCTCCGGACGTGAGATCCAATGGCGATGTCATCAAGCGTTCCGATTCACGTTTCACGGCTACATACGGGGACCAACCTGGTACGGGCCTAGGCGTGAAATCAGGCACGGTGGGAAATGTCGTAACGCCAGTCACATCATCCAACATCGTTCGAGCAAATGGCGTTCCGGTGCAACGTCACACCGATCGTTGCACATTGAATAACGGCAACTGCCCCGGGGAGTATGTCAATGTGAAATCCACGGCGATGGATATGCCACCCGACGGTAACGATGCCCAGGACAGGAGTTGGTGGGATGCCGCGAAAGACACGGGTGGCGATTTCTGGAAGGGGATGACGGCAACATCGGGCACGGCGTCCAGCGGCGAGGGAATATTCAACAAGGTTGGCGAATGGTGGAACGACCCATCTCAGATCGGCCGGGACGCTCAATCCGCCTATGATAGCATTCCGACCGGCTCGGAGATCTGGCAGGGCACGAAGAATATTGCCGGCGGCGCAGCGCATGTGGCTGGTGAGGTGTGGAACGATCCGGTTGGCAGCGCAAAGGCGACGGGCGGCTGGGCGAAGGATCAAGCCGTCGGGGCTTGGCATGGCGTTGAGGCGGGCTACGAGAAGCACGGCGTTGCCGGTGCGGTCGGTGCGGTCGCCGGCATCGCGGTTGAGATCGTCAACCCATTGAAAAAGCTGAAGATGCTCGAGAGAGCCGCCGAGGTTGCGGAAGAACTTGGCGATCTGAAAAAGGCCGAGAAACTTAGGAAAGAAGCAGGGGAAATCAGGGAAAAGGAAAAGCAGGCGGAGCGCGCGCGCGAGGCGAGGGAAGAGGGGAAGGACGGCGCGCGGAGTACGCGCGCAATTCCGGAAAAAAATGTCGAATGCTTCAAGAAGCCGGCGCATCTATCGGACGAAGAATTTGACAAGCAGCTTCAAGAACAAATGGATGCCCTCAGAAATATTGACGCTGATACGTTGCTCCAACGGCGGAAAGCTATTCGCGACGCCGGAGGGACATCACCCCTCAGAGATCTCAACGCGCAAACACAAGCGCGACGCGACTACGAAAGCGGCCGGTTGGAAGAACTGGCCCAAGACGGAATTGTCGGTCAGAAGGCAGCTGATAAGGTTGCGGAGGAGATGTCGGACCTTGCCGCAACACACCGACTCGATATTATCGCTGGGGGTGATCCGAGCGACATTTCTGGATTGGGAGATAAGGGCGTCAATTCTTCCCTCGGCTCGCAATGGAAAGGACGTCGATCACAATCTCTTGAGGATTATGCTAGTGAGATGAAAAAAAATGGCCTTGGAAAAGAGAAATTAAAGGTAAACTTGAAAAAATGCTAGGGTGACTTTGGTATGAATAAGATTCATGAAGAGATAATAGACAAATACGGTCAGGCAACTTCAAAAGTCTCGTTTACAAGTCAAGAGCATTCAGCGCTTCAGAAATTTCTCCCGGACCAAGTCGCCGATTTTTGCTTCGACATTGGCCGATCGATCTTGCGTAACGGCCTGATACAATCATGCCATCCCGACGACATGAGGGGAGTTCTTGCGCTTATCTTCGGCGCTGACAAAGATTTTTCCCACAAGAATTGCCATGCTTTCGCGTACTCCGCTTTTGGCGTTATTTTCTTTTGGATGAAAGACTATGGGTACGGCAATATCAGTATTTATGAAGGGCGTTTGACACACAAGAACTTTGTCAAGGGTCAGCATGCAGGACCGATGGCAGTCAATGCGGTCTCGGTACCATTTTGGCTATCGGATCAGGCGCTGGATTTTGAAGACGACGCCGGTAAGCCCCTATTCAAGCGGGCAGCCAAGAAGCTGGGGTCTCTCGAAATTGGCGAATGTTATGGTTTCGTGCCCTCTTTAGCCCTTGGAGGAATTGCGGATATTGCTCACCTCAAGCGCCTGAAGGCGCCTGAGCATTTTGCTATCGTCGCGCAGGCCATGGAATATAATCTGATCGACGTGCAAGGATATGGACAGTCGGTCGTGGTGCGCCCGATAGGCCCGCGGTAGCCTTTTGCAGTGCTTCGGCGAAGCTAAGCAGCGACTTCGCAAGCTCTTGCGAAACGGTGTGGTGAGCAACTCGTTCTGAGTCGCGGTCGCCGGTTCGAAAGGAAATAATCCACTGCCGTACTGATTGGGGTGATAGCAAGCGATTGTCGTTTGGTTGTCGCGGGACGTCTGCAGGGCGAAAAGCTGGAAGCCTTACGAAGGTCGAACTAAAGATACGCGGCGAAAAATAACGATGGCATGGGTGTTAAATGCTTGATTCTTTTTTTGCGGACACGATTGACGAAATAGGGTCGCCACAGAGATGTATTCCACTGACGGTGGAGCAGGATGCGCGCCTTTCTAAATGCCTGCCGAGCAGCTTTATGGATTTTTTGCGCGCATATGGGCTGGGAGACTATTTCGATCGAAAGGTACAATATTGTGATCCGGCGGAATTTTCGTCCGTCCTCGCTTTGGTTTTCGGCGCGGATTCTGATTTTAGCCACGAAGATTGCTTCGTGATCGCACAGTCCGCGTTTGGTCGGCTCGTTTGCTGGTCTGAGCGACATGATCACTTCGAGATCGATCTTGTTGATCTGCGATTGACATCCAGCACGCTCGCACCAACGGAATTCATCCTGCCCCCCGGCTTTGAAAAGCGGGAACGCAGTTCGGATCCAAACATTCTCGCTCGCTCGCTACTCGTCTCAGACCGTAGAGATTACGAAGAATTCGACGCTCAAGGCGAGCCTATGTTCGATCGCTGTGTATCGTCTTACGGCTTATTGGAACGAGACGAATGCTACGGCTACTTTCCAGCGGTTGCGATAGTCGGTCTGGATAGTCCCATGCGGCGGATCGAGAACATCCGGCGTGTAAAGGCGCTTGAGCATTTCACAATCCTGGCCCAGTTGGGCACCTTCCATCTGATGAAATTAGAAAGGGGGCAATATACGGCAATACGTCCGATTGGATGATTGACGTTTGGTGCCTCGTGCCCTCCAGAAAATTCGTCACGGATGCGAGCCAATGCCTTGATATGGCGCGTTTATCTCAAGCATTTGTCGAGGCGGATGAAATGGCGCTGAAGCTTCTCGGCGCCATCGGTCGGAGTTGCCGAACGGCAAGAGGCCGCATAGATGTCAAACTGCTCTTGGAGACCAAGTCTTGAGCTTTTGCTCACCTCAAGCGCCTGAAGGCGCCTGAGCATTATGCTATCGTCGCGCAGATCATGGAATACAATCTGATCGACGTGCGAGGATATGGACAGTCGGTCGTGGTGCGCCCGATAGGCCCGCGGTAGCTTTCTGCAGCACCTCCATTGACGTCGAGCGACTTCGGAAGCTCTTCCGAAGTGACGTGGCGAGCCGGTCATTCTGAGTTATGGTCAAGGATCCGAGAGGAACGGACACACCCTGGGGCTGGAGTGATTGGCAATAGGGATTAACCGGCACTGTCGAGTTTAACGGCATTTTGGGAGCCTCAACTACCACTCGGTCACCAGCTTAGCCTTCCGCAAACGTATCCCGTTATCACGCAATATGATCACGGTCGACGTCGGCCTCCAGGGCGATGTGTCCAAGAGACACCAAACGATCTGGTGCGCGAAGTGGTGGCTTAAATTTTCACTTGGGCAGTAGGTGGCTCAGAAAGGACAACCTGAACCATTCGGAGAGGCGGCGGAACGTACGCGTCGTAGCGTCAAACTGCCGAAAGATGCATGTCGAGTTGAAGAGGTGTAAATTGATCATGCCGGCAATTCATGAAAATTTTCAATATGCCTTGGACGAGTATGGTCCAGTCAGACAAATCCGGCGCGCATCGAACGTGGAACTTTCGGAGTTGCATCGGATGCTGCCGCAGGTAGTGGTCGATTTTATCAAGGAAAAGGGCTTCTGCTCTTTTCACAATGGTCTATTTTCCATGTGCAATCCGGAGGAGATGCGGGCGGTCACTGCGCTGGTATTCGGTGCTGACGACGATTTTCACCATCGGGATTGCCACGTCTTCGGCTACACTGCTTTCGGTGTTCTTTATTGTTGGTCAGACAAGCTCTACAATTTTCGGATAGAGTTGCCCCTGAATGTCATTTATTGCAGAGCTCTTACAACATCGGAAAACTGGCCGCCCCAAGCGAGTGCAGAGCATATTGCGTCGGGCATGATTCCGGATGAAGAAGAGGCGGATTTCCTGGATGTTGCTGGTACTCCGATGTTTGCAGCATGCCAACGCGCCTACGGCGCAAACGAGACAAGCGAATGCTATGGTTTCTTCCCTG
>Ga0209233_1000395_pt1 | contig 36954 bp, 30 predicted proteins | sample AraplaCL_Cvi_mCL_FD_184269 | JGI IMG/M metagenome (GOLD analysis project Ga0209233, IMG submission 184269) | Arabidopsis root microbial communities from the University of North Carolina, USA - plate scrape CL_Cvi_mCL (SPAdes) (version 2) | ecosystem: Host-associated > Plants > Roots > Endosphere...
CCGGGCTGGCGAAGCCGCCACCGTAGGCAAGGTTGAGGTTTCCTGCGTTGTAGTTGCTGCCGCCGCGTACAGCGGACAGAGCCTTGGCGGAAAGTTCTTCGGTGTGGGCGATGTCTTTGATGGTCAGCGAGCTCATGGTAAATCTCCTGTGAAGGGTCTTCGGTCTGGATGGAAGAGCACTATTTGTCGCGCTCACAGGGGTATTTGCATAGGGTGTGCCAACGTGAACCAGACAAGCTGGCAACACTCACATAAGTAGCTGAATATAAAGGAAAAATAAAATCGCCCGCGAGGTTTTTCATGCGGTTGCGGGGCGCGAGGCAGCAAAAGGTGTCGTGGGATAGCAAACACGTTTTGGCTGAGTGTCTGCCTTGAGTGAACGGCTGCCCATTCAAGCGTATTGATTCGTTCGAATGACGGAGACTCGTCAGTTAGTCGACGCGATACCTGATGTTCTTGAGCCTGCCGCTGCGGCCGTCATATCAGCGCATTGACACCGCCTAAAACAGACCAAAATCATCGTTGCTATCGGGAATCGCATTGAGCAGATCCCGAAGCGCACGCCAGCCCACCAGTGCCGACAACGTCAGCACGAGCGCGAGCAGGCCGCTCGCACGAGTGGGCATTCTTCTCGCCTCGCATCTCAAGGGGCAGGTCGACATCTCCGTGGTCCTCGATCAACCGTCCTGCGGCATGATCGCCGCTAACGCCTGCGCCAACGTAGTGGGACCGAATCGCTGTTCACTAACGCCCGCTTGCACGTCGATGCGTCCCGCGTTGTGCGCGTCGTACAGATCCACGATGAGGCGCGCGTGTTGCTCGCTCAAGCCCGCGCCTCCGAGCATCGCGGCCCATTGCTCCCGCGGCACCGCCTGCGGCACGACAGGCCGGCCCGACAGTTCGCCGATAGTGCGCGCAACGTCGTTCACACTGACGCGCTCTTCACTTTCTATGCTCACGACGCGAGGCGAACGCTCACGCGGCTCGCCGTCGAGCAGCAATTGAGCCGCCAGCGCGCCGACATCCTGCGCAGCCACAGTAGGAAAGCGCTTTTCCAGCGGATGATGCAGGCTCGGCAACACGCCCTTGGACAATGCGAGCGGCAGCACGCGCGCCCAGTTGTGCATATGCTCGGCTGCGCGCAGGAACGTCAACCGGGTGTCGACGGTGCCGAGTTGCGCTTCGAGGTAGTGGAAAAGCGTCGTGATGCCCGTTCCGCTCGGGTGCTCGGCGCCATAGTCCGAAAGCGCGAGTACGTGCGGCGGCGGATTCGCACGCAATACTTCGACGCTCACATCGATCATGCTGCGCATCGCATTCGCCGGGTCGTCGTCATGGCGCGGCAGCGGACACACAACCTGCACCGCGTGCGTGTCTTCCAATGCGCGCGCCACCGCTGCCCGGTCGTGCAAATCCGCGACCACGACATCGCAGCCGATTCGCTCGAACTCATCGGCCTGCGCCACGCTATGAACCACGGCGCGCACGTCTCGCCCGGCGCGTCGCAACGCGGCTACGCTCACTTTGCCGACATTGCCGCCGGCTCCAAAAATCACGAACATCAGGTGCTCCTTACCGGATCGTCATGAGAGGATCATAAGGACGCACCAAGCGCAAAACGCGCATGCAAGGATGCCCGTGAGCAGATTCGGATGACTCGTTGCTCGTCGGCGCTGCGCACGGGAAGTCAGGAGGCGTACTGAGCGTAGGCGCGAAAAACCATGCACAATGCCCGCAGACCGACTGCCATCCGCGAGATAAACGATGAATGCCGTCCCAGAGACCCGCACGCAGATCCCACCCGCGCATACCGGCTCCCGTATTGCGCTGCGCTCGAGCCGACTGCTCGGCTGGCAGGGTTTCGGCGCGGAGCTGGTGAACGTGTCAGCTGGCGTACACCGGATACCTGCGTTCAAGCATCATCGAATCGGCGTACATGTGGGCGCGCCCGTTCGCGCGCACTGTCGTTGCAACGAGAAACCGCACTCGCGCATTCAGGCGCACGGCGACGCCGACGTGATTCCGGCAGGACTCGACGGGCAGTGGAGCGATGAATCGGCCTGTACGATTTTCAGCATCTGGATCGGCGAAGATTTCGCGCGCACGACCGCTGAACAGTTGGCGCTCAAACCAGACGGCGCGCAGATTCGCCCGCAATTCCAGATGCGCGATCCGCGCTTTCAGCACCTGGCGTGGGCGTTGCGCGCGGAACTGGAAGCAGACGTCGCGTCTGACCCGCTCTATGCCGAAAGTCTGTGTACGGCAATCGTGGTGCGGCTGATTGGCGGCGCTGCGTCGCTAGACAACAAGCGGCGCACGCTAGCACCGCGGACAGCGGCGCGTGTGACGGAGTTTATCGAAGCACATCTCGACCGGCGTCTCACGTTGAGCGAGCTTGCCGCGCTTGCCGACCTCAGCGTGCCGCATTTCAAGGTGCTGTTTCGCGCGACGCTCGGCGTGCCTGTGCATCAATATGTGGTGCAGCGGCGCGTAGAACGCGCGCGAACGTTGTTGCTGCAAGGCCGGCTGAGCGCCAGCCAGGTCGCGCTCGACGCGGGCTTCGCACACCAGAGCCATATGGCGCACTGGATGGGGCGGCTCCTCGGCATCACGCCGCGCGAGCTAGTGAAGTCGAGCTCGCGCTGACGAACACAATAGACGGTACACGCATCAGCTCGACGGCGGCGCCGCTGCCGTCAATTGCGAGTACACGTCATGCGACAGTTGCAGCAACTGCTTGCGATCGATACCGCCTGACACCGCATAGCCGAAATCGCCGTCAACCCAATAGAACACGTTGACCGGCCCATCCTGATACAGCTTGAACGCTGTCGTGTTCGCGTTGACCTTGCGGCGCGAGATGCACAGCGTCACCCGTTCGCCATTCTGGCCGCGATACATGAACTGCGCGGTGTCGCCGTCCGGACCAGGCAGCAGGCGGCCACCCGAGAGCGCGAAGCCTGCCTTCGACAACATGGGCGGATGCACATTCGTGCCGAGGCGACTCGCCAGCCACTTCACGAAGTCCTGCTCGTGATCCGCATTCATGTCGGTGGGCCGGTCGACCGCCGGCATATAGACGACATGCGCAACCGCAGCCTGACGCGCGAGTACTTCGGTGCTGTCCGCACTGACAGGGCGCGTGTCGGACGAACCCACGACCGAAGGCAACGTGTCGCGTCCCATATGCGTGCCGACGCCGATGCCAATGCCCATTACCAGCGCCGCCGCCATGCCCGCGAACTGCGGCCAGTTGGCAGCGACGCGCGAGCGGCGCGGCGCGCCCGGCTGTAAGCGCTTCGGCACGGGTTCGTTCAGCACGCGGTCGTAGCGCTCATGGAACATGCTGTTCAGCGAGAAATAATCGCTGATGCGCGTGGCCAGATCCGGATTCTGTTCGAGCGCGCGCTCGACCTCCGCACGTCGTTCCTCGGACAGCGTGCCGTCCACATAGGCGTGCAGTTCTTCTTCGCTAACTGGCGTAATTTGCTCGCTCATCGCACCACCTGTAATTTCGCACCGGGCTGGCTGCCCGCCATCAATGCCCGAAGCCGTTCGCGTCCGCGCGAAAGCCGCGACATGACCGTGCCGATGGGCACGTTCAGCGCGAGCGCGACGTCGGCATAGCTCATTTCCTCCAGCCCGACCAGCAGCACGACTTCACGCTGCTCGACGGGCAAACGCTGCAGCGCGTAGTCGAGATCGCGCATTTCCAGCGAACGGGATTGTTGCGCCGGCACGGCGAACTCGCTTTCATGCACGCTTTCGTCATCGACCGCCACGTGTACCGCGCGCGACGACGCCTTGCGCGCCTGATTTGCGAACACGTTGTGCATGATCGTAAATAGCCAGGCGCGCAGATCGGTGCCGGCCTGGAACATTTCGGTGCGGCCGAGCGCGCGTTCGAGCGTGTCCTGCACCAGATCGTCCGCGAGGTCGCGATTGTTGATCAGCGCCCGCGCATAGCGCCGCAAGCGCGGCACGTGTTCCATCAACTCGTCACGAACATCCATTATTCATCCCGGTCATGGGGCCTCTCGTGGACACGGAGCGGCGGCGCTTCGTCGGGCGTCGCACGCGTTTGTAGTGCAAACACGCGTGAACGCATTTTATTCCGTTGATTAAGCCGACTCGCCGCAAGATCGTGCGGTTTCATTGCATGGTCATGACGTCGGCGGCGCGCATCAGACCGTGTGTGCGTGCATTGCCGGCGACCACGAAGCGCTGCCGCTGCGCCGTCCATGTCAACAGACGTACATCGCCGATGCGGCGCGCCGACCATTGCGGCTGAGAAGGCGCGAGCAGTGCGAGCGTCGACAGCACCACGACCGGCTCGTTATCGCCATTCAAATAGATGAATTCGGTGGCGCGCTGCAGCAGACCGAGCGACACGACGCGCTGATCCACGAGCCGCAGCCCGATTGCTTCGAGGTTGGGGGCGGACGGGTCTCGACGAGTCGGCGATCCGGCGGGAAACGGGGCGGCGGCGGTTTCGGCCAACGCCATGATGGCCGCGTTGTTAAGCGCCTGCCGCGTGACCTCGGTGGCCGCGAACCAGCCGCTCACGGCGACGCACGCGATGACGATCGCAACCAGCACCCTGAGCGGCTTGCGCAAGCGCAGCCTAACAGCGCTGCCCCAGCGGCTGCCGGCGTTGCGCCGCCCGTTGAATGCGCTGGCCTCGGGTTCGTCGGCGGTCTGAAAGGAGCGTTGCATCTGTTCGTTGAGTTTGCCGTAAAAGGCGACCCGGCGGGCTTCCGCCGGATCGCGGCCGAGATAGTCGCGCAGAAACGCGGCGCGCGCCGGCGACAACGTGCCGTCGGCGTAGGCCTGAATGTCGGCTTCGGAAAGCGGCGAATCGTTGGGGGCGTCGGTCGGGTTCATGGGAAAAGGTCTCCGGGCAAAATCCGGCTATTGAGGTGCAAACACCGCCGCGCTCCGGTTTATTCCGTTCTCGTCACCGGGTTTGCGCAACATCTTTTACTGTGCCATCGCAGCGTCGCGGAAGCTAGCAAACCCGTTCGCGAAGTGCTTTATTCCGCGCAACGGAAATGTTTTTTCCACGTGGCTTACGCAGGAATAAAAGCCGGTGAGGCGTGGTTCTCCCTGATGCAAACCCGCAACCAACTCACCGGAGTTCATCATGAAGAAGATCGCTTTTGCCGCATTGTCCGTCGTCGTTCTGGCCGCTTCGTCGAATGTTTTCGCGCAGGGAAAAACCCGTGCCGAGGTCTACCAGGAACTGATCCAGGCACAACAGAATGGTCTCGATTACGTGACCGACGCATCATATCCGGACGTCAGCCCGGTTTTCGCGCATATGGTCGAACAGCACAAGCAGGCGCTTGCTGCCGAGGCGGCCGCGAACCGCGTCGCGAGCGACGCCAGGCCGACGGACAGCATGAATTGAGGGCATTGAAATGCCGACGGCCGGCGCGCGTGGCGAACGGGCGCGCCGGAAATCGAACGGAATAGACTTGCGCCGCGCGTGTTAGCTAATCAACGCCTCGATTCAGCAAGGAGTCTCCGTGACAAAAAACACCGTTCCCGATCAGTTACCTCGCTGTGTGCCGTGCCGGCTTGCCGCGATAGGCGCCGTCGTGCTTCTGTCCGCAGGCGGCTTCGCTTATACGGCGGGGTGGTTGACGCCGCAACGCCTGAGCGCGCCGCGCATCGTCAATACGCTTCAGGCCGTGGCGGGTCAACCGCATCCGGGCTATCGGCGCAATCATGCGAAGGGCCTGTGCGTCGAAGGTTATTTCGACAGTAACGGCCAGGGCGAGCGCGTCTCGCGCGCGGTCGTATTTGCGCCCGGACGCACGCCGGTCACCGGACGCTTTGCGGTGCCCGGCGGCAATCCGTCGGCGCCCGATACGAGTTCCCCGGTGCGCAGCCTCGCGCTGCTCTTTCAATTGAAGGACGGCGAGCAATGGCGCACCGGAATGAACTCGACGCCGGTCTTCGCCGTGCACACGCCTGAGCAGTTCTATCAGCAACTGCTCGCCGCAACGCCCGATCCGGCGACCGGCAAGCCGGACCCGGCCCGGCTCAAGGCCTTTTATGCGGCCAATCCGGAAACCCAACCCTTCCAGACGTGGGTGAAAGCGCATCCGCCTTCGTCGAGCCTCGCGAACGCCGCGTACTACGGCATCAACGCGTTCCGCTTCACCAACCAGGCCGGCGACACGCGCGCGGTGCGCTGGGCGATGGTGCCCGAGACGCCGTACGCGCCGATTACGGACGCGCAAAAGGCCGAGAAGAATTTCCTCGCGGCGGACCTGGACGAGCGTCTGCAGAGCGGGCCGTTGCGCTGGCATCTGATCCTGACCGTTGCCCATCCGGGCGACCCCACCGACGACGCCACGCTTCAATGGCCGTCCGATCGGGAAAATATCGACGCGGGGACGCTCGTGATCGAGCGCAGCACGTCGCAGGAAAACGGTGCTTGCCGCGACGTCAACTTCGACCCGACGATCGTGCCGGCGGGCATCGCGCCGTCCGACGATCCTTTGCTTGCCGCGCGCTCGGCGGCCTATGCGCTGTCGTTCAAGCGACGCACGCGCGAGGAAACGCTGCATCCGGAAGTTCATCAAACCCCGACGACCCATGGAGAGCGCTCATGACGCGGACCCGCACGCACTTCAGTCCGCTAGCGCGGTTTCTGCACTGGACGATGGCGCCGCTCATCGTCGCGATGCTGTTTATCGGCGTCGGCATGGTCGCAACCGTGTCGCGCGCGCATGACACGCTGATTGCGATTCACAAGCCGCTTGGCATCGCTTTGCTGCTGCTCGTGGTGATACGCGCTAGCGTGCGCTTACGGCGCGGCAGTCCGCCATTGCCTCACGACATGCCCGCATCGCAAAAAATGGCGGCGAAGGGCTCGCACGCGGTGCTCTATGCGCTGATGTTTGCGATGCCGCTAATCGGCTGGGCGATGCTGTCCGCGGCGGGCTATCCGCTCACGCTATGGGGTCCGTTGCATTTGCCGCCGATCGCGCCGCATAACGTCGAACTTTTCGCGGTGCTGCGCGCGTTGCACACGTGGCTTGCGTTTGCGTTGTTCGGCACGGTGCTGCTGCATCTTGCGGCGGCGCTGTTTCATGGCCTGATCCGCCGCGACGGCGTGTTTTCGAGTATGGCGCGCGGCGGACGCTAGATGCCGTTTGCTAGTTGCGGATTCGCTCGGAGCGGGGATCGTAAGGCGCCTTCAGGTGAAGCGTAGCCGGCAGCAATTCGCCGGCTACGTCGATCGCGTATGCGCCGCTCGTCAGATACGCGGAGTCTGCCTCGCCGTCGGAGTTGTTGACGTAGCCCATCGCGACCGGACAGCCGAGCGTATGGCCGAATGCCGCCGAACTCACGAAGCCGACCGGCTTGCCGTCGCGCAGAATCGCTTCGCCGCCCCAGAGCATGCGATCCGCTGCGCCGTCCGCAGTCAGCACCACCATGCGGCGGCGCAGCGGTTTGCCGCGTAGTTCGAGCAGTGCGTCGCGGCCGCGGAACGGAATGTCGGTGTCGAGTTTGCATGCGAATGCAAGGCCCGCCTCGAATGGATTCGTGTCCGGTGTGAGTTCGCGGCCCCATGCGCGGTAACCTTTTTCGATGCGCAGCGAGTCGATCGCGTAGTAGCCCGCATTGACGAGGCCGAACGCCTTGCCGGCTTCATGCAGGATCTCGTACACGCCCACTGCGAATTCGACCGGCACGTATAGTTCCCAGCCCAGTTCGCCGACATAGGTGAGGCGGGTCGCGCGCACGGTTGCATAGCCGATATCGACTTCGCGGCTTTGGCCGAACGCGAACGACTCGTTGCACCAGTCTGCTTTTGACACGCTTTGCAGAAGTTCGCGCGAGCGTGGCCCCATCACAGCGAGCACCGCATACTGGCTCGTCACGTCGACGAGCACGCAGTGCTTATCGCGCGGAATTGCCTTGTCGATCATGTCGAAGTCGCGCGTGGTTTGGGCCGTGCCGGTAACCAGCAGGTACTGATCTGCGGCGAGGCGCGTGAGCGTGAAGTCCGATTCGTAATTGCCGCGTTCGTTGAGCATGCCGGTGTAGACCGTGGTGCCCGGCGGCACGTCGACGTCGTTCGCAACCAGGTTTTGCAAGACGCTTTGCGCGTCGCGGCCTTTGACAAGAAATTTGGAAAACGACGTCATGTCGAAGAGCGCAACGCTTTCACGGCACGCACGGTGTTCGGCGCCGCTTAACGGCAGCCAGTTCTGCTGGCCGAACGCATAGTCGATGCGTGCTTCGTCGCGCGTCGGTGCGAAGAAATTCGCGCGCTCCCAGCCCATCTTGCTGCCGAAACACGCGCCGTCCTCGCGCAGCAGAGCGTACAGCGGCGAGCGTCGAAACGGACGGGCGCTGTCGAGTTCGCGATTGGGCCACGGCATCGCATAGTGCAGGCCTAGCGTTTCCTTCACGCGATCGTGCAGCCATGTGTCGTTACCGTTGAAGCGCGCAAAGCGGCGAATGTCGACGGGCCACAGATCCATGGTCGGCTCGCCCGCCACAATCCATTCGGCCAGCGCCATGCCGGCGCCGCCCGCCGAGGCGATGCCCATCGAGTTGAAGCCCGCGCCGACAAAAAAGTGTCGCAACTCGGGCGCCTCGCCGAGCATGAAGTTGTTGTCGGGAGTGAACGATTCGGGACCGTTGTAGAACTGGCGTACCTGCGCCGTTTCGAGCGCGGGTACGCGTTGCAGCGCGTTCGTCATCAGGATTTCGAATTGATCCCAATCGTCGGGCAGCAGCTGGAATTCGAAGTGTTCGGGAATGCCTTGCATGCCCCACGGTTTCGCGTTGGGCTCGAAACCGCCCATGACGAGGCCGCCCACTTCTTCCTTGAAATAGATGAAGCCGTCCGGATCGCGCATGACGGGCAGGTCGGGGTGAACGCCGGCAATGCGTTCGGTGACGATGTAATAGTGCTCGGCCGAGTGCAACGGCACCGTCACGTCGCACAGGCGGCCCACGGCCTTGGCCCACTGGCCGGCGCAATTCACGACGATCTCGGCGCCAATCGTGCCCTCGTCGCCGTTCTTGTTGTGCCACGTAACGCCAGCCGCTTCCCGCGCGCCGTGCGCGTCGCGTGTGTGGATAGCCGTCACGCGCGTGTTCTCGACGATGCGCGCGCCGCGCATGCGGGAGCCGCGAGCCAGGGCCTGCGTCAGATCGGTGGGATTCGCCTTGCCGTCGCCGGGCAGCCAGACCGCGCCCAGCAGGTCGTCGGTGCGCATGACAGGCCACAGATCGCCGGCCTCGCGCGCGCTGATCACGTCGCAGGCCACGCCGTAGGCGCGAGCGACGGCGGCGGTGCGTTTGAGTTGAGTCATCCGCTCGGCAGTGCGGGCGACCGACAGCGATCCGCATTGTTTCCAGCCCGTTGCAAGACCCGTCTCGGCTTCGAGTTCCGCGTAGTGCGCGGTCGAATAGCGGATCAGCTTCGTCATGCTTTCCTGAGCCCGCAACTGGCCGACCAGACCGGCCGCATGCCACGTCGTCCCGCAGGAAAGCCGGCCTTGTTCCAGCAGGACGACGTCGGTCCAGCCGAGCTCGGTCAAGTGGTACGCAACCGAGCAACCAATGATGCCGCCGCCAATGATGACGACGCGCGCGTGCTGAGGGATGGATGTGGACATGTGTTGAAATGGAGGATTGATGTGCGAAGATTGTCGCATAAATGCACATAATGCAACGGTTAGTTGTTGCCAGATCTGAGGTGATATTTCGACACAGTGATGTCATTTATCGGCTGTGAGAGTCCTGTACAGGCCGATTACGCGGAGCTTAGCCTCAATCAAGCGCTTTGCAATCACCGTAGATTTAAATGTGGCTTTGTGTGGGAATCAACGAGAATTGCCACTCTGAACGTGGTTTTTGCTAGACTCACCGAAGCCCACAATCGCGCACTCCATGTTCTCTACCCAACGCCAGAGCGAAATCCTGCAGCTTGTCCGCGAGCAACGCACCTGTACGATCACCGGTCTCGCGGCGCGCTTCGAGGTTTCAGACGAGACTATTCGCCGCAATATCAAACCGTTGATTGCGCAGGGCCTGCTTCTAAAGGTCCACGGCGGCATCGTGCTGCCCGAGCGCCTCGACGAACCGCCGTTCGAGCGGCGCATGTCGGCCAGCCTCGCGGGCAAGCGGGCAATCGGCGCGCGCATCGCTGAGCTGGTGAGCGACGGCGATTCTCTGATTCTCGACGGCGGCAGCACCTGCGTGCATATCGCGCGGGCGCTGACGGCGCGCTCGCGGCTCACGGTCGTGACCAACTCCATCGAAGTGGCCCGGCTGCTCGCGCCGCGCAACGGCAACCGCGTGTTCATCGCGGGCGGCGAACTGCGTGCCGACGACAGCGCCGCGATCGGCGACAGCGTTCAGGCTTTTCTGCGCCAGTTTCATGTGCGTTACGCGATCGTCTCGGTGACCGCGATCGACATGCACGGGCATTTCATGGATGCGCTTCCCGCCGACGTCGCGTATTCGCTCGCGGCGTTCGCTCAGGCGGAGCGTCGCGTGGTCGCGGCGGACCACGCCAAATTCGGACATAGCGCGCTGCTCCACGCGTTCGCCGCGGATGGCGTGGACCTGCTCGTTACCGACGAAGCTCCCGCTCCGGCGCTTGCGCAGGTTTTGACGGCCGCAGGTGTCGAGGTGCTCGTCGGCGCGCCGCCCGGCGGCGGGGCGAGAAGCGGCGAGAAGGGCGGGCGGGGTTAGCAGGACCAATACGACCCGAAGAACGGGAACGGCGAGAACGACGAGAACGGCGCGCGCCCCCGCTAGCAACCGCCTCGCTGAGAGCGGTTCGAACGCGGACACTGGCCAACGCACACCAGACCCCACACCAGGCTCGCCCCACGCGAGCGCCGCCTCGCACAGCCAATTCGCTCCGACGCGTAAAATGGCCGGTTATCGCTGGCAGCCTGGCTCCGGGTGAACGAAGCGGTGGACTGCGCCGTCTGCCGGCAGTTGCCTTCCGCGCCGCCTGCCTTCGCCGGCTTGAAGAGGATGCACCCTGATGTCGTCAGTTTTCTTTGATCGGGAACGGATTGCAGAATGGCTCGGTGAGAACACCGTCGCCAAGGCGCGCGCGGTCGGGCCCGTCAGCAAAGTCGCATGGCACGGGGCCACGCTGACTGGCGACGTTCAGGGTTCGCAGCCGCTGCCTTACAGAACGCGGGTCCGTTTTCGCACCGACGGCGGCCTGCCGTGGGCGCAGAGCGACTGCACCTGCCCAGTCGGCCGCAATTGCAAGCACGTCGCCGCGTTGCTGCTGGCCGAGCTCGAATATCACGACGAGATGGACCACATCATCGACGTGGACAGCCATGAGCGCGAAGACAGCGCCGCCGTTTTCGCCCGATCCGCATCGGCGGAGCCTACTGCTTTGCAACCTGGCGTGCGTCCCGAACTGGTCAGCTGGCTCGAACGCTTCCGGGCACGCGCGGAAGCCGCCGATGCCGCTGTTCAGAAGGCAAGCGCCGCGCGCACCGAGACGCTCGCCTACCGGCTGAACTGGTCCGACTTCCACATGCGGCACGAGGTCGTGCTGCACCGCGCGCGCTGCCATCCGGACGGTCGGATCGTCTCCGTCGGCGAAACGTGGGGCAACGTCGAAGCGGCGCTCGTCAAGCAACCGGGGTTCGTATCGGACGAAGATCTGTCCATCTTGCGCGGCCTGTGGCTCGGCCGTTCCCGCGAAGACTTCGGGCAATTCGTTCTGCGCGGCACGAACGGCGCGGAGATGTTGCAAAAGCTCATTGCCACCGGGCGCCTCTTCGTCGACTTCACGATTGCGCCAGGTCACGACGGCCCCACGCCGCTCGCGCGTGCGGCCGACCGGCCTGGGCGCATCGAATGGGAGCCGCTTGCCGACCAGCGGCTGCGCCCGGTTCTGTGCACCGAGCCGCGCGCGAGTATGGTGTTGCCGACCGAGCCCGTCTGGTATGTGGACGGCGTGGCGAACGAGGCCGGTGTGGTCCGCTCGTCGCTACCGTTCCAGCAATTGCCCGATTACCTCGCAATGCCGCCGATCTCGCTCGCCGAAGCGCCCCTTGTCGCGTCGGTGCTGCGCGAGGTTGCGCCCGACTTGCCGTTGCCGCCCACGCATGACTCGCGGGCGATCCGGGTGATCGACGTGGAGCCGGTGCCGGTGCTCACGCTCAATAGCCACGCGTTGCCGTCCGCCGGAAAGGCCAAAGGCCTGGCCGTCGAACTGGCCGGCGTGAGCTTCGACTACGACGGCGTCAGCATCAACGTGGACAGCAGCGTGACACTCGTGCCCATGCCGGGCGGCGACGTCATTCACATCCGCCGCCGCTACGAGGTCGAGAAGAAGCGCCTGCTGGAACTTCGCAAGAGCGGGTTGCAGAAGGTGCCCACGAGCCGCGTGTTTACGTCACGGCAACTGCCCGATACGATGCTCGGCCTGGCCGATGCGGACGCCTGGTCCTCGTTTGTCAGCGACGCGGTGCCGGAACTCGTCAGCAAAGGCTGGCGTGTGACGATGGCGCCCGAGTTCCGCTACAACGTGATCGAGATCGACGCGATCGACGGCACCGCGCATCAGGCAGGCGACGGCTGGTTCGATCTTGAAATGGGTATTCGCATCGGCGAGCGCAATGTGCGGCTTGAGCCGCTGCTCGCCGATCTGTTCCGCCGCGACCGGCGCTGGCTGGGCGGCACGCTTGAGGCGATCGCCGACGACGAGCCGATTGAACTGAAGACCGAAGAGAACAAGCGCCTGCGGCTGCGCGCGGACCGGTTGAAGCCGGTGGTGCGCGTGCTGGTCGATCTGTTCGATTCGCTCGGTGCGAGTCTCGCCGAGGGCGCGCCGCTGCGCGTGCCTTCCGTGGACGCAGGCCGCCTCCAGGCATTGAGCGATACGGGACGCTGGCAATTTCGCGGCGACGATTCCATTCGCGAACTCGCGCAGCGTCTGCAAGCCGGTCCTGGCTTGCGTGAGGTGCCGGTGCCTAGCGGTCTGCGCGCTGAACTGCGCGCCTATCAGCAGCAGGGTCTCAACTGGATGCAGTATCTGCGCGAGCAGGGTCTCGCCGGTGTACTCGCCGACGACATGGGCCTTGGCAAAACCGTGCAGACGCTTGCGCATATCCTCGCCGAGAAGGAAGCGGGCAGGCTCGACCGGCCGGCGCTGATCGTAGTGCCGACCACGCTCGTGCACAACTGGCGTGAGGAGGCACGGCGCTTCGCGCCCGAACTGAAGGTGCTGGTGCTGAACGGCCCGCAACGCAAGCAGCGCTTCGATCAGGTCGGCGAACATGAACTCATCCTGACGACGTACGCGTTGCTGTGGCGGGACCAGAAGGTACTCGCCGAACACGAATATCACCTGCTGATTCTCGACGAGGCGCAGTACGTGAAGAACGCGACGACGAAAGCCGCGCAGGCAATCCGCGGCTTGAACGCGCGGCACCGGCTGTGTCTGACCGGCACGCCGCTCGAAAATCACCTGGGCGAACTGTGGTCGCAGTTCGATTTTCTGCTGCCGGGTTTTCTTGGCAGCCAGAAGGATTTCACGCGCCGCTGGCGCAATCCGATCGAAAAGAATAACGACGGCGTGCGCCGTTCGTTGCTTGCGCGTCGCATTCGGCCGTTCATGCTGCGGCGTCGCAAGGACGAGGTCGCGAAGGAGTTGCCGGCCAAGACGACAATTGTGTGTTCTGTCGATCTGGAAGGCGCGCAGCGCGATCTGTACGAAACCGTGCGAACGGCGATGCAGGAGAAGGTGCGCGCGGCCGTGAGCGCACAGGGCCTCGCGCGCAGTCACATCATCGTGCTCGACGCGCTGCTGAAGCTGCGGCAAGTGTGTTGCGATCCGCGGCTGGTGCGCACGCTCAGGACCGCGGGCGAGGGTGTCGAACGCAGCGAGGACACAGCGGCGAAACCGGCGAGCCCGGATAAGGCGGAAAAGGGCGCACGAGGCATGCGCTCTGCCAAACTCGACCTGCTGCTGTCCATGCTCCCGGAGCTAATCGAAGAGGGACGCCGCGTGCTGTTGTTCTCGCAGTTCACCGGCATGCTCGCGCTGATTGCCGAGGCGCTGGACGAAGCGGCGATTCCCTATGTGATCCTGACCGGCGACACAACGGACCGGATCACGCCCGTCGAGCGCTTTCAGCAAGGCGAGGTGCCACTGTTCCTGATCAGCCTGAAGGCGGGCGGCGTGGGGCTGAACCTCACCGCTGCGGATACCGTGATCCACTACGACCCGTGGTGGAATCCCGCCGCCGAGAATCAGGCCACCGACCGTGCGCATCGACTCGGACAGGATAAGCCCGTGTTCGTCTACAAACTGATCGCGGCGGGCAGCATCGAAGAAAAGATCGTGGAATTGCAGGAGCAGAAGGCAGGTCTTGCCGACAGCATTCTTTCGGAAGACGCCGCCGGCGCGGCCAAGTTCTCCGACGACGATATCGACGCACTCTTCGCGCCGATGCCCGAGCTCGAAGGCGGAAGGTGACGCGACCCGTTTTCGGGACAGTGCGCACGAGTCGCGCACTCATCCACCACTGAATGCCGACGTTTTCCGGTATCCAATATTCCCAGATTTGACTCCGCATTGTTCAAAGACGTCACAAGTCGTCAAGAAACGCGGAGTTTGTCTGCCTGCCGTCAACGGTTGCTTGCCGTACTCGTTGAACACGCGACCATCATCAGGTCAGTCAACGCAGTACGTTAAGGAAATAACCGTTATGAACAAGCATTTCGTCGCCGCCGCTGTTGCCGGCCTTTTCTCGATCGCAGCGTTTGCGCAGGCTTCGGCACCGGTCGCGGCATCGTCGCAAGCTGCTGTTGCTGCTACCCAGCAGGAAGCAACGCCGGCAGTCAAGCAACACCGCGCCGCGAAGCAACACAAGCACGCGCATAAGCATTCGCACAAGCATTCGCACCATGCAGCATCGGCTGCAGGTGGCGAACAGGATGCCGCACCGGTGTCCGACGAAGCAGCGCCCGCCAAGCCGTAACCGTTACGCCGCGTAGCGAGCCTGTGAAGACGCGGGCCGGTGCATGACATCGGCCCGTTTGCTGCCTGCAGTTCATCGACGAAAACCTGCGCGAAACATAAAACACGGTCTTCTTTCGGGCAGCCCGGTGGCTGACGCAGAGCGTCGTTCGCATTGCCGCTTGCAATCACGTCTATTTAATTAGGACTCTTGTATGAAACGTATCTGTCTTTCGATCGCGTTTGGCTGCGCGATGAGCCTGTCCGTCGTCGCTCAGGCAAAGAGCTTCGGCTTCGAGCTCAGCCCGTCCACACGCACGACTGCGAATGCTCCAGCGACACAAGGCTGGCACGACGGACGTTATTGGGACGGTCACCGTTCGTGGAGCCGCGACGAGTGGGAAGGGCGGCGCACGCGTGCAGGTCACGACGATGCTTATCGCTTCAATCGCGGCACTCATTGCCCGCCGGGCCACGCAAAGAAACACGATTGCTGATGTTCTCGCCCGCAATGAACGCGCGCGCCGGCTGCGCAGCGTGTTCGACAGGCGGACCTCGCCGTGCTGGCCCCCGTGCCGATCGCCGCGCCGATCGCCGCGCCGCCGCAGCAACGGTAGCCCGATGCGCCGCCTTGCACTACCCCGATCTCGCCCACTGCTCTAATGAAAATCTGTTTGCCCCGTTTCGCCACACCGGCTGTCCCAATCCTGCTCGTCTTCTCGTTGGCCGGCGCGCTGAGCGGTTGCTCCCTGCTCGCGCCGAGCGGTGCGCCTGCGAGTCCGCCGTTGGCGTGGCCCTCCAACTGGGCGCCCGCAGTGCCAGCAGTGCCTGCATTGCCGGCAATGCCTAATGAGGCAATGGTTCCGGCTGGGTTCTATCGGGTGAATTCGGGCGATACCTTGACCGGCATTGCCAGGGCATTTGGCCGCGATGCAGCGGCCATTGCGCAGTGGAATCATCTGTCGGCGGATGGCGCACTGGATGCCGGGCAACTGCTGCGTGTCGCGCCGCCACCGGGAGTTGCCAGCGCGCCTACCGGATTGAATACGCGCACGCCTGCAAGCCCAGAACCCCGCGCGAACGCAGTGCAGAGCGTCGCGCCCATCGGCAAAGCGCGACTCGCATGGCCGGTTAACGGGCCGGTTGAAGCGCCGTTCGTCGCAGGAAAAACCAGGGGTATTGCGATCGCTGCGGCCGCCGGCGCACAGGTGAGAGCGGCGGCGAGCGGCAGAGTCGTCTACGCGGGAGGCGGCATTGCGGCTTACGGTCTGCTGATCATCATCAAGCACGACTCGCATTTGCTGACCGCCTACGCCAACAACCGCGCGCTGCTGGTGAAAGACGGCGCGCTAGTCAAGAAAGGGCAGGCGATTGCCGAGCTTTCGTCGGACTCCCACGGCGACGCGTCTTTGCATTTCGAAGTGCGCGACGGCGGCAAGCCTGTCGATCCGCTCCTCTATCTTCCGAAGCGCCCTTAAGCCGGTGCCCACGCGGCATTGCCGCTTTCCTCGAACCGGACCGACGCGGCGTGCTGTTAGATGCAGTGCGCTGCGCAATGTAATGCCCTATGACCTTTCGCTTCAACAACTGCACCGGCTCAAGCGGTCTCACCGGTTTTCTTCGCGTGCCTGCAAATACTCTCGGTCTCACGCTCGCGTCGCTTGGCTGTGTGTTGGCGCTGGCGGGTTGCGCGCCGTCGGTCGTTGACCGCTCCGCCCTGAGCAGCGCCGAACCGGCCATTCGTACAGTCGGGCAAACGGCGCCTCATGCATCGCAAGGTAGCTCGACCGAAGATGACGAACGAGCCGCTGCCCTTGCGCCGAGCTTATCGGCTGCCGAGCCGCAATCCGACACGCAATCCGACGCGCAGTCTGCGGATGACGATTCGCCGTCCGCGTCGGCTTGCGATTGCAGCAGGCGCTTTCTGCAGACCGGCCTCGCGTCGTGGTACGGCAAGGTATTCCATGGTCGCCGCACCGCGAGCGGCGAGCGCTACAACATGCACGCATTGACCGCGGCGCACCGCACGTTGCCCTTGGGCGCGTGTGTGCGAGTGACGGCAGTGGGGCGAGAACGTTCGGTGGTCGTGCGGATCAACGACCGTGGGCCGTTCGTGCACGGACGGATCATCGATCTCTCGTATGCCGCTGCCGAGGCAATCGGTGTGAACGTCGCGGGTACCTTGCCCGTCAAGCTCGAACACATTGCGCCCGCGCGTGGTCTGAACGGCGCTCGTCGCTGTGTTGACCGGGCAGAGCGGGCAGCGTGAGGGTCGGCCGCAAGCTTTCGCAGCTTTCGATGCGGCCGGGAGTCGCGTGACTCATGCTCGAGAGAATGCAGCACTGGCGTGCGAGTTTTTCGCTTTCACGTCCGTCTGTAACAAATCATCGCTGTCTGTAAATGTTCACATGTCCGCACTGTTCATCCCCCAGGGTTCGATGTCGCGCGGCATTGCAACTTCGGGATGGTTGTTATGGCCTGCGTAATATCTACCGTGTCGTTCGTTACAAACGTAGTTCTTTCATCTTGAGAATGAATTTCTGAGCGGTTACTTTCTGTGCACTCGTGAGGTAGCCCCCGCGAGCGTGTGATGTTTTTACGGCGTCGTCCTGACCAGGCACGACGCCGTTTTTTTCTCTCGACGGCCAGCGCGCAACGACCCATGCCGCGAAACGCGCAGAGCACCCGGCAATCGGAGCGCGACTCGGTGTATTGAGCGGTTGCCCAAGACATAACCTGAGAGCTTTGCTCCGCGATTAACTGCACGTTGTCACAGTGAGATGTCGATCCACTGATCCATTGTTTTTTGACTGGTTTGTGCGGACTCGACAGCTTCATTGCAAATCTACAACAGCGGTACCACCGATTTGACAATCCTTAAACGATTTATTTTGGGACCGTTTCTATACTCACTCAAATTGTCAAATCGCTGTTTCCCGAAAAGCTTGTCGCGGTTTGAAAAAGACAGGCGCGGGGCCTGCAGTGTGCGAGAGAGACCACCTTTTTAATGGCAGGCCCATACGGGCCGAAACTAGCCGGCGGGACCTGAGAGGCGTCGGGAACGGCGCGCAAAACCGGCAAAAGCGGCATGCGAGCCGGCAGCCGCCGCTGAACCGTTTAATGGCATTCAGCAAAGATCGACCGTCTTTTCGATTATGATTATCGGCGGTTTGATAATCGCCGCTTCCAAATCGAAAAATGCGCGCTAATTTTGAGATGGGGTGGCAGCAGGGTTGTACGGGGCGCGAGGCGAAGGACCATTAGTCGAAAGAGAGTCAAACAAACTTCGAACCGAAGATGAATGAAAGGCCGGATCGCCGGTGCCAGCGAGCACCGGCATCCCGGTCGATCCGCCGGCTTGCCGGTAATGGCCGCGGTCGCCGATACGCCGCTGCGCCCATTACCGTCAAACGACGAACGAACGACGAACAAACGACGAAGTCGCGTTGCGGGGTTTTTATGAGAATTGCTGTCCTGGATGACGATTCGGCGCAAGCCGATCTGGTTTGCCAAACGCTGTCGGCAGCGGGCCACGTCTGTCATGCATACGTTGCGGGACGCGAACTGGTGCGGCAGTTGCGGCGCCAGACATTCGATCTGCTCGTGCTCGATTGGAATGTGCCTGACATGTCGGGCGAAGAAGTGTTGCGTTGGGTGCGCGAAAGCCTGTCAGAACGCTTGCCCGTGCTGTTCATGACGAACCGCGGCCAGGAGAGCGACATTACGTCGATCCTGAACATCGGCGCCGACGACTACGTCGTCAAGCCGGTCCCGGCCGCCGTACTGCTCGCGCGCGTCGGTTCGCTGCTGCGCCGCGCTTATCACCTGAAGCCGTCGGCGGCAACGGAAGTCTTCGGCGAATTCGAGTTCGATCTGCATGCAAAGCATGTAGTGGTGCGCGGCACCAAGGTGGCGGTCACCCAGAAGGAGTTCGAACTCGCGCTGTTGCTGTTCCAGCATCTGAGCCGGCCGCTGTCGCGCGCTCATATTCTCGACGTCGTCTGGAAGCAGGCGACGGACATCCCGTCGCGCACGATGGACACGCACGTGTCGATGCTGCGCAGCAAGCTCGGCCTGCGGCCGGAACACGGCTACCGTCTGACGCCGATCTACGGCTATGGCTACAGGCTGGAGCGGCTGGAGTCAGCGAGCGATACACCGCCAGCCGCAGACCGTCCGCAAGCGGGGCAGGCGTGACGTTTTCCGTCGGCGACGCCTCAGCGATACGCGGCAGGACCGGCTCGCCTGGCCGCCGTGCGAGTGCCGTGCTGGCCGCCGCGGGACTCTTCGCCTTCGCCTGCTTCGCGCCCGCTTCGGCACATGCGCAGCCGTCACGGGCGCCAAAGCAGCGCGCGAAAGCTGCGCCTCCTGCCTACGTTGCCTATGTGACGCACGCAGGCGACACACTCTATGGAATCGCGAGCCGCTATCTCAGCGACACCGCCGACTGGGCCGTGCTCAGTCGCCTGAATCAGGTGCCCGCACCACGTCGCATGCCGGCCGGCATTGCACTGCGTCTGCCAGCCGACAAACTGAAGCAGGACCCGGAGACGGCACGTGTGATCGCGACGAGCGGTCCAGCTGAACATGCGTCGGGCGCGAGCCCTTATCTGCCGCTCACGACGGGCGCGACGCTTGGCGAAGGCGACCGCATCCGCACCGGACCCAACGGTTTCGTCACACTGGAGTTGTCCGACGGCTCTCATCTCACGATGACGCAGGACGGCGCGCTCGACATCGACCGGTTGCGGCGGACCACACTGACGGGCGCGGGCGACCGTCAACTGGAACTGCGCCGCGGGCAGGTCGAGAGCCAGGTCACGCATGCGACGAAGAAAGACGACCGCTTCCAGATCCGTTCGCCGTCGGTGGTTGCGGGCGTGCGTGGGACGCGCTTCAGGGTCGCTTACGACGGCGACGCGCAAACCACGGCTGTCGAAGTGCTGGACGGCGCGGTCGGCGTCGATCCGGTCGCGGCGCTTTCGCGCAAGTCGGCACCGCCGCCAGGCGTGCCGCTGCAGGCGTCGGCGCAACTGCTCACGGAACGCTTCGGCAGCGTGACGCGAGCCGGCGCCGCGATAGGCGATGCGGTTGCACTGCTTCCAGCACCTGCGCTCAAGGAGCCGGCGAGAGTGCAGGACGGAAAGACGGTGGCTTTCGATCTGATTCCGGCCGAGGCCGCCGGAGCCGCGGAAACTGCAACATCCGCAACAACCTACCGCGTGCAGATTTCCCGCGACGCCGACCAGCTCGACCTCATCCGCGACATTCGCGTGAGCGCGCCACATGCGGACTTCGGCGATCTGGCAGACGGTACGTATTTCGTGCGCATTGCGGCGATCGACGCGAACGGGCTCGAAGGTTTGCCGCAGGTGTATGCCTTCGAGAGACGTCAATTCGCGGTCGGTGGGTCGGCCGCGCCGCGCATGGGCGGCCACGATTACGAATTCCGCTGGTTCGTGAGCCGCTCGCCGGCGTCGGCGCAAACGCGTTTTCGCTTCGTCATGGCGACGACGGCCGATCTGCGCCATCCGATTGTCGACCGCGCGGATCTGACGGGCGGGCAACTGGTGGTGAGCGATCTGCCGCCAGGCGTCTATTACTGGACCATCGTTGCCGAGCAGTTCGACAACGGCCGCTTGTACGCGACGGCCAGCGCAGTTCGCACGTTCACGCTTGCGCGCTGACGCTGATAGATTCACCGGCCCGGAAGTGACCCGGAAGTGACCCGGTCCGCTTGCTGTTTTTGGCTTTCTACCTTCTGACATCGCGCCTTGCCCAACACATCCACGCGCTTGAGCCTCGACCCGCGCGCCCGTCTCGGACGGCGCGCCGGCCGTCGTTTTCTGATCGAATGGGCGGCTATTGGATGCCTGGGTCTCGTCGTGATCGCGCTCAGTTCGTTGGGTCGCATGAGCGCGAGCGTCGATCATCTGGTGTACGACCGCTTACTGAGTCTGCATGCGCAGGCGGTGCTGCCGGACATCGTCGTGCTGGAAATCGACAATGAAAGCATCGCGCAACTCGGCCGCTGGCCGTGGCCGCGCAGCGTTCACGCCCGATTGCTCGAGCAGGTCGCGAAGGCAAAGCCCGCCGCGGTCGTCTACGACGTGCTCTTCACCGAAACCAATCCCGACGACGCCGAACTTGCCCGCGCGATTGCGCTGAGTCCGACCTATTTGCCGGTGCTACTCACGGACGCCGGGCAAGGCGCGCCCGTTGTCGTCGTCGAACCGGTGGCGCCGCTCGTGCGCGCGGCGGCCGGCCTCGGGCATATCAATCTTGAAGTGGACAGCGACGGCATCGTGCGCAGCGTCGCCCAGTTCGAAGGCGACGCCGACTCGCGCTGGCCGCAGTTGATGCTCACGGTGGCGCGGGCGGCAGAACGCGGCGCGCTAGGGTTGAATGTGCAGCCGGCGAGGCGCGCGTCTCTGGAATCGGCGAGCGATGCAAGCGATCGGGGAACGGGTGCGCGCAACGACGCGGCGAGCGACGGCCGCTTCCTGATCCCGTTCAGCCCGAATGCACAGAGCTACGAGAAGCTCAGTTTCGCGAGCGTGCTCGCGGGCCAGGTCCCGCCCGAGAAATTGCGCGGGCGCGTCGTCGTAATCGGCGTGACCGCATCGGGTCTCTACGACCGGTTTGCCACGCCGGTATCCGGTGCATTGGGGCCGCTGCCCGGCGTCTATATCCACGCGAACGTGCTCGATACGCTGCTCACCGGCCGCGAAGTCGCGCCTGCCGCACGATGGCTGCTGCTCGTCGTCTCACTGGCTCCGCTCGCGGCGTTGCTGGCCGGTTTCCTCGTGCTGTCGCCGCGCCGCTCGCTGCTGCTGACCGGCGCGCTGTGCCTGCTTGCCATGTCCGGCAGTGCGATTCTGCTGTACGGCGCGCAGCTGTGGTTGTCGCCCGTGCCCGCGATTCTCGGCGTGGTGGCCGTTTATCCGATCTGGAACTGGCGCCGCCTCGAAATGACGATGGCGTATCTGCGCAAGGAGTTGCAGCGTCTCGCGGACGAACCGCATCTGCTGCCGCAAACGCCGCAGCGCCGGCGACAGTTTGGCGGCGACGTGCTCGAACAGCACATGGCGCTGATGGCGCAAGCCGCACAACGCGTGCAGGACATGAAGCGCTTTATGTGGGACAGCCTGGACAGCATGCCCGAGCCGATTCTCGTGAGTGACATGCAGGGCATCGTGCTGATCGCGAACCATGCCGCGAGGGCGCACTTTGCACGTCTTGGCGCGCCGATGCCCGAGGGACGTTCCATGCAGGCGGTGCTGGGTGGCCTGACTCTCGTCAAGGCCATCGACAGCGGAGCCGGATCGGATGCCGAAAACGATCTGTTGGCCCGCGCGCACTGGCCCGCGCTGCTCGATCCCACGAGCCGCGAGTTTGCCGCGCTGATGGCGCAGGGCGTCGAAGTGCGCGACGCTGACGGGCGCGATCATCTGCTGCGTTACGCGAACTGCACGAATGCTCAGGGCGAGACGACCGGATGGATCGCCGGTCTCGTCGATGTCTCTGCGTTGCACGCCGCCGAGCGCCAGCGCGAAGACGCACTTCGGCTGCTGTCGCACGATATGCGCTCGCCGCAGGCGTCGATCCTGGCGCTCGTCGAGATCGAGCGGGCCCGCGAGAAGCCGGTGCTCGCGCGCGGCTTGCTCGAGCGCATCGAACGCTATGCGCAACGTGCGCTGACACTCGCCGACGACTTCGTACAACTCGCGCGCGCCGAATCGCAAACCTACCTGCTGGAGCCGGTGAATCTCGCCGAGCTGATGATCGACGCGAGCGATGAAGTCTGGCCGCAGGCACACGCGAAGCGGATCGCGTTGCACACGGAAACGGACCTATCGGCAGAAGGCCGCGACATAGGCGATATCGCCGACGAGGGCCACTGGATCTGCGCCGACCGTTCGCTCCTGACGCGTGCGCTCGTCAACATCCTGAACAACGCGGTCAAATACAGTCCGCCCGACACGCATATCACCTGTGAGCTATCGAACGAGGTGCCCGCGCGCACGTCGGCGACGGCTGGTTTCACTATGGCGGTTGCATCGGATCGCGCGACGCGACGCGTGTCGTGCACGATCCGCGACCAGGGCTATGGGATACCGCAAGACCAGCAGGCACAGCTATTTGAACGCTTCAGACGTTTTCACGAAACAGAGCGGCCAGAAGTGGGCGGTGCCGGGCTCGGCATGGCTTTCGTCAAGACAGTGGTCACGCGCCATGGCGGTGAAGTGGACGTGGTGAGCGCGCCCGGGCGAGGCACGGCAGTCACGATCTATCTGCCGGCGCTGGAAGAAGCGCAACTGGATCGGCCTGCGAGCCGGCGTCATGACGCCTGAGCGTGCGTCTTATCGAATCGGGGAGCGAATTGTGGAAGCGATGAAAGCGGTGAAAGCAATGAGAGCGGTGAACGCAATGAAAGCGACTCTGGTGTGTACGGCGCTCGCTGCGGCGACGCTCGCCGGATGTACCGGCATGCACGCCGACGTGCACACCGCGACGCCCGCAGCCGCACTAGCCGGCGAGCGGACGTACACGTTCGCGCGTCTGCCGATGCAGGAAGCGCGCGCCGACCATGCGCAGTTCGAAACCGTGCTGCGTGACGAGCTGACGAAGCAGCGTTTCGCGGATACGACGGAGCGGCCCGCGCATTACGTGCTCTCGGTCGGATACGAGACGCGGCCAGCACAAATCGGCGTTGGCGCGAGCGACTGTGCATCTGGCAATTGCGGCCCGCAGACCGGCGCATCGGTCTCGCTATTCGGCGCACGCGTCTACCGTCATACGCTCACGCTGCGGTTTTTCGAACGCGTGAGCGGGCGCGAAGTGTACAAGGTCAGCGCAGCCAGTACCGACCGCGATGCCGATCCGCTGCACGCCACGCCCGCGCTAATCAGAAGCGCGCTAGTGCAGTTCCCGTTCGACGCACCAACCGACTGGCGGGTGAAATTGCGCCCGAATCCGGAAGGCAGCCTGCCGGACGTGGTCTCGGTGACGCCGTTGCAAAGATAACGCCGGCTACAGCGGATCGCGCGGCGACTGCTCCTTCGGTATCGGATCTTCGGGCCAGCGGTTTTCAAATACGCAATCGGCGAGCGGCGTGCGCTCCGCCCATCGTTCGGTTTGCAGCATCGGCTCGCTATAAAAGCGGTCGACGTGGCCAAGGCAAAGTATCGCGACCGGCCGCGCGCCTTCCGGCATGCGCAGGAGCCGACGCACTGCATCGACGTCGAAGAGAGACACCCAGCCCATGCCGAGCCCTTCCGCGCGGGCGGCGAGCCACATGTTCTGGATCGCGCAGGCCACCGATGCGAGGTCCATTTCCGGCAGCGTGCGCCGGCCGAAGATGTGTCGCTCGCGGCCGTCCATCAGCGCCATGACGAGCAGCTCGCCGCACTCCAGCATGCCTTCCACTTTCAGCTTCATGAACTCTTCGCGGCGCTTGCCGAGCGCGTCGGCGGTAGCCAGCCGTTCGCTTTCGACGTTCGCATGCAACGCAGTACGCAAGGCGGGATCGGTGATGCGCGCGATGCGCCACGGCTGCATGAAACCCACGCTCGGCGCATGATGCGCGGCATCGAGCAGACGCTGCAATACCGCGGCATCGACGGGATCGCGCACGAAGTGGCGCATGTCCCGGCGCTCGTAAATCGCGCGATAAACCGCGTCGCGGTCGGCTTCGTTAAAAGGCTTCGCCATTGAACAGAGCGGCCGTGAAGGCCGGGTTGGAGGGCCAGTAAGCGTGCATGTAAGTCGCGACAATCGAGCCGACGCGGTATATCGCCTCGCCGGGTGCATCGGCTTGAGGCCGCGTGGCTGAGCGCAACGGCGAAAGCGGCGTGTCGAGCTTCGAGTAGTGAAATGTGTGGCCGGTCACGGGGCCATGCATGCTGTCGATCTGTTGCATGCCGAGCGCGGTGAAGCGTGTTTGCATCGTCGCGTGACCGGGCAGCAAGCCGAGCATCGACGTGCTGACACCTTGCGTGTCAGTGAGTTTATCGAGCAGATAAAGCATGCCGCCGCATTCAGCGACGAGCGGTTTGCCGGCCGCCGCATGTGCGCGGATCGCCGCGGCGCTGCGGGCATTCGCGGCGAGCGCCGCGGCATGCAGTTCGGGATATCCGCCGGGCAGATACAGCGCATCGGTGTCGGAGGGCGGCGCTTCGTCAGCGAGCGGCGAAAAGTAGTGAACGTGGGCGCCGAGCGCTTCGAGCAGCGCGACATTGGCCGGGTAGATGAACGAAAACGCGGCATCGCGCGCGATGGCGATTTTTTTGTTGTGCAGAAGGCGGGGAAGCACTTGTGGCGCAGCCGCGCCAAACTCCACCGCGGGCGGCAGCCCGGCCAGCGCTGTGTGACTGAGCGCATCGGCGGCGCCATCCAGACGCGCGTCGAGATCGTCGATTTCCGCGGCCTGATGCAAGCCGAGGTGGCGATCGGGCAATTCGATTTCGTCGCTGGCGGTAATGTGCCCGCACCAGCGCAGAGTCGCCGGCAACGCCTCTTCGAGCATCTGCGCGTGACGCGAGGAACCGACGCGGTTCGCGAGCACGCCATGAAACGGCACCTGAGGCCGGAAATTCGCGAGGCCGAACGCGACCGCGCCGAAGGTTTGCGCCATCGCCTTCGCCGAAATCACCGCGAGTACCGGCACACCGAACTCGGTCGCGAGATCGGCGCTGCTCGGCGTGCCGTCGAAGAGGCCCATCACACCTTCGATCAGGATCAGATCGGCTTCGTCCGCCGCCTGCGCGAGAAGATTGCGGCAGGCATCTTTGCCGACCATCCACAGATCCAGCGACAGCACGGGCGCGCCACTTGCGCGCGCAAGGATCATCGGATCGAGAAAGTCGGGCCCGGTCTTGAACACGCGCACACGCCGCCCCAGTCGCCGATGGTAGCGCGCGAGGCCCGCGGTGATCGTGGTCTTGCCTTGACCCGACGCGGGCGCGCTGACAAAGAGCGCAGGGCAGGCGGACACGTTCAGAACTCCACGCCGCGCTGCGCTTTCACGCCTTGCTCGCGATACGGATGCTTGACGATCCGCATTTCGGTGACGAGGTCGGCGGCTTCGATCAGCGCATCGGGCGCGTGGCGGCCGGTCACGACCACATGCAGCATCGCCGGACGCGCGTTGATGACGGACAGCACTTCGTCGAGCGGCAGATATTCGTACTTGAGCACGGTGTTCAGTTCGTCGAGGATGACCATCTGATAGTCGCCGCTTTCGATCATCCTGCGTGCTTCGTCCCAGCCTTTGCGTGCGGTGGCCATGTCGGCGTCGCGGTTCTGCGTGTTCCAGGTGTAGCCGTCGCCCATCGTCACGAAGTCACAGTTGGCAATAGCGCCGAGGAAGTCGCGCTCCGACGTATGCAGCGCGCCCTTGATGAACTGCACGACGCCAAGCCGCATGCCGTGGCCGAGCACACGCACGGCCATGCCGAAAGCGGCGGTTGTCTTGCCCTTGCCGGTGCCGGTGTTGACGATCAGCAGGCCCTTTTCGACGGTCGCGTTGGCCTGCTTTTTTTCGTGGCCTTCACGCCGGCGTTCGGTCATGCGTTGATGCGATTCGGGGTCGGTCTTCATGGAAGGTCCTGTTGGATGGTGGTGACACTGTGTGCTGGCGCTGGTGCTGGTGCTGGTACGGTCGATGCGATCGCCACGGTGACACCAGCGTAAACGGTTTTGCGAGCGATCAGATGTGCGGTGCAACCGGCGGCCACCGCAAGCAACGCGCACGGTTCGCATACGCCGTCCACGCCGAGATGCTCGCGCGCGGCGGCCGACGGTTCGTGAACGTCAATCGCGAGAATCTGCTCGCGGCTGAACACTTGCAGCGTGAACCCGTGACGCGCGCAGAACTCCAGCAGGCCCGGCTCGTCGGCTTTCGTTTCAATAGAGGCTACCGTTGCAATCTGTTCGAACGTGTGCGAACCGAGCGCGGCGCGCACCGCCGTTTCGATCTCGTCCGCCGATGTATGCAGGCGGCAACCGATGCCCACGCTAAGCGTTTTCATTTCGCGTCCGGCGAAGATGCCGCATCTGATGAGCTTGCCGCGGCGGCACGCGCGAGCGCGAGCGACGCCACGCCACCTATCACCACGATCGCAGGCGAGCCGAGTCCCGCGCGCGCGACGGCATCGGCGAATTCGCCAAGCCTCGAAAGCGCATGGCGTTGCTCCGGACGCGTGGCCGATTCGATCGCCGCACACGGCGTGTCGGCGCGCATGCCGGCTGCGAGCAATGCGCCGACGATATCGTTCAGCCGCCGCATGCCCATGTAGATGACGAGCGTCATGTGAGTGGCGGCGAGCGCGCCCCAATCCGGCTCGCTGCTGCCCGCGCCGTGGCCGGTCACGAAGGTCACGCCTTGCGCATGATCGCGGTGTGTAACCGGAATGCCGATAGCTGCGGGCGCCGCGATTCCGGCTGTGATCCCGCTGACGATCTCCACCTCGATTCCGGCCGCATGCAGCGCCTGCTGCTCTTCGCCGCCTCTGCCGAATACGAACGGATCGCCGCCCTTGAGTCGCGCGACGCTGCGCCCAGCATGCAAATGCTCGAGCATTTGCGCGACGATGCCTTCTTGCGGCGTCGACGGATGACCGCCGCGTTTGCCGACATAAACAATCGACGCGTCGGCCCGCGCGAATTGCAGCACGTCGGGATTCACGAGATCGTCGACGAGTATCACGTCGGCTTGTGCGAGGGCGCGCGTTGCCTTCAACGTCATCAGTTCGACGTCGCCGGGCCCTGCGCCGATCAGCCACGCGCGTGTCATCGCGCCTCGCTAACCGTGCACGGCAACGACGTTGCGCGCTCCGCCGGCGTACGCCATGCAGTGCGGCACGCGAACGGGCCCAGGTGATTGGAGATCGAAGTCATTCAAGCGGTGTCTTCACGCACGACGGCACGCGCGGGTGCGAACCCGGTTGCCAGATCGTGCTTCAGCGCCTTCACATCCGTCCCTCGCGGATTCCGGCTGCCGGCGGCGTGACGTCGAGAAACGCACGGTCGCCTCCGCATCTGGCCGGTATCCGGGCTGGCGGCCTCACGCGCTTTGCCTTCCCGCCCGCATTCATTCGAATGTATCGGACAGTGGCATCGAAAACGCATGCGCGGTGCAGCATGAACATTGCACCGCAGGTCGCTTACCGTTGCGGGGACAGCACAGGTTGAGCGCGGGAGCGCTGCCTGTTTCCCGTTTAACTGCACACGCGAATGCATGTGCGGGCACCAAACGCGCGCATACGATAGCACACGAGAAGCCCGTGCGATAAGCGCGCCGGGCCCGCGTTTCCTTGACGGCGCCAGACGGTCGGCCTAAACTCGCACGCACTTCTGGTGCTCGTGTGCGCGCTCGTGCGCATGCAGTTAAACGGGAAACAGGGCGCCCGCCTGTCACGGTTTGGGTCAACCTGTGCTGCCCCCGCAACGGTAAGCGAAAAGTGACGTCACGGCGGTTTGCGTGGCGTCGCAGTGCCGGCTTCGGTGTCCACGCGCAAGGCCGCGTGGGCATATCACCACTGGGCGAGAAATCACTCGTCCGGGAAGGGGAAGCGGCGCTTTCGCCAGCCCGGATACCGGCCGGAACACGAAGGGCGAACGTCGCGGGGATGCGGCGCTGCGCTCATGCCCTCACACCCGTTTTCTGCGTTTTTCCTGTTGTAGCAAGGCCGTCGTTCATGCCCGAGGCACGCGCTGGACCTCATGCGTGCGGACTACGCCGGCCGGCGTCTGCAACTCCTGGGATGGACCTCACGATGCAAACTCAAATGCGCAAGATCCCCGTCACCATTGTCACGGGCTTTCTCGGCAGCGGCAAAACCACTCTGTTGCGGCACATTCTTCAGCACGCGGGCGGCAAGCGCATCGCGGTGATCGTCAACGAGTTCGGCGAACTCGGTATCGACGGCGAAATCCTGAAGGGTTGCGGCATCGGTTGCGACGAGAACGGTGTCGAAACGGAAGGGCAATTGTATGAACTCGCCAACGGTTGCCTCTGCTGCACGGTGCAGGAGGAGTTCTTTCCGGTAATGGAAAAGCTCGTCGAGCGCCGTGAGCAGATCGACCATGTGCTGATCGAAACCTCGGGTCTCGCGTTGCCGAAGCCTCTCGTACAGGCGTTCAACTGGCCGCAGATCAAAAACAGTTTCACCGTCGATGCAGTGATTACCGTGGTCGACGGCCCCGCTGCCGCAAGCGGCCAGTTCGCAGAAAACCCGCTCGCTGTCGATGCGCAGCGCAAAGCCGATCCGAATCTGGATCATGAATCGCCGCTGCACGAATTGTTCGAAGATCAGTTGGCTTCAGCCGATCTGGTGATTCTGAACAAAACAGATCTGCTCGATGAGGCTCGTCAGAATGCGGTCGAAGCGGTAATCCGCGAGGAGATTCCGCCGCAAGTGAAGGTCGTGCGCGCACACATGGGGCAGCTCGATCTGCACACGCTGTTCGGGCTCGAAGCGGCATCGGAAGAAACGATTCACTTGCGCCACGACCATCACGGTTCGGCGGACGATGCGGATCATCACCACGATGAATTCGATTCGGTAGTGGTGCATGCAAACGTGCTGTCGCGTGACGCGGTAATCGCCGCACTGCAAGCGCTTGTCCAGAGCAACACGATCTACCGTGTAAAGGGTTTCGCGGCGTTGCCGGGCGCAGCAATGCGTCTCGTGATTCAGGGCGTGGGCCGGCGCTTCGACAGCTATTTCGATCGGCGCTGGCAACCCGGCGAGGCGGGCGAAAGCCGCTTCGTGCTGATCGGTGAAGACCTCGATCAAGCCGCGCTGCAGCGCGCGTTCGACGCGGCGCTGGGCGTGTCGAACGCCCAGGTGCCGGGCGTCGCAGCGCAACAGGCGTAAGCGCACATGCATCTGCTGCGCACCACGCCGGGCGGTTTCGTCGACGATACGCAAGGCGTGATCCGTATCGATCAGCGGCCCGCGGATATCGTCGTGCTCAGTTCTGCGGACACCACGTTGTCGCTGCTGGCAAGCGTGTTTCCTCGTCTCGGCGACGGCTTTCCGAGCGTGCGCCTCGCGAACGTAACGTATCTGCGGCAACCGGCGTCGGTGGATTTCTACGTCGAAGATGTGCTGCAACACGCGCGCGTCGTCGTAGTCGATCATCTTGGCGGCGAAGCGTATTGGCCGTACGGTATCGAACAGGTCGTCGCGCTAGCGGAGCGCAAACAGCAAACGCTCGCGATGTTTTCGGGCGATCTGCAGGAAGATCCCAATCTGCTTGCGCGCAGCACCGCGGACGCGGATCTGTGCCATCAGTTGTGGCGTTATTTGCGGGAAGGCGGTCCCCAGAATGCCGAGGCGTTTCTGCGCTGCATCGCGTATCGCGCGCTCGGTTGGGGACACGAGCCTGCGCCGCCCCGCGCGTTGCCGGCCGCGTCGCTTTACCATCCACAACGCGACACGCCGACAATCGCCGACTGGCAAGCGCGCTGGCGGCACGATGCGCCCGTCGCGGCGATACTGTTCTACAAGGCGCATCTTCAGGCGGCCAACACAGCGGTGTTCGACGCGCTGATCGAAGCGCTCGACGCACAAGGCGTGAACCCGCTGCCAATCGCGATTACGTCGTTGAAAGACGCGATGAGTCGCGAAGTCGTACAGTCGTTGTGCGCGCAACATAACGCGGCGCTCGTACTCAACACGACTGCGTTCGCCGCTTCTGCGATCGATGATCCCGAACCGCTCGCGCTCGCCGGCGACGCGCCTGTGCTTCAGGTGATTCTGAGCGGCGGCAACCGCGAGGACTGGCTCAAGGACAATCAGGGCCTGAATTCGCGCGACATCGCCATGCACATCGCGCTGCCCGAAGTGGACGGACGCATCATCACGCGCGCGATCAGTTTCAAAGGACTCGCGTATCGCTGCCCGCATACGGAAGTCGACGTGGTGCGTTATCAGCCCGATCGCGAACGCGTCGACTTTATCGCCGAGTTGAGCCGCCGCTGGTGCCGCCTGCGCTCGCTCGACAACGCGGACAAGAAACTCGCGCTGATTCTCGCCAACTATCCGATGAGCGAGGGTCGCATTGGGAATGGCGTCGGACTGGATACGCCGGCGTCGGTGGTCGGCATTCTGTCGATGTTGCGCGACGAAGGTTATCGCGTGGCAACCGTGCCCGATAACGGCGACGCGCTATTGCAGAAGCTGACCGAGGGCGTGACGAACGATCCGGTGGTGCGCGATCTGCGGCCCGCTTTGCAAAGCTTTGCGCTCGCCGATTACCTCACCCATTTCAACGCGCTGCCCGCCGAAGCGCGCAACGCGCTGAATGCGCGTTGGGGTCCGCCGGAGCACGACCCGAGCGTGCGGCGCGGCCGTTTCATGATTGCGGGTTGGCGTTGCGGCCACGTATTCGTCGGCATTCAGCCGTCGCGTTCGCGCGAGCAGGGCGATTACGCGAGCTATCACGACGCCGAACTCGTGCCGCCGCATGCGTATCTCGCGTTCTATTTCTGGCTGCGTCATCAGTTCGGCATCGACGCGGTCGTGCATGTCGGCAAGCATGGCAACCTCGAATGGCTGCCCGGCAAGAGTGTTGCGTTGAGCGATACGTGCTGGCCGGATCTGATTCTCGGGCCCATGCCGCATCTGTATCCGTTCATTGTCAACGATCCGGGCGAGGGCAGTCAGGCCAAGCGCCGCGCGCAAGCTGTGATCGTCGATCATCTGATGCCGCCGCTCACGCGCGCCGAAAGTTACGGTCCGTTGCAGGACCTCGAGCGCCAGGTCGACGAATACTATGAAGCGCTGATGGTCGACCCGCGCCGCTCGAAGCTGTTACGGCGCACGATCCTCGCGACTATCGTCGAACATAAGCTGCATGAAGAATTGACCCTGTCCGAGCCGAAGGGTGAAGACGACGAAGATGCGTTACTCACGCGCGTCGATGCGTGGCTGTGTGAGTTGAAAGAAGCGCAGATTCGCGATGGTTTGCACACGTTCGGCCAATCGCCGCAGGCAGTGCAACGACGCGATACGCTGCTTGCGTTAGCGCGCTTTCCCGTCGGCGATGGGCAAGGTTGCAACGCAGGGTTGATCGATGCGTTGGCGCGCGATCTGCAGATCGATCACTTTTTCGACCCGCTATCGGTGGATTGGTCCGCGGCCTGGACAGGCCCGCGTCCTGACATTCTGCAACAGGTCAGCGATGCGCCCTGGCGGCATTGCGGCGATACGCGCGAGCGTCTGGAACTGTTCGCAGCGGAAATGCTGCGGAGCCTATGCGAGCCGCAAGCGCATACGGATACAGATACGTCGAGCGCATTGGCGAAGGCGCCGCTGCCGCAGGCAGGACGCGTGATCGAGCGCTTGCGCAACGACGTGCTGCCTCGGCTCGACGCATGCGGTACGCAGGAGATGACGCATCTCAGACGCGGTCTCGAAGGGCGTTTCGTGCCGCCGGGGCCGAGCGGTTCGCCATCGCGTGGCAGACCCGATGTGCTGCCGACCGGCCGAAACTTCTATTCGGTCGACACGCGTGCGGTCCCAACGCAAGCGGCTTGGTCGTTGGGGCTCAAGTCGGCGCAGCAGTTGATCGAGCGGCATTTGCAGGAACACGGCGATTACCCGCGTGCGATCGGTCTGTCCGTGTGGGGCACCGCGACAATGCGCACGGGCGGCGACGACATTGCGCAAGCGCTCGCACTACTTGGGGTGCGACCGAAGTGGGCGCCGGGCAGCCATCGCGTGACCGACTTCGAAATCATGCCGATCGAAGCGTTCGACCGGCCGCGCATCGACGTCACGCTACGTGTGTCCGGGTTTTTCCGCGACGCATTTGCGAACGTGATGCATCTGTTCGATGCTGCGGTGCAAGCCGTTGCAGAACTGGACGAACCAGCAGAACTGAACCCGATTCGTGAGCGTGTGCTGCGGGAACGCGATGCATTGATCGCACACGGTATGGACGCGGCCGAGGCACGCAAGCGCGCCGGCTGGCGCGTATTCAGTGCGCGTCCCGGCGCTTACGGCGCCGGTTTGCAGGACATGATCGACTCGCAACAATGGCAGACCGACGCCGACATCGCGAATGCATATCAGGCTTGGGGCGGTTATGCGTACACGCAGAAAAGCACCGGCGAAGAAGCGCGTCACGCATTCGGCACACGCCTCGCCGCGATGGACGTCGTATTGCAGAATCAGGACAACCGCGAACACGATCTGCTCGATTCGAATGACTACTACCAGTTTCAGGGCGGCATGGTCGCAGCCGTGCGCCATCTTGCAGGCAATCAGCCGAGCGTTTATCACGCCGACCATAGCAACCCCGCCGCGCCGCGCGTTCGCACGCTCCATGAGGAAATCGCGCGCGTAGTGCGCTCGCGCGTGGTCAACCCGAAATGGATCGACGGTGTAAAGCGCCATGGTTATAAAGGCGCTTCTGAAATTGCAGCAACGGTCGATTACCTCTATGGCTATGATGCGACCGCGCGTGTGGTCGCGGACCATCAATATGCGCTTGTCACCGATGCTTATCTGAACGATGCGGATACGCGCGAGTTCTTGCAGCGGCACAATCCACATGCGTTACATTCGATTTGCGAGCGCCTGCTGGAAGCGATGCAGCGAGGTCTGTGGCAGACGCCCGGCGACTATCGCGCGCAGGTCGAACAGCATCTGCTCTCGAGCGAACAGCAGATTGAAGGAATGCAATCATGAATGCAGCCACGCAAGATGCGCGGCCAAATCCTGCGCAAAGGCCGGCGTTTCCTTTCTCCGCATTGATCGGTCAGGCGCCGTTGCAGCAAGCGCTGTTGCTCGCCGCGATCGATCCGGGGCTGGGTGGCGTGCTGGTGAGCGGGCCGCGAGGCACGGCTAAATCGACAGCCGCGCGCGCGCTCGCCGAGCTGCTGCCCGAAGGGCAACTGGTTAATCTGCCGCTGGGCGCGAGCGAAGATCGTCTGATCGGCACACTCGATATCGAAACCGTACTGCGCGACGGCACCGTGCGCTTTTCGCCGGGGCTGCTAGCGAAGGCGCATCGCGGCGTGCTGTATGTGGATGAGGTGAATCTGTTGCCCGATGCGCTCGTCGACGCGTTGCTCGACGTCGCAGCGAGCGGTGTAAATACCGTGGAACGCGACGGCGTATCGCATAGTCACGAGGCGAGCTTCGTGCTGATCGGCACTATGAATCCCGAAGAGGGCGAGTTGCGGCCGCAATTGATCGACCGCTTCGGCTTGATGGTCGAGTTGCAGAACTGTTTCGAGCCGCGCGTGCGTGAAGAGATCGTGAAGGCGCGGCTCGCATACGATCTCGATCCGGTGGCCTTTCGTGCCGGTTACGCTCGTGAGCAGGCGGATTACGTCGAGCGAATCCGTGCAGCACGCAACAAGCTCGCGCAGCTTTCTTTCGACGACGCGGTGCATGCGCATGTCAGCGCGTTGTGTATCGACGCCGCAGTAGACGGCTTGCGCGCCGACCTGGTGATGCTCCGCGCCGCGCGAGCGCTCGCGGCACTGGAGCAGAGCGATGCTGTAACGTCGCAGCATGTGGATCTCGTCGCCGAAGCGGTGCTCGTGCACAGGCGGCGTCAGCGGGATACGTCGACTGCTGACAATGCGGCTGGCGGCGAAGCAATGTCACGCGATTTGCCGCACAGTTCGACTACGCCCTCATCTTCCGATGTCGAGGCCGGCGATGGCGATTGGGGGTATCTGCCGCCGCAGCCATCCGCGACGACGCACGTCAAAGGCGTCATACCGCTTAACGTAAAAAAACGCTGAGCCATCGGAAGGGCGCCGCCGCTGACTCGCGCAGCGGTTTCCGATGGCTGCAACGGGCGCAGACGCACTCGAGTTCGTGCAGCACCGTGCGTGCAGATCCGCGTGGCGAACCAACGCGCCGTATCGCATGGCCGCAGACGTTTGCTGCGAGTGGGCAGCGACGAGCGAAAGAGCAGCGGGAAGAGCGCGGCCAACCCGCGCTGCGTGCGGAAGATCTGCGTTTCGTGCGCGAGACGCCCCCCGGCGGTGTGCTGCACTGCTTCGTGCTCGACTGCTCCGGTTCGATGCTGGCCGGTCAGCGCCTCGCACTTGCGAAAGGTCTGCTGATTGCGCTGTTCGATCGCGCGAGTGCAATGCGTGCCGAGGCTGCGCTGATCTGCTTCGGCGGCGCCGGCGCAGACCTGCGCTTTGGCCCAGCAGTGCCGCGCTGGTGGAACGAGCGTTGGCTTGAGCCCGTCGGCGGTGGCGGCGGGACGCCGTTCGCTGCGGGCATTCGACATGCAACGCAGTTGCTCGGGCGCAGCGCGCGCCGCAACCCGGCGCAACAGCGCTGGCTTTGGGTTCTGACCGACGGCCGCACGACTGATCAAGCGACGCGTCCCCTGGATGCAGACGAAGTCGTATTCGTCGACTTCGAGCGTGGCGCGATACGGCTCGGCCGCTGCGAGCGGATGGCGAGCGCTTGGGGCGCACGCCGCGTCACGCCGGAAGAACTGATTGGTTGATAGGCAAGCGAGCTTCGCTGACTGCTTGCTGCGGGTTTATTTGAAGCCGTGCGACCACTGCTGCACATCGTCCTGACGATCGAACACAAAGACCTTCAACGCTATCTGCTGGGCCGGTTCGAGTTGATCGAATTCGAGTCCATGTACCGAAGAACTATCGGCGCCAGTGCTTTTCTGCAGGTTTCGGATCACGGCCGTGGTCTGTATCTCTGTGTCCATCTCCGCCGATCCGAGCCGGAAAGCCACGCGCAACCGGTCGCCGACGGCACCCAGGGTCCACGGCGCCATCAGCGACATGCCAAGCGCGCTGAGGCTCTTCGCTACGCCGAGACCGTCGTACGTGTCCCCGGTTTCGCCGATGCCGAAGCGCACCGCGAAATGCGTTTCAACGCGTATCGACTTGCGTTCGCGCAGACGCCGGATTGGGCCGGGGCGGGATAGCACCACGTAATCGAACGGGGAGCGGCAGACGGCTTCGACGGTGCATACGAAACGGAACACCGCCTGACTTGCAATCGCGACGATGTCGATGTTTTCGCCGAGGCCGAGCGCAAGCATGCGCCCCTGCTGAAGCGGTGGAGTGATGAACAGCGAATGATTCGGCGCAAAACCGATGATGCGGCATGGATGCATGGGTGCGCCGCTGCCCATTTGCAAGCGTACGCCAAGCAATGCACCGATTTCGACGTGCATATCGGCGAGCGTCAGCGGTGTTTGCGGTTCGGCATGCGTACCTGCTACGGCTGCTGGCTGTGCTGTCGCGTCCGCCAGGTCGCCGCGGCGCGGCTCGAAGTGCTTGAAGAGAAAGGCTTTTTCGTCGGCAGTTGCGAGAACTGTGCCGCTTGCAAAAAGCAGCGAGCCGTCTGCATCGACGATTGGCCATTCGAGCGGTGTGCCTACCGGTACCGCGTCGGCGCTGAGGACCGACGAAGGCGCTGCTGGCGCGGGATTCGGGACTTGCTGGTCGGCTGATTCGTCCATTGAGCAGCGATCGTTTGAGTGGCGGGATATCCAGTTTAACGGCGGCCGGCGAGAGAGCTTTAATTGGTGCGGGACGGCGGCGGCAGTTCTTTCGTGTGTTCGTAGTCGGGGCAGGCGGGAAAATTGTGTTGGATACCTAACTATTTGCGGGTACGCGGAAAAAGTACTGCTCGTTCCGTTTTCCAACTTTTTGAAAATAATTGCAGATGAGGGGTTGACGGGCTGCGGGCTGCATCGCATAATTCGCCTCCCGTTTGATGACGGACGCGAAGAAAGCAGAGCTTCTTCACGAATGATCTTTAAAAACTAACAGCCGATAAGTGTGGGCGCTTGATGCGCGACGCGAGCCGGGCCTTTCGGGGTCTGGCGCAAAGCGAAAGTATCAAGTCTCACACAGTAATGAAAGGAAGGTTTGGTCATCGAGAGATGGTTGAACACTTCGTCAGTACGTTGAGTGAGCGACCGGTTGGTAAAACAACCGAAAACAGTAACAGGTT
>Ga0209233_1000396_pt1 | contig 36455 bp, 30 predicted proteins | sample AraplaCL_Cvi_mCL_FD_184269 | JGI IMG/M metagenome (GOLD analysis project Ga0209233, IMG submission 184269) | Arabidopsis root microbial communities from the University of North Carolina, USA - plate scrape CL_Cvi_mCL (SPAdes) (version 2) | ecosystem: Host-associated > Plants > Roots > Endosphere...
TAGAGAATGCTATTATTTGCTGGGCGACCTTGCTGGCTATAGGTTATTCACCTGTCGAAACAGACAAACGTTTGGAGCGTCTGAGCCCGGTTAGTATGCGCCTGGAACTGAAAACAGGCATTAATGATTGTTCAGTAATTGACGATTCATATAATTCAGATATCCACTCGCTCGAGATTGCTTTAGACTTTCTGAACCAGCAAAATCAGCAGAAAAAGAAAACTTTGATCCTGTCAGATATTTATCAATCAGGTTTGCAAGAGGACGCTTTGTACAAGCAGGTAGCAGCGCTGATAAAATCGAAAAAAGTAGACAAGTTTATTGGTGTAGGTCAGGCCCTGCTAAGTCATCAGGATTATCTTGATATAGCTGAAAAATACTTTTATGCCGACACCAACGAGTTGCTAAATAACCTGCTTACCATCGGCTTTAAAAGCGAGACCATTCTGATCAAAGGTTCGCGCAGTTTTGAGTTCGAAAGTATTAGCCGCGCGTTAGTACAAAAAACGCACGAGACGGTGATGGAAATCAACCTGAACGCCATGCTTAATAATCTGAACTATTATAAATCAAAACTTCGCCCTGGCGTTAAGCTGATGGCTATGGTTAAGGCTTTCAGCTATGGCAGCGGTACATTCGAACTGGCTAATATGCTGCAATATAATAAGGTTGACTACCTGGCTGTAGCTTATACCGACGAGGGGATAGGGTTGCGCCAGGCGGGTATTAGTATGCCTATTATGGTCTTGAATGCTGAACAGTCTGCTTTTGATAAGTTGGTAGAATATAAACTGGAGCCGGTATTGTACAGTTTTGGTTTGTTTGACGATTTTATTAAATACGTGCAGCGAAATGACATTGTAAACTATCCGGTTCACTTAAAAATAGATACGGGCATGCACCGTCTGGGTTTTGAACCGATGGATATTGAAATGTTGTGCGATTTGCTGGAGAAAAATAAGTTTCTACGAATTGTATCTGCTTATTCACATCTGGCCGCCAGTGAAGCCCCGGAACATGATGCATTTACACAAACCCAGATAGATAAATTTGAAAAAGCTACCAGTCAGATAGAAGAATCTCTGGGTTATAAAGTTATCAAACATATCTCCAATACATCCGGAATAACGCGTTGGCCATCAGCACAGTTTGATATGGTTAGATTGGGTATTGGTTTATATGGAGTTGATGCTGCTATCCCGGCAGATAGTGCTGCATTGCAACCGATAACTACGTTAAAAACCAGCATATCTCAAGTTAAAAAGATACCCGCCGGCGAAACGGTAGGCTATGGCCGTAAAGGTATGCTGTCGCGCGATGGTAAGATCGCTACTGTGCGCATAGGCTATGCCGATGGCTATCTCCGTGCCTTTGGTAATGGGGTGGGTAAGATGTATGTGAACGGTATAGTCGCACCGACGGTGGGTAATATTGCTATGGATATGTGCATGATCGATGTCACCGAAATTGATGCGCATGAGGGCGATGAGGTGATTGTTTTTAACGAAACACATCGTATTGAAGATTTAGCAACTCAAATAGGCACAATTCCGTATGAGATTTTGACTAATATTTCACAGCGCGTAAAAAGAGTGTATTTTTACGAATAGAAATTGCTACCTATCATGAAACGTATAGCCCGAGCTCTGCTAAATTACTTTTTCAAAGGACTGATCGTTGTAGTGCCGATAGGTGCAGCACTGTTTTTGGTATTTTGGGCGATTACTAGTGTTGATAATGCGTTGAACATAAGCGATGTATTCACTGATAGCAAAGGGCGGCCAATACACATTCCGGGTTTAGGTATCGCGAATGTTTTACTGGTGATTATGGTGGCCGGTATTTTGGTTACCAATGTTATTACAGATCCAATCAAACTTTGGATCAAGCGTTGGCTTAACCGTTTGCCTTTCTTCAATTTCTTATACTCTTCAATCAAAGATCTGACAGAAGCCTTTGTGGGCGATGAAAAGAAATTCAACGAAGCGGTTATCGTTGAGGTGAATGAATTTGGTTTAAAGAAGATAGGTTTCCTGGTGCAGAAAGATCTGGCTAAATTAGATTTACCGGGTGAAGTAGCGGTTTACTTTCCGTATTCTTATTCATTTGCTGGTCAGGTGGTTATTGTATCTGCCGATAAGGTTAAACCGATAGATAAAAATGCAGCAGATATGATGAAGTTTGTCATATCAGGCGGCGTTAGTGGGCTTGACTGATCTTCGTACCTTCACTTTTTTCACCTTAGCGCTAAAGCTCTTTACGGCCAGAAAAACACTTATGAGCATCAGCAATGCGGCCAGCAAATACGGCGCTCCCGGAAAATAATAGTTGGTTTGCCTGTTAGTAAAATGATAAAACATAAAGCTAAACACAAACGGCCCCACAATTACGCTTATGCTATTAATGATGGTAATAGCGCCCTGTAATTCGCCTTGTTCGTTTTTGGCAACTTTGCTTGTGGCTAAACCCTGTAAAGCAGGGCCAGATATCCCACCCAAACAATAAGGGATCATGAAGACATACATCATCCATCCGCGATTGGCGAATGCAATTAGTACCAACCCAATGGCATAAAAGATCAGCCCGGCAATGATGTTTTTTTGCTGGCCGAACTTCGGAATGGTATATCTTATTAATCCGCCCTGAATGGCAACCAAAATTACTCCGATAAAAATCCCCAATGTACCGACACTGTAGAGCGCCCAGTCAAATTTTTCAAATAGAAAGAAGGATAACAGATATTCAACCGCTTTTTGGGCGATATAAACCAATGTGATGCAGCCAATCAAGCCGCCCAAGCCTGTGTGTCGCGTAAATACCCTAACCAGCGAACCCAGTGGATTGGCGCGTTTCCACTCAAACCTGCGCCTGTGTTCTGGCTTTAAAGATTCAGGAAGCACAAATAAACCGTAGAGTCCGTTAAAGAAGGCAAACCCGGCGGCAGCCATAAATGGAAATTTGATGTTTAACTCGCCCAGATAGGCGCCCAGGGCAATACCGATGATCATCCCAAAACCCGAAGCAGCCCCGACTAATCCGAAATTGGCGTCGCGCTTGTGGCCGGTACTGATGTCGGCAATGTAGGCAGTAGCGGTTGATGTACTGGCGCCTGTAACGCCGGCAATAAATCGCCCCACAAAAAGCCATGCAATAGAAGGAGCAAAGGCCATGAACATGTAATCTATACTAAAACCAAACAGAGAAATCAGCAATACAGGACGCCGTCCATAACGATCGCTAAGATTGCCCATAATGGAGGCAAAGAGCAATTGCATAGTAGCATATATCAGCGTAAGCCAGCCGTTGTATTTTGAAGCAGTACTTACATCAACGTGTCCTAAAGTTTGTAATAACTTAGGCATTACCGGTATGATGATGCCTAAACCCAGTACGTCAATAAAAATAGTGATGAAAATAAAGCCCAGAGCTGCCGATCGCGTCTTCTTTTTAACCTCTTTGGCTATTTGTTTTATAGATGATAGCTCCTCGGCCATATGGTGTGTTTAGTAGTTTGAGATCAGCTTTTGTATAACCAACAAAATTAGTTTGTGTTTCTTTTAAAACTTCTGACGGCCAACAGCACACTCAACAACATTAAAAATGATCCTAACACAAAAGGTGCGCCCGGAAAATAGAAAGGAGCGCCGGTTTTAGTAAACTTATAAAAAAGATAAGTCATCACCCATGGGCCAAATATGGCGCTCAAGCTGGCTAAGCTGGTTAAGGCACCTTGCAGTTCACCTTGTTCATTAGGCGGCACCTGGTGGGTCATTACGCCTTGTAGTGCCGGTCCGGCTATGCCGCCTAAAGCATAAGGGATCATAAAGGCAAACATCATCCAGCCTTTCGTCGCGACAGCAAATAACAGTAAACCGATAGCATAGAATAACAATCCAACCCAAATGCTGCGTTCCTGGCCCAATTTAGGTATCGCTACACGAATCAGTCCGCCTTGAACGGCTGCAATAGTCAATCCTACAAAACCTAAAGAATAACCTACCCAAGCTTCGTTCCAGCCAAATTTGCTCATGGTATAAAACGTCCAGACGCTTTGTACAGATTGTGCCGCAAAATAGATCAGAAACAACGAAGCCGCCAAGCCTAATACAGCAGGATATTTATTGAGTTGTTTTAATGAGCCGATAGGGTTGGCACGTCTTAACTCAAACGGCCGGCGATGTGCTTCATCTAAAGATTCAGGCAATACAAAAAATCCGTAAAGGGCATTTAATAAAGCTAATCCGGCTGCTGCTAAAAACGGCAGCTGTGTGCTGTATTTACCCAACACACCACCTATAACCGGGCCGATAATAAAGCCCAAGCCAAAGGCAATACCAATCATACCAAAATTTTGTGCGCGTTTTTCGGGGGTACTCACATCGGCTATATAGGCTGATGCTGTGGTATAACTGGCTCCGGTAATACCTGCAATAGCCCGCCCAACAAATAACCAACCTATGCTTGGTGCGAAGGCAAGGAACAGATAATCGATGCCAAAACCAGTTAATGAGCCCAGCAGAACGGGACGTCGGCCATATTTATCACTCAGATTACCCAGTACCGGTGCAAATAAAAATTGCATTACCGCATAGGCCAGGGTAAGCAAACCTGCATAGCGCGATGCATCGCTTAAATTACCATGTATCAGTGTTTCAATAAGTTTTGGTAGAACGGGTATAATTATCCCCAAGCCGGTGATATCAATAAGTAAGGTTACAAATATGAAGCCCAGGGCTGCTTCTTTCTTTGATTTTACAGGTTGGTTCATTCTTGCAAAATAAATAAAACACACACAAATACTGATTAAATAATTATTAAATAATTTGTATTAATAATTGAATAATGTTTGTAAATTGCTATAAATAACCTCCTTATCTAATTAAATCTCTATGAAAAAGATCAACACTTTTTGGCTTAGTGCCGGTTTATTATGCGTGCAGCACGTAATGGCTCAAACCCCATCACCCTTAAAACTTTCAACTACATATCCCGAAGTTGGAAAAAAAATCACGGTTACTTATGACTCTGTCGGAACCGATGTTGGTGGCAAAAAAGATATCGCCGCTATAGTTTACTTTTTCGATAACAAGTCTTATCCCGTATCTGATATAGCGCTAAAAAAATCAGGCAAAACTTTTAAAGGCGAGTTTACTATTCCGGTTACTGCAAAGGCCTTTGCCATAAAAGTTGTAGCAGAAGATAAAACAGACAATAATTACGGCAACGGTTATCTGTACCAGGTTTTTAACGGAAAAGAACCGGTACCGGGCGCTTATGCAATGGCTGGTTATGCTAATGCAGGTACCGGCAGAAATTTAGGTGCAATGAGCGTTAACATGGATAAGGCTTTTGATCTGTATAAAAAGGAATTTGTACTACATCCTGAATTAGAAAAGGATTACCAGGATTCATATTATGTCTATCTCAATAGGAGTCCGGTAGAAAAGGTATTAGCTGCCGAAAAGCTTGAAAAATTGAAAAAAAGCAGCGATGAAAAAGATCTGATTTTGGCCGCTAGAATATTGGCCGAACAAAAACAAATAACAGAGGTAGAGGCCATATTTACCGATATTCGAACAAGATTTCCAAATGGTATAGCTAATAAAAATATGTTAAGCAATACTATTTTAAGAGAAAAGGAACCAGCTGCTAAAGAACAACTATATAAAGCTTATAAAATTAAATACCCGTCGGGCGATGAGGAAAATGATGAGCGTTTAAAAACTCAGGTGGCCCGGGCTTATTTATTTGCCGGTAATTTGGTTGATTTTCGTCGCGTTGAAGCTACATTAAAAAGTAACCAGGATTTGATTATCCCTTTAAATGATGAAGCTTATTCGATGGCAAAAAAAGGCGAGCGCCTTGATGAAGCACTACAGTTGTCAAAGCAATCGTTAGATATGACAAGACTTTTGATTGACAAACCTCAAATTATTTCGTTCACTGCACCGTCACAAGTAAAACGTAATAATAAAGCTTATTATGGCACTTTTCTGGATACCTATGCAGTCATTTTATTCAAGCAAAGTAAATTCGATGAAGCATTAAAATACGAAGAAGAAGCAAAAGCTACCGGTCATTATAACACAGAAAATTACATTTTGATATTGGATGCCGCAGGCAAAACGGATGAGGTAATCAAATATGCATCAGAAAGTGTTAAATCAGGTTGGGCAACTGACGTTATTAAGGAAAAACTAAAAAAGAATTATACTACTAAAAATGGCGATGGGAGTTATGACAAATATCTGGCCGACTTACAGCTGACCGCAAAAAATGACGCTAAGACTAAGTTGGCTGCTAGTATTATTAATGAGCCGGCACCAGATTTTGAATTAAAAGATTTGAATGGCAAAATGGTCTCATTAAGAAGTTTAAAAGGCAAAACCGTAGTGGTTGATTTTTGGGCCACCTGGTGTGGGCCTTGTAAAGCTTCATTCCCGGGTATGCAAATGGCGGTAAATAAATATAAAAATGATCCAAACATTGAGTTTTTATTTATAGATACCTGGGAAACCGGCGATAATTTTTTACCCGGGGTAAAAAGTTTTATTGAGGATAATAAATATACATTTCATGTGCTGATTGATGACAAAATTGAAACCGGCAGGCAGGCTAAAGTGGTGAGCGCCTACGGAGTTAGCGGCATACCAACAAAATTTGTGATCGATAAAAATGGTAATATCCGCTTTAAATATGTCGGGTATTCGGGCAGTGCAGATAAAGTAGCTGATGAGGTTAGCAATATGCTGGAGCTAACGGCCCGTGCCGGTGAGGAAAACGCGGCCGCTAAAGAAAAATAGAAATAAAAAAATGTAAAAGTAAAAAGGCAGTCCCAAATCTGGCACTGCCTTTCTTGTATAAACAGATTCTGTTTAGAAGTTCGGTTTTAATACATATTTGTCGTAGAAACGGAAGATATGCTCGACAGCTTCTTCGGCGGTATCAACTACGCGGTACAGGTTCAAATCATCCGGGTGGATGTTATGTTCCTGGTTCAGCATTTTGTCGGTAATCCATTCGAATAATCCTTTCCAATACTCAACGCCTACAAATACAATAGGGAAGCGGGCAATTTTGCCGGTCTGTATGAGAGTGATTGCCTCGAACGATTCATCCAGTGTACCAAAGCCGCCTGGCAACACAATAAAACCCTGCGAGTATTTCATAAACATTACTTTGCGTACAAAGAAATAGTCAAACTGTAATACCTTATCGCGGTCGATATATTTGTTGTGGAATTGTTCAAACGGCAGCTCAATATTTAAGCCTACCGATTTACCCCCCGCTTCGTAAGCGCCCTTATTAGCAGCTTCCATAATACCAGGGCCGCCGCCTGATATTACACCATAGCCACGCTCAGTAAGCAGGCGGGCGGTATCTTCAGCTAATTTATAGTATGGGTTATCGTTTTTGGTACGTGCCGACCCAAAGATAGATACGCAGGGGCCAATTTTAGCCAGTTTCTCAAAGCCGTCGACAAATTCGGCCATTATTTTAAATATCTGCCAGGAATCGGTTACTTTAATTTCCTGCCAGTCTTTGTTTTCAAACGCGTGTCTTATTTTTTCTTCACCAGTCATTGTTTTTTATTTAATCCGAAGGCCGATAAATTGGGATCCCGGAAGTTGTTTGATATAAGCGATCTTTTCGATCTTTTGTTAAATAGCGGCTTCCTGAGTTTCAGTCTTCCTAACTTTAGGACTCGATGTAACCAATAAGCCTATAAATGTAATTAATCCGTTTATCAGTATAAGTTCGTTGTCAAAAGTATAACCAAATAGTTCGGCCGAGTGTGTGCTCAGGTAAAAACATATCGCCGGAGATATAACACAAATAAACGGCACCAATTTATCTCTGACTTGCCTTGAACCCATAAACAGACCGAAGGAGTAAAGCCCCAGCAACGGTCCGTAAGTATATGATGCCACCTTGAAAATTGCGCTCACCACAGCATCGTTATTAATAGCGTTGAATATGATGATAGTTAACAACATCAATCCCGAAAACGCAACATGCACGTAATGGCGTACCTTGACCATCTTTTTACTATTGACGTCTTTGCCCTTGTTAAAGTTTAAAAAGTCGACACAAAAAGAAGTCGTTAAAGCAGTTAGGGCTGAATCGGTGGTTGCAAATGTAGCAGCAGTTAGGCCCAGCATAAACACAATAGCAGGCACTATACCCAGATATTTTAAAGCGATGGTAGGGTATAGGTAATCTGTTTTGGCGACAGTAATACCATTTTTAACTGCGTACATATACAACAGCGCGCCGACACTTAGGAAGAAGATGTTGATCACCACAAATACCCCGGTAAAACTGAACATGTTTTTTTGCGCCTCGCGGATGTTTGACAAGCTCAGGTTTTTTTGCATCAGGTCCTGATCTAAACCGGTCATCCCAACGGTGATAAACAAACCACCCAAAAACTGTTTGGTGAAATGGAAGTGGCTGGTCATGAAATCGCTAAAGAAAAAGATCTTGGAGTAACTGCTGTTTTTGATCATATCAGCAGCCTCAAACACATTAACATTCAAACTGCGGCAGATAAAGAATATCGACAGAAAAACCGATGAAACAAGGAACAGCGTCTGCAAGCTATCAGTTATGATGATGGTTTTTAATCCGCCTTTAAAGGTATAAGCCCATATCAGCAATAAACAGATCAATACGGTAACGGCGAATGGCACTCCATAGCTATCAAATATGAATTTCTGTAAGACAATCACTACCAGATATAATCTGAAAGCCGACCCAATAACCCGGCTAATCAAAAATATGCCTGCTGCGGTTTTATAGCTCCATGTACCTAAGGCATGCTCAATATAGCTATAGATAGAGGTCAGCTTCATGCGATAATATAAAGGCAGCAGCACGGCGGCGATGATGATAAAGCCGGCAGCATTACCCAATACAAATTGAAAGTAAGCAAACTGATCGCCGCTTGGAGCGCCGACTTTGCCAGGGACTGAGATGAATGTCACACCGCTAAGCGCAGTACCTATCATCCCAAAAGCCACTAAATACCATTTAGAATTCCGGTTGGCAACGAAGAAAGTATCATTGTCTGATGATTTGCGAGAGGTTAGCCAGGAAATGACTAAAAGCACTAAAAAATATCCAATAATAAAAGAAAGTAAAATTCCCGGCGACATAGTTTTAAGCTGTTATAATCCCACGCGTCATTGCGGGGAACGAATCAATCTCAATTGGACTACGGCGATTTAGCTATTATTTTTTACATTCGCAATATGAACTTTTCGTCGAAGTTGTTGGAGAATGCGGTGGCCGAGTTTGCTAAATTACCGGGAGTAGGGCAGAAAACTGCGCTGCGTTTGGTGTTGCATCTGCTTAACCAGGATAAAGAAGAGGTACAAAAGTTTAGCGGCGCAATAACCAAATTGCGCGACGAAATTCGTTTTTGCGAGGTTTGTCATAATATATCAGACCAGCGCGTGTGCGAGATCTGCTCGTCACCAAAACGCGACCGCAGTCTGATATGCGTGGTTGAAGATACCCGGGATGTAATGGCTATTGAAAATACCAGTCAGTACAACGGTGTGTATCATGTACTTGGGGGATTAATTTCCCCAATGGATGGCGTTGGGCCGTCTGATCTACAAGTTGATTCGCTGGTTGAGCGTTTGAAAAATAATGAGGTTAAGGAAGTGATTTTTGCTTTAAGCGCTACTATGGAAGGCGATACGACAATCTTCTATCTGCACAAAAAATTAAAACAGTTTAACATTAGTATCTCAACTATCGCCCGTGGCATAGCCTTTGGAGGAGAATTGGAGTACGTCGACGAGATTACCTTAGGTCGGTCTATCGCTACACGTGTTCCGTATGAAAATTCTTTATCCAGGTAAGTATGAAACTATCGATAATCATAGTTAATCACAACCGCTGTGATTTGCTTAAAATTGCGCTTAATTCTTTAATTAAAGCCTCTACTGAGGTTGATTGTGAGTTTATTGTGATTGATAACGCATCAGCCGATAGCTCGGTCGAGATGCTTCATGCTGATTTCCCTGAAGTAAGATTAATAGGCAACAATACCAATCGGGGTGTTGCCAAAGCTGCCAACCAGGGTATCGAGGTGTCCAGAGGAGAGTACGTTTTACTAGTCAATGCGGATACTATTTGCGGCAAAGAGACTTTAGCTAAAGTACTGGAATTTATGGACAGTCATACGGAAGCCAGTGGATTAAGTGTCAGAATGTTGGGTGCACAAGGTAGCTTCCAGCCGGAATCAAACCGCGGACTGACCAAGCCATGGATCACCTTCTTTAAAATGATAGGCTTTGCCAAGAATTTTCAAAAAACACGCTTGTCAGATCGTAATCATAAAGCCTGGGTTGAGGAGTTCCAAACTTCAGAAATTGATATTTTGAATGACGCGTTTATGCTAATCCGTAAATCGGTTTTAAGCGATATTGGATCGTTTGATGAACGCTTCATGCAATATGGATACAATATTGATCTGTCGTATCGTATGCGTTTGGCGGGGTATAAGAATTTCTATTTCCCGAAAACTTATATCATCAACTTAAAAACCGATAATACACCGAAATTTAGCTGGCAATACATAAAGAATTTTTATGGCGCTATGCTTATCTTCGCGGCTAAATACCTGTTCAGACTGCCTGAAATAAAGATAGAAGGCATGCAGGTATACCCGGCTGCTTATGAAGTTGAACAATAAGATCGTTATTATCACCGGTGCCTCGTCAGGCATTGGTAAATCATTGGCTCATGAATTTGCCCGCAGAGGCGCGACGCTGGTACTAGCTGCCAGGCAATATGTAACCTTGTGCGAAATCGCACAGCAACTGCAGGAGCAATACAATATCAAAGCGCTGGCTGTACAATGTGATGTTACTTCAGAAAGCGATTGCCAGCATTTGATTAATCAGGCTAAATTAACCTTTGGCCAGATAGATGTGTTGATCAATAATGCCGGTATATCCATGCGCGCATTGTTTAAAGATGTCGATGTACAGGTACTGAAAACTTTGATGGATGTAAACTTTTGGGGCGCGGTTTATTGTACCAAATATGCGTTGCCTGAAATTACTAAAACACAAGGTTCTATAGTCGGCGTATCATCTATAGCGGGTTATAAAGGTTTACCGGGGCGCACTGGCTACTCGGCTTCTAAGTTTGCGATGAATGGTTTCCTGGATTCATTACGAGTAGAGAACCTTAAAACCGGTGTGCATGTGATGACAGCCTGCCCAGGCTTCACGGCGTCAAATATCCGCAATACTGCTTTAAATAAAGAGGGTAACCAGCAGGGCGAAAGCTCTATGCATGAAGAAAAGATGATGACGTCTGAAGAAGTTGCCAAACGCATTGCCGATGGCGTAGAGGATCGCACCCGCACATTGATCATGACCGGTCAGGGTAGGTTAACTGTTTTATTAAGCAAGATATTTCCGGCAGTGTTAGATAAGTTGGTTTACAATGTATTTGCTAAAGAGAAAGACCCGCTGTTACGGTAAATGTAGTAAGTGATCCACGCGTGAATGTGTATCACTTTGGATCAGTTGGATCAGTGTGAAAATGGTAGGTAATTGAAAATTAACTGTTTATAAAATTGTCTTCCAAAATGTGGATCACTTTGGATCGCCATTTTCTGACTTTTATGTCATTTTTGGATCAGGACAATTCAACCAACTCGTGGTCGTCTATCTTGTCCAGATTCAGCATTAATCTTCCATCTTCATCTCTGTCAAATGCAGGTCGGAATCTGGCTCCCCAAACCATTTCGTCATACATGTATGAGGTGCGCGAGTGTACCGTTTGTGAGAAGGTATCGTCAAAAGCTTTTAGTAGTACGGCAAAGGTTGCGCCCGAGTTTTCGAGATCTTCAGGTGTCATATCTTTTAACGGACTGTCATCATCCAGCGGATGTACAACTGTCCAGCTTAATGTTAGTACGCTAACCTTTTTGCGTTCTAAAGGCAAGGATACAAAACGGCGTTCTAATTTGCCATTAACTTCTTCGTTATAAGAAAAGATCACCTCCATACTCAAATCGATCAGGATATTGTGGCGCAGATTGGTTAGTCTGAACATCAATCCCTTACCATTTTGATACGGAGCAACCAGCAAATGTTTACTATACTTAATTTTGGCCGATGGTTTTGAGAAACGTCCGTATAACAAACCTGTAGCCAAAGCAAAAGCCAGCAAACCTATCATCGACTCAAAAGCCGCAACTGTGTTGGCCGTTAAACCTTTTGGACTGATATGCCCGTAACCCACCGTTGACAAGGTTTGCGCCGAAAAGAAAAAGGCATCCATAAACCGGTAAAACAAGGAAGTACCTTCGGTGCCATCCAGCGTGCCCGGCCCTAGCGCTACATAAATAAGTGCGAAAATAATGTTGGCAACCAGATATCCCGCAAGCACCACCAGCCAAAAACTTAGCCAGTTCATGGTAATAAGCGTGTGGTAGGTATTGGCGGTATTAAAGAAAGGTATCCCTTTGCGCTTTACGTTAATAGAGCCGTCCTGGTTAATAAGACGCTGGGTTTTAACCACCGCCTTGGTACCAAAGCCCAGATCGTCTTCTGGATTAAATTTTCTTTTGTGTATGGCCATTTGTTGTTATTAGAAAGTTGAGTTATCAACTTTTTGTAAAAATATTATTCTGCTTGCTTTTAGAAAAAACTATTTCCATATTTGCGCTATAATGATTTCGAAAATGTTAAATAATTGGTGGTGGCTTAACGATTAATATCGTAAGGCATACTCCTGTTATTAAAATAATATTGAAAAGGGTTGCCTATGGTAACCCTTTTTTGTTATAACGTTTAACAGTCATTAACCAAATAAAAATCCTACAGCCGGGCAATATGAAACAAATACTTAACCACCTTTTTGAGAATAAATCGCTCACCCGCGATCAGGCCAAAGACATCCTGACGCTTATTTCGCAGGGGCAGTTCAACAACTCGCAGATTACCGCTTTTATGATTGCCTATTGCATGCGTACTATAACGGTGTCTGAGTTAGAGGGTTTCAGAGATGCCATGATAGATTTATGTTTGCCGGTTGATCTGGGAACCAATGAACTGATTGATCTTTGCGGTACCGGCGGCGATGGTAAGGATACTTTTAATATTTCAACCCTGGCGTCGTTTGTTGTGGCAGGGGCCGGATATCAGGTGGCTAAGCATGGTAACTATGGTGTGTCATCAGGCTGTGGTTCTTCAAACGTGATGGAGTATCTGGGTTATAAATTCACCAATGATCTGGACACGCTAAAAAGAAACCTGGACGAAGCTAATATTTGTTTTCTGCACGCGCCTTTGTTTCACCCGGCGATGAAGACTGTTGCGCCCATCCGCCGTGAATTGGGGGTGAAGACTTTCTTTAATATGCTGGGGCCGATGGTAAATCCGGCGAAGCCGAAAAACCAAATGGTGGGTGTTTATAATTTAGAGCTGGCGCGGATGTACGCTTATTTGTATCAGCGCTCTGATAAAAAATATACTATCTTGAACGCTTTAGAAGGCTATGATGAGATTTCATTGACCTGCGATTTCAAGACTTTCACCCCGCAAGGTGAAAAAGTTAACAAATTAACAGAATTAGGCTTTGAAAAAGTAAATCCGTCAAAAATAACAGGCGGCACAACGGTTGATGAGTCGGCGGCGATATTTATGCGTGTGTTAAACAATGAGGCAACAACCGAGCAAAGTAATGTGGTATTGGCAAATGCGGCATTGGCTATTCAGACCATTAAGCCTGAAAAATCATTTGCCGATTGTTTTTATGAAGCAGAAGCGTCTTTAATGAGTAAAAAAGCATTAAAAAGCTTCAAAGCATTAATCAATAACTAAAATGAAAATAAAGATTTGCGGACTGAAATATCCTGACAACATCCAGGCGATAGAAGCGCTGGCCCCTCAATACATGGGCTTTATCTTCTACGGCCGCTCGCCACGTTTTGCGGGCGATCTGGATGCCGGTGCTTCGGCTGCAATATCTCCTAATATCATAAAAACCGGCGTATTTGTAAATGAAAGCGCAGAACAGATCGAAGCTTTGATTGATAAATACGGTTTTGGTGCAGTGCAGCTACATGGTAGCGAATCGCCCGAGTTTGCTGCGCGATTTAAAGGCAAAGTACAGGTACTGAAAGCTTTTGGGGTAAACGAGGATTTTGACTTTGATCAATTGAACGATTACCTGGGCAAAGTAGATTACTTTTTGTTTGACACCAAGACCGACGCACACGGCGGCTCAGGCAAAACCTTTAACTGGGATATTTTAAATAAATATAACTTAGACGTTCCGTTCTTTTTAAGCGGAGGTTTAAGTTTGGATAATCTGGATCAGATCAGTAAGATCACGCATCCGCAATTTTATGGGGTTGATTTAAACAGCAAGTTTGAAATTGAACCCGGATTAAAAGACATTGAAAAATTAAAACAGGCCTTTAGCCTGATAAAACAAAATAATACGCATGAAGTACGGAGTTAACGAACAAGGATATTATGGCGATTTTGGTGGTGCATACGTGCCGGAGATGCTATATCCGAATGTGGAAGAATTAAGGCAGCAATATTTGAAAATTCTGAATGATGCCGATTTTAAAGCCGAGTTTGATCAGCTTTTAAAAGATTATGTAGGCAGGCCTTCTCCGTTATATCATGCTAAACGCTATTCTGAGAAATATGGCGCTAATATTTTCCTGAAGCGCGAGGATTTGAACCACACCGGTTCGCACAAGATTAATAATGCCATCGGGCAGATATTATTGGCTCAGCGCTTGGGAAAAAAGCGGATTATAGCTGAAACAGGTGCCGGTCAGCATGGTGTGGCCACCGCTACGGTTTGTGCCTTGAAAGGTATAGAGTGTGTAGTCTATATGGGCGAGATTGATATGGAGCGCCAGGCGCCAAATGTGGCCCGTATGAAAATGCTGGGCGCAAAGGTAGTTCCGGCAACATCGGGCAGTAAAACACTTAAAGATGCTACCAACGAAGCCCTGCGCGACTGGATAGCTAACCCAGTTGATACACATTATATCATTGGTTCAGTAGTGGGCCCGTATCCATATCCTGATATGGTGGCGCGTTTTCAATCTATCATATCATTAGAAACCAAAAAACAACTGCTGGAACATACCGGTAAAGAGTTACCTGAATATGTTATGGCCTGTGTAGGCGGTGGCAGTAATGCAATGGGTATGTTCTACCATTTTTTGGATGATGAAAGCGTGAAACTCGTTGCCGTTGAAGCAGCAGGTAAAGGTGTAAATAGCGGACATTCGGCGGCTACAACTTTCCTGGGTAAAGAAGGCGTATTGCATGGTAGTCGCACCATTTTGATGCAGACTGAAGATGGTCAGGTTGTTGAGCCTTATTCGGTGTCTGCCGGTTTAGATTATCCGGGTATCGGCCCGCAACATGCGCATCTGTATAAAATTAAGCGTGCTCAATATGCCGCGGTTACTGACGATGAAGCTTTGAATGCAGGTTTGTTATGCTGTCAGTTAGAAGGTATTATCCCGGCTATTGAGTCGGCACATGCCTTGGCACAACTGGAGAAAATGAAATTTAAGAAAGACGATAACGTGGTGATCTGTCTGTCGGGACGCGGAGATAAGGATTTGAACACCTATATAAAACATTTTAATTATTAAAGATAGTCCATGGTCGATAGTCCATAGACCATGGTTTTATTAAATGGACTAAATTTATTGCAATACAACTATGGACCATCGTCCATGGACTATGGACAAGAATATGAACAGGCTTAACCAACTTTTCGCTACCAAAAAAAATAATTTACTGTCAATCTATTATACAGCTGGTTATCCTGAGCTGAATACCACGCTGGATATAGCTGAGGCTTTGGAAAAAGCCGGCGTGGATTTCCTGGAAGTAGGTTTCCCGTACTCAGACCCGGTAGCCGATGGGCCGACCATCCAGAACAGCTCGCAACAATCGCTGGATAATGGCATGACCTTAAAAGTTTTGTTTGAACAGCTGAAAGACCTGCGCAAGCGCATAAGCATCCCCATTTTATTAATGGGCTATGTTAATCCGATTGTTCAATATGGCATAGAGCGTTTTTGTAAAGAAGCCGGAGCGGTGGGAGTAGACGGCATCATCGTACCCGACCTACCAATGTACGAATACGAAACCCTGTACGCCAAACATTTTCAGGACAATAACCTGAGCAATATATTCCTGGTAACGCCGCAAACTTCGCCTGAGCGCATCCGTAAAATTGATGAGTTGAGTAATAGTTTTATCTATTTGCTTTCCTCGTCATCTATCACCGGCGGCAGCCTGAATGTGTCTGACACTATTGAAGCTTACTATGCCCGTGTTAAAGCCATGGAATTGAAGAATCCAACCATTATTGGTTTTGGTATATCAGATAACGCAACGTTTACCAAAGCCTGCGAATACGCCAATGGCGCTATTGTAGGCAGCAAATTTGTGAAGTTGCTGGAAGAGGATAATTATTTAGCGAAGATTCCGGCGTTTGTGAAAAATATCCGGTAGTAACCATTTAACAAATTTGTCATTTCGACCAACGGGAGAACTCTTATACTAGCGGTAATATCGAGGCGTATAAGATTTCTCCTCGTTCCTCATCGAAATGACATGATTGAAAGAGCTTTTACAGATATTGCTCCAAATCCCCCTTACCTTCACGGATAATCTCGAAATCGCCCGAAGTGCAATCAACAACGGTTGACGCCACATTATCGCCATAACCGCCGTCAATCACAATATCTACCAGATCTTCATACTTCTCATGAATCAATTCCGGGTCGGTTGAGTATTCGATGATTTCGTCGTCATCACGAATCGACGAAGAAACTATCGGATTACCCAATTCTTTCACTATGCAGCGGGCAATGTCGTTATCAGGGACGCGGATACCTACGGTCTTCTTGTTGGTACTTAATAGCTTGGGCACATTATGGCTGGCATTAAAAATAAAAGTGAACGGACCCGGTAAAGCTTTTTTCAATACGCGGAAGGTGCTATTATCTATTGGTTTAATATAATCTGATATGTGGCTCAGATCGTAGCATATAAATGAAAGATTTGCTTTATCCGGCTTGATGTTCCTGATCTTGCAAATAGCCTCAATAGCCCGGTGATTCGTTATATCGCAACCTAAACCATAAACGGTATCGGTAGGATAGATGATAAGGCCACCTTTGCGCAGCACTTCAACTACCTGTTCAATAGCTTTAGGGTTTGGATTTTCAGGGTAGATTTTTAGTAGCATAGCCTTTATTTCGGATTTCGAAATTTTGATTTTGGATTTGGTTCCTGCAATATACAACAAATGCAACCCCAAATTGTGAGATTGCATTTGTCGTATAGCATTTAGCTATATATTATAAATCCGAAATCGAAAATCCGACTTCCTAAATCCAGTTACGCTTGTTTAGCAAATTGTACGTTGATGATCAATTTAATGTCTTCACCAACAACAACTGAACCGGCTTCGGTTACACCGTCCCAGGTTAAGCCAAACTCTTTACGGTTAATTTTACCGGTTACTTCGAAACCAGCTTTAGTGTTACCATAAAAATCTGTAGCAGTACCGCCATGCTCAACTTCTAATGTTACAGGTTTGGTAATGCCTTTGATAGTCAAATCGCCTTTAAGGTCTTCGCCGTCAAATGAGGTTGATTTGAAAGTGATAGTAGGATATTGTTCTGCATCAAAAAATTCTGCCGATTTTAAGTGATTATCGCGAGCTTCCTGATGAGTATCGATGCTATTTACGTCTAATGAAAAGCTGATGTTAGCATTAGCAAAGTTGTCATTTTCAGTTTCCAGGCTACCTTCAAAGCTTTTGAATGAGCCGGTCACAGTTGAAATAACTAAGTGTTTTACTTTAAATTGTACTTCTGAGTGCATTGGGTCTAATACCCATTTTGTTGTTGCCATGATTTTGATTGTTTTAAATTATAGGGCAAATATAATAACAATACATGTTTAAACATGTAATTTAATTGTAATTTATTTGGCCGGCTAATATTGGTTATTAAATAACTTGATAAATAGGGGGTTTGTTTGACGTTTAATCAATAAAAAAGGGGCTTTAAGCCCCTTTTTTAAATATAAATATTGTGTTTATATTATGCTAAAACTTGCTTAACCAATTCGGCTGCTTCTTTTAACAGTATAGCTGAGTAAACTTTTAAACCAGAGTTATCGATCAGGTCTTTAGCTTCTTTAGCGTTAGTACCTTGTAAGCGCACGATGATTGGAACCGGAATATTACCAATCTCTTTATAAGCATCAATAACACCTTGAGCAACACGGTCGCAACGAACAATACCGCCAAAGATGTTAATCAGGATGGCTTTAACGTTCGGGTCGCTCAAAATAATATTAAAACCTGCCTTAACAGTTTGTGCGTTGGCAGTACCACCTACGTCAAGGAAGTTAGCAGGCTCGCCACCGGCTAATTTAATGATATCCATAGTTGCCATTGCTAAACCGGCGCCGTTAACCATACAACCTACGTTACCATCAAGTTTTACATAGTTAAGGTTTGATTTACCGGCTTCAACCTCGGTGGGATCTTCCTCGTTAATATCGCGCATAGCAGCATAATCCGGATGACGATATAATGCGTTGTCGTCCAGATTAACTTTGGCGTCAACAGCTAATATTTTATTGTCTGATGTTTTTAGTACCGGGTTGATCTCAAACATAGATGAATCTGTCGACTCATAGGCTTTGTATAAAGCAGCTATGAATTTGGTCATGTCTTTAAATGCATCGCCTGACAAACCCAGATTAAATGCAATTTTACGGGTTTGGAAACCTTGCAGACCAACTTTTGGATCAATTTCTTCTTTAAAGATCAGGTGCGGAGTGTGCTCAGCAACTTCTTCGATATCCATACCGCCTTCGGTTGAGTACATAATGATGTTACGACCTTTTGCACGGTCAAGCAGTACGCTGATGTAAAACTCTTTAGTTGCACTTTCGCCCGGATAATAAACATCCTGAGCAATTAATACTTTACGTACCAGTTTACCTTCCGGACCGGTTTGAGGGGTAACCAATTGCATACCCAAAATATCAGTAGCTCTTTGCTTAACCTCGTCCAGATTTTTGGCTAGCTTAACGCCACCGCCCTTACCGCGGCCGCCTGCATGTATTTGCGCTTTAACTACAACCCAGTCTGAGTTGTAATCTTCCTTCATTTTTTTTGCAGCTTCAACAGCTTGTTCAGGGGTATCGGCAACAATGCCTTCCTGAACTCTTACACCAAAACTTTTTAGTATTTGTTTTCCCTGGTATTCGTGAATATTCATTTTGTTCGAAGATTTGCGGTAAATCTAATGATTTAGTTTCGAAACTGAACGATTAGAGACCACAGATTAGCGATAAGTTTGACTTTGATTTTATAAAAATCATGATACAATCACTTTTATAAAATATCTTCACAATTATCATCAACAAAAACAAGGCTAATCGCTATTTTTACCAAATGCTTAAAGCAACAGCTATCAATAAATCATATGGTCAGCTTCAAATACTAAAAGGAGTTGATTTTGAAGTTCAAAAAGGAGAGATCGTTACCATTGTCGGTGCGTCAGGTGCAGGCAAGAGTACGCTGCTCAATATATTAGGGACGCTGGATAAGCCTGATTCCGGGCAGTTATTCATTAATGATGTTGAGCTTAATCGTTTAAGCAATAAGGCCCTGAGTAACTTCCGTAACCGCGAAATTGGTTTTATATTTCAGTTTCATCATTTGCTGGCCGAGTTTGATGCGCTGGAAAATGTTTGTATCCCTGCTTATATAGCCGGTACATCACGCCCCGAAGCTGAGAAGCGAGCCACCGCACTGTTGGATCTGTTGGGGCTGGGCAGTCGTATCCATCACAAACCTAATGCACTTTCTGGTGGCGAACAGCAGCGTGTAGCTGTTGCACGAGCTTTGATCAATAATCCTGCTTTGATTTTTGCCGATGAACCATCGGGTAACCTCGACTCAACCAACGCCCGTGAATTGCACCAGTTGTTTGGTAAGCTGCGCGATGAATTTAACCAAACCTTTGTCATAGTGACCCATAATGAACACCTGGCCGATGTGTCTGACCGTAAAGTGGTGATGAGAGATGGCTTAATAATGCAATAACGTGAGTATCCTGATAACATCAGCTATGTCGGCAAAGTCGCATAGCGTAAAAAGTCAATTAAACACTGACGATATTATTTTAGGCGATTATCATGACGTGCCGCAGTTTATGTTGTCTGGTAAATTGATCAAGCTGCCTGACCCTGCGTTGCCATCATATGCGCACCAAATGCTCACCCTTTGCCTGGACAACAGCATTACAACTATATACGTACTGGATAATAGTGAGGCTGTACAATTAGTGGAAACTCAACAGCTGTTTACCGAATACGGCATACAAATAAATACGAATGAAATATAACGAGATAGACGAACGCAAGAAGGCCTTTATTTTTGAGTTGGACAATGTGATCTATCCCGAAAAAGATTATCTGTTTCAGGTTTATTATCTGTTTGCCAGCTTTCTAGAATATACCGAATTATTCGATGCTAAAGTGATGACCGACTTAATGGTTGCCACTTATCACGCAGAAGGAAAGGACAGGGTATTTGACAAAGTGAAAGAAAAATTCAACGTCGAGGAAAAGTATCGCCTTAACTTTCATCATTTGATGCATACTGTTAAACTTCCGCTTAAATTATTAATCTATCAGCAAGTGCTTGACCTGTTGCAGGAAATCGTGGTCGATCGTAAAAAAATATTCATTGTAACCAACGGTAACCCGGTTTTGCAATTAAATAAGATCAGGCAAACAGAATGGCGCGGACTGGAGCAATATTTAACCTGTTATTTTGCCGAAGAAACTAAACCTATGCCCGAGCCCGATGTTATTCATTTATTAATGCAAGAGCACGGCCTGGAGCGTCGCGATTTGGTGATGATAGGGCAGTCGGAAGAAAGTAAGCTATGTGCTGAAGCAGTGGGAATTGATTATTATAATATAACAGAAATTTTATAATTGCCTTGAGTAACAACATACTTAAGTGTTGTGACGTTAAAAGGATATTATTCATACGTATGAAAAAAACTGTATTAGGTATTTTGTTTGCCACGGCGCTTTTTGCGGCATGTAAGAAAAATAATTCGGGTAACAATAATAACAATGGCCCTTCGAAAACCGGGTCGACCTTGGACTTGATAAAAGACTCGGTTTATCTATACGCCAAAGAAGATTATTATTGGTACAGCAGTATACCGTCTTATTCAACATTTAATCCGAGGCACTTTAGCGGTAGCTCAGATTTAGATGCTTTACAAAGCGAAGTAAATGCTATATCTCAAACTAATACCTACGAATATTATGCTCCATCGCCGGGCGAAGCCAAATACTCATTTATAGATGAAGGACAGGTGTCAACCGAATTGGGCGGCACCAACGGCGATTTCGGTTTCTCTGTGTTGTTCAATGAAACAAATGACCTGCGCGTAAAATATGTTTATCCCGGTTCTCCGGCCGACGTTGCAGGTATAAAACGTGGTTATAAAATTACAGCCATTAATAGTAATACCAATATTAACTATGATGGCGCATCGGGTACCAATACCAACTTTGTAATCAACGCTATTTTTAATTCTAAAAATGTTACGCTAACGCTGCAAAGAAATGACCTTTCTACTTTTACTACAACCATAGCGGCATCCAATTATACTGTAAACCCGGTTATTACCTATAAAACTATAACGCTTCCAAATAACAAGGTGGTGGGTTATATGGTGTTTAATACCTTTACTTCTGACGATAATGCCGATCCGAAACTTGACCAGGCTTTTAGTTATTTTCAATCACAGGGTGTTACTGAATTGATAGTGGATTTGCGTTACAATGGCGGTGGCTATGTATCAACTGCCGAATATATTGATAATTATATTGTTCCGGCTTCTGCCAACAATACCACCATGTATGCTTACCACTTTAATGACATCCTAACCAATAACAAAGAAACTTTATTGGCCAACCAATACCGACGCGATTCAAGAAATCAGCTTTATAACCTGGCCCAGGTTGATTATTCTGTTGCTGCCAATACCGTGAAGTTTTCTAAGAAAGGTACTTTGAACTTAAGCCGCGTATTTTTTATTGTGAGCGGATCAACAGCATCGGCCAGTGAGTTGACCATGAACGCACTTCGACCACATATGGATGTGCAATTTATTGGTACCACCACCTATGGCAAGCCTGTTGGCTTCTTTGATATCGACATTAATAAATACCAATTGTATATCCCTGAGTTCGAAACTCAAAACTCGGCCGGACAAGGTGGTTACTACACTGGTATGACGCCGGGATCAAGCGATTATCCGGGCGTAAAAGATTATGACGACCCTACCAAAGAATTTGGCGATACCACCGAAGTACTATTGCATCATGCCATAAATTATCTGAAAAAAGGCACCTACGCTATAACTGCGCCTAAAGTTCAGGGCCTGAATGCACAAAGAACATTTTCTATCGATGAATCAAACGCAGCAGCCATTGCTATAGATAGTAAGAAATTTAAAGGAATGGTTTATGATAAGGATTTTAAGAAGAAATAATCTTCCTATCATTTTGACCAACGGGAGAAATCTATACACGGATATGTAACGCGATGTCTGCGCGTGTATAGATTTCGCGCTATCGCTCGAAATGACATACCTTTATAAAAGGGCATTTAATCAGCCAATTCCCGCAAATCAACAGGCACAACGCGCGAAATACCCTGTTCAACCATGGTTACGCCATAAATAACGTCAGTGCTGGCAATGGTTCTTTTATTGTGCGATACAATAATAAACTGCGACTCCTGCGAAAACTTGCGAATGATGTTGTTGAATTTATCGATGTTGGTATCGTCAAGCGGCGCGTCAACCTCATCAAAAATACAGAAAGGAGCAGGCTTTAACAGGTAAAGCGAGAATAGGATAGCAGTAGCGGTTAAGGTCTTCTCACCACCGGAAAGCTGATTGATAGACAATGGGCGCTTACCTTTCGGTTTAGCTATAATATCGATATCTGATTCCAGTGGATGCTCCGGGTTTAACAAAATTAAATCGCAGGAGTCTTCCTCATTAAATAACGAGCGGAATACCTTGATAAAGTTTTCGCGCACCTGTGTAAAGGCGTACATGAATTTTTCGCGTGCAGTATCATCAATCTCCTGAATAGTAGCCATCAACGATGCTTTCGCTTCGCCCAGGTCTTTCTTTTGATTTTGGATGAATTCATAGCGCTCATTCATCTCATTATAAGCCTCGACAGCCATTGGGTTAATGGCGCCAAAATCATCCAGTTGATTTTTTAGTTTATCGGTACGCTGGCGCAGTTGCTCTTCGTTTTCGTCGCCGGCTATCTCGGTTTCAGGTAGGTCGTTGATATCTACATTAAATTCAACCGATAAGCGCTCTTTTAAAGCATTTAGCTCTATGCGCAGGTTATTACGCTGATCTTTCAGTTCATTCTCAATAACCTCAGCCTGGTCTTTTTTACGACGTAAGGCGCCGATCGCATCTTCTGTCTCGGTGATCTTGCCGCGAAGTTTATAATATTCCTGCTCAGCTTCCTGGGTGGCTTTTTCCAGTTCTTCTTTCTGGCTATACATCTCCAGCAAACCATCGTCCGAGTTATCAGATTGCTGCAGGTTTTCTTGTATGGCCACTTTTACCTCTTCCAGTTCGGCAGCATTTTTCTTGATGCGGCTTTCTAGACTATCTTGCTGGGTAAAGCGGTAATCTAAATCTTTATTTAAACCCGATACCTTATTTTGCTGCTGATGGAAGCGGATATTCTCCTGGTTATAGGCGTTTGACTGCACAGTAACCATTTCGTTCAACTCATTGAACTCAGCTTGCTTTTCTGCTAATAATCCGGCTTGGTTTTCCTTCTTTTCCTTTAACTCAATCAGCAGAGGTTGCAGGGTAGCCATCTCCTCCTTAATGCCCGCTATCTTTTTGGCGATATCGTCCTTGCGGTTAAGGCTGTTCTCGATAAAAGTTTCGTATTGTTCCTGGCGGGTTTTTACGGTGATGAGCTCTGTATTCAGGCGATTCAATTCAGCCTGTTTTTGAAGCAATTCCTGAGCTTTACCCGCAGCTTTTAATGATATCGATTGGGTCTGCAACTCATTTGAACGGGTTTTGAACTCAAACAACTCAACCTCAAGTTTTTTTATTTCTTTAGCCAGGTTCTCCAGGTTCTTAGCGCGACCGATACGCTTACCCTCAAACAAACCAACGGAACCGCCGGCCATAGTGTACCTGGTTTTGTTAAACTTGCCGCTTTGGGCAATTAATACTAAGCCCTCGGTAAGTTGGGCGTTGCTCAGGTCGCTTTCATCGTTTACCAGGTAAACGTTTTTAAGCAAGTGATCAACCAGTGGCTGATATTTCTTTTCAACCTCAACTACGCTCAATGCCGGTATGCGGCCGCCTGCCGTTTCTTCTTTGAATGGTAATGAATCCGGTTCGGCATAGTTGCTTAGTATAAAGAACTGGGCGCGTCCGCGTGAAGCATTGCTCAGTAAATTAACCGCTTTTATAGCCTCATCATAAGTATCCACCACATAGTGGTTCATCAATGGCTCGAGGTAATTCTCTATAGCCACGCGATATTGCTCGCGGCAAAACAATACGTCGCTGAATAGGGGAGCGTTCTTGGCCCACTCGTTGTTATTTTTCAGGAAACGGATGGATTCAGGGAAACCTTCCAGGTTATCAACCAAACTTTTGGTGAGGTTGTATTCGTTTTGTTTGGCGTCAAGCTTACGGCTTTCGGTGATGATGGTTTCTTTTACCTTTTCCGCCTCAGCATCTATCGTTGCTATCTGCTCCTGTAGTTCTTCTTCACGTTTTACTTCTTGCTCATACTCAGCTTGCAAAGCTTCTGTGCGGCCTTGCAGTTCGGCTACCACCTCATTAAAATGCGAAAGCTCTACCTTTTTATTGGTGGCATCTTCCATATTGCGCTGGCTTTCCTGCTCAAGCGCTTGTTCCTGTATCTGCAGGATATCGATATCCTTCTCGGCCTTATAAGCCTGATTTTGCAGGTTATTATTGGCCGATACCAATTCATTCAATGAATTACGTGCGCTTGATTGCTGCAGACGCAACTCATCAACCATTAATTTCAGATCGGCAACCTTAGTATTTATAGTGTCCAGGTTTTCTTCTTCCTGAGCTTTTTCTTCATTAAGGCGTTTAATGTTGTACAGGACGTGATTCAGCTGGCCGCGGTCGCGGTCCAACTCTTCGGTCAAACGCGATTCTTTGTCCTGTTGAAATTTGAGCTGCTCGTTCTTGATCTTTTTCTCACTCTCATAAGCGCGGATTTTAGCAACAAACTCATTGGTCGCTTTTTGTTGTACTGATAGATTTTTTTCTTTGGTGATGCTATCCAGCTTTTCCTGCTGTAAGCCTGCCTCCAAAGTATCCATCTGCGTCACAAAAACGGATTTCTCCTCACGCTGTTTTAATTCCTGTTCCTCAATGGTAGCCAGCGATGTACCAAATGCCGCTATTTTGAACGAAGCCAGTTTAATGCTCAGTGTTTTATATTCATCCTTAAGGCGATAGTAGCGCTCTGTTTTCTTGGCCTGATTCTCGAGCATCTTCAGGTTTTTCTGAATCTCGAATAGCAGGTCCTCAACACGCTCCAGATCGGCTTCGGTTTCTTTCAGTTTGTTGAAAGTTTGCTTTTTGCGCAGCTTGTATTTAGAGATGCCAGATGCTTCCTCAAACAAATTACGACGCGATCCTTCTTTGTTAGAGATGATCTCCTCGATCATGCGCAACTCTATGATAGCGTACGAGTCGGAACCGACACCGGTATCCAGGAAAAGGTCGGTAATGTCTTTCAAACGGCATTGAACATCGTTTAAACGATATTCGCTATCGCCGCTGCGGTATAACTTACGGGTAAGCGTAACTTGCGAATAATCAGTAGGGAGGATGTTCTTGGTATTGTCGAAAGTCAATGATACCTCGGCAAGGTTTGCCGGTTTGCGGGACTTGGTGCCGTTAAAAATAACGTTGTCCATCTTCTCAGAGCGCAGCATGCGGGTGCTTTGCTCGCCCAATACCCAGCGTATCGAGTCGACCACGTTTGATTTACCACAACCATTTGGCCCTACAATAGCGGTAACACCCTCATTAAAATTAATGGTGATTTTATCGCCAAAGCTTTTGAAGCCCTTGATTTCTAACTTGGTAAGCTGCATTTAAACGTTGTATCCTTCAGAAAATTCGAGGGTTCAAAATAATTCAAAATTTTGAATTTAGCAAGGTAGCTTAAAGCTAAAAGCAGAAAGTTGTAAGCTTTATTTTGAGTTAAAATTCAGGATTAGGAAAACAAAAAATAAGCTTTCGGCTTTTACCTTTAATCTTATAGCTTAAGAAATGAAAATAGCAGTATTTGGCGCAGGTGGGCGCATTGGAAGTCGCATAGTTTATGAAGCTTTAAACAGAGGACATGATGTTACGGCGATAGTACGTCACCCGGAAAATTATACTTTGATACACGATCATTTAAAAGTTGCCAAAGGCGATCTGTTTGATGCGCAGGATGTGGAAACCAGCGCTTTTGATCAGGATGCTGTCGTGAGTGCTTACAGTAATACTCGTGGCGCGCCGGCCTCAACTATCGCCGAGTTGCCTATACCGCTAATTAATGGTTTGAAACAGGCCCACGTTAAACGATTGATCATTGTTGGAGGTGCCGGCAGCCTGCAAGTGCCCACCGGAGGTCAGCTGGTAGACACACCTAATTTTCCGGCTGAATATAAATCAACGGCCCTCGCGCACCGCGACGCATTAAAACTTTACCAAAACGAAAAAGAATTGGAGTGGACCTACATTAGTCCTGCCGCTGAAATAGCCCCCGGCGAACGTACCGGCAAATTCAGGGTAGGGGGCACACAATTACTAACCGATGATAATGGTAAAAGCTTTATCTCCATGGAAGATTATGCTATAGCTGTAGTTGATGAAATTGAAAATCCAACACATATCAGGGAACAGATGACGGTGGCATATTAAGCCCACAGCTCCCCCTTTAGGGGGCTGGGAGGTAAATCTCTCCCTTCAAATAAGTAACCGCTTTACCACTCATCAGTACCCGATCACCTTGCAGTTCGCACCAAAGTTCGCCTTTACGGGCAGATATCTGATAGGCATGTAGTTCGTTTTTACCCAATACATTTGCCCAGTAAGGAATCAAATTACAATGTGCGGAGCCGGTAACCGGGTCTTCTGGAATACCTGCGCCGGGCGCAAAAAATCGCGATACAAAATCAACATCTTTACCCGGGGCGGTTACAATCACACCAACCGTGTCCATTTTTGATAGTGCAAAGAAATCAGGACTGATCTCGCTGATCTCATCCTCAGAATCATAAACTACAAAGAAATCTCTCGAACGGAAAAACGCTTTAGGAGCGACGCCGCCTAATGCTTCTACTAATCCGTTTGGCTCTTCTATGGCAATAGGAGGGCGCGACGGGAAATCCATGGTATATTTATCGCCATCCTTTTTTACTATGAGTACGCCCGATTTAACCGTTTCAAAATGGATGATATCATCGGCATAACCTAACTCTGTAAATAAAATATGTGCCGATGCAAGGGTTGCATGGCCACAAAGGTCTATTTCATACTCAGGTGTAAACCAGCGCAGTGCATAGCCAGCTTTAGTTTTTACAAAAAATGCCGTTTCGGCCAGATTGTTTTCGGCTGCTATTTTTTGCATTACCTCGTCGGGTAACCAATCTTTAAGCGGACAAATCGCTGCCGGGTTACCGCCAAAAAGCTGATCGGTAAATGCATCGGCCTGGTAAATAGGAATAGTCATGACGTTTTGCAATTAGATATTGCTAATGTACTGGTAAGTTACCAGATCGTCAAAGTTATGGATAGGTTTTGTGACACCGTCGTGTAAAACATGCAGGTATCAATAGAATAAGAAAGATTACCGAAGCGCAGAAACAAAAAGGCCTCCGGTACTTTACCGGAGGCCTTTTTGTAATCTGGTTAACCTAAATATGATTTCAGAATTTTACTTCTGCTGGTGTGTCTTAAACGTTGCAGCGCTTTGTCTTTAATCTGACGTACCCGTTCGCGGGTTAAGTTAAATTTCTCACCAATCTCTTCTAATGAAAGCGGATGATTAGTGCCTAAACCAAAGAACAATACAATGATTTCACGCTCGCGCTCTGTTAAAGTAGACAGCGAACGTTTGATCTCTTCTGATAATGATTCGTTGATCAGGATTGAGTCTGTATTTGGCTCAGAGTTTTCCAATACATCTAACAGGGTGTTTTCTTCACCTTGAACAAACGGAGCGTCCATTGATACGTGACGACCTGAGTTGCTCAAGGTGTCAGAAATTTTATCAACGGTAGTTTCAAGCATGTCTGCCAACTCTTCTGGCGAAGGTTCGCGCTCATACTCTTGCTCTAATTTTGAGAATGCCTTGCTGATCTTGCTTAATGACCCTACCTGATTTAAAGGTAAGCGCACTATACGAGATTGCTCTGCAATAGCCTGAAGAATTGACTGACGAATCCACCAAACGGCGTATGAAATGAATTTGAAACCTTTGGTTTCGTCAAAACGTTTTGCGGCTTTGATCAAGCCAAGGTTACCTTCGTTTATTAAATCGCCCAGTGTAAGTCCTTGATTTTGATATTGTTTAGCTACTGATACAACGAAGCGAAGGTTGGTTTTGGTTAAACGCTCTAAAGCGGCCTGGTCACCTTCTCTGATTTTTTGTGCTAAAATTACTTCTTCTTCGGCTGTTATTAGGTCAACTTTACCAATCTCGTGAAGGTATTTATCAAGTGATTGAGATTCACGATTGGTAATGGATTGTGTAATTTTGAGTTGTCTCATCTATATTATTAAACCTCGATTTCGTAGTTTGAGAATTGAACGTGCAAAGGTACAAAAAAGTTTGCCGTTATTTTAGTATTAAAAAAAGATTATATATTATTCATTTTCAATAATTAATTGCATGGTTTTTGCGGTGCCACTTTAAATCTCATTCAGTTTAAAAGTCTCCTTTAAGCGTATCCCTTTCTCTGTTTGCTGTAAAGTACAACACTCGTAAACCGGGTCATGTTCCAGAAACAATATGTATTCTTTGGCTAAAGCTTCATCTAAAAATAGCTTTTTTTCTGTTAAAGTTTGTAGCGGAAACATGTCATAAGCCATCACATAAGGTAGCGGCAAATGTCCTACAGACGGCAGCAGATCAGCCATATATACCACCTGTTTGCCTTTGTAATTGATTAACGGTAACATCATTGATTCCGTATGCCCATAGGCATAAAGTACAGCTATATCGGTACTGAATTTTACATTGTCATGAGCTTCCAAAAAACTGAGTTGCCCACTTTCCTGTATCGGTAAGATATTCTCTTTTAAAAACGATGCTTTTTCGCGCGGATTGGGATTTACCGCCCAGTCCCAATGCTTCTCATTGCTCCAATATATCGCATTTTTGAAGGCCGGTATTAGTCTATCGCTGTCGCGGGCAATAGCGCCGCCTACATGGTCAAAATGTAAATGCGTTAAAAAAACATCAGTAATATCATCCCTGTGAAATCCATGTTTGGCTAACGATTTATCCATCGTATCGTCGCCATGCAGGTAATAATGGCTGAAGAATTTCTCGTTCTGCTTATTGCCGATACCGGTATCAACCAAAATTAACCGACTACCGTCTTGGATCAACAAGCAACGCATGGCCCAGGTGCACAGATTATTAGTGTCGGCCGGGTTTGTTTTTTGCCAAATAGTTTTAGGCACTACGCCAAACATAGCGCCGCCGTCTAACTTAAAAAAGCCGGTGTCAATAGTATAGAGGTTCATTTTCGGTTAATTCAAAAGTAAAAATTAAAAAGTCAAAATGAAATGCAGGGTAGGTGAAAAGAAAAAATTAAAAAGCCAAAAGAATTTCACTGTGATATAAAAAAAGGCCGGTCGCTAATTAAGCAACCGGCCTTTTGAATTTTTACTTTTTAATTTTTTCTTACAAGTGTATACACTCGCCGTAAGCCTCAGCAGCGGCTTCCATGATAGCTTCGCTCATGGTAGGGTGAGGGTGTACGGTTTTGATGATCTCGTGACCGGTTGTTTCCAGCTTACGGGCCGATACGATCTCAGCGATCATTTCGGTAACGTTGTTGCCAATCATGTGTGCGCCCAGCAATTCGCCGTATTTAGCGTCAAATATCAGTTTAACAAAACCATCTTTTGCGCCCGCAGCACTTGCTTTACCTGAGGCAGAGAATGGGAATTTACCCACTTTAATTTCGTAACCTGCATCTTTAGCCGCTTTTTCAGTATAACCTACCGAGGCTATTTCAGGGCTGCAATAAGTACAACCAGGGATGTTGTTATAATCTAATGGCTCAGGTTTTAAGCCGGCGATCTTTTCAACACAGATAATGCCTTCGGCAGATGCTACGTGAGCCAAGGCCTGGCCTTTAACAATATCGCCGATGGCATAAACGCCTTCAACGTTGGTGCGATAGAAATCGTCAACCAAAACTTTACCACGATCTGTTTTAACACCATTTTCTTCCAGACCAATACCTTCTATATTGGTAGAAATACCTACGGCCGATAATACGATTTCAGCTTCAAGTATCTCAGTACCGGCAGCGGTTTTAACGGTTACTTTGCAACCATCGCCGCTGGTATCAACGGCTTCAACGTTCGAGCCGGTCATGATGTTGATGCCTTGTTTTTTCAGGATACGAGCCAGTGTTTTTGATACCTCTTCATCCTCCAACGGAACAACATTATCCAGGTATTCAACCACAGTAACTTTTGTGCCGATAGCATTATAGAAATAAGCAAACTCAATACCGATGGCGCCTGAGCCTACTACAATCATTGAAGCAGGTTTTTTAGGCAATACCATAGCCTGACGGTATCCGATAACTTTTTTGAAGTCTTGTTTCAGGTTAGGTAACTCGCGTGAGCGGCCGCCCGTGGCTAAGATGATGTGTTTAGCTTTATATTCTTTAACAGTACCGTCGTTGTTTTTTACTTCAACAACGCCTTTGCTTTTCAATTTGCCGGTGCCGGTTATAACGTCAATCTTGTTTTTCTTCATTAAAAACTGAACGCCTTTGCTCATGCCATCGGCAACGCCGCGACTTCTTTTAATAACAGCGTCAAAATCTACGTCGCCGCCGGTAACATTAATTCCGTAATCTGCAGAGTGGTTAAGGTATTCAAAAACCTGGGCACTTTTTAATAAAGCTTTGGTTGGGATACATCCCCAGTTAAGGCAAATGCCACCCAAAGATTCTTTTTCAACTACCGCGGTTTTTAAACCAAGTTGGGAAGCGCGGATTGCAGCAACATAGCCGCCCGGGCCCGACCCTATAACAATTACATCATAGTCCATAATTCGTTTGCGTTCTTGTTTTAAGTATTATGCGTGCCAAAGCTAAACAAAACCGCTGAAAGCAGAAAACAGCAGCTGTTTATTTAGATCATTTGGGTGCAATAAATGACTAAATATTCTATATATTACATAGATTAACTAAGAAGTAAAAAAGTGTAATTTGATGTGATTTTTACAATTTTTACTGCGTTGGAATTACAACTTATGCTGTAGTCGACTAAATATGTTGATAAATACATAATTTTTTTCAAAATTGTTAACATAAATTTAACAGCAGGAATTATGATAGCCCATATCTTTGTTCCTGCAATTTTTTAGTTAAAACAAATTAAGAACAGATTAAAAAACAAAAACATCGTATGAGGAAGCTTTTACTTATTCTTTTCATCGGCTTGTTTACTTCCGGCGCAGTTCTGGCACAGGACGGCATGACAGTAACGGGCAAGTTGCTTGACGCCCAAACTAAAGAGCCGCTTATTGGCGCTACTGTGGGTGTTAAAGGTACAACAAATGGCGTGGCGGTATCACTTACCGGTAATTTTAAAATTAAAGCCGATAATGGCGCAACATTGGTATTTACATATATAGGTTATGTAACAAAAGAAGTGACCGTTACCAGCAACGATCTTGGTGAAGTTTTACTAGATCCATCATCGTCTTCAGTAAAAGAAGTTGTGATATCTGCTAATGCATCAAAAGTTGTGGATAGAAAAACTCCTATCGCGGCTTATTCAGTGGGTAGTGTTTACATTGAAGAGAAAGGTGCTGGTGCTGAGTTTCCAGAGCTATTAAAAAACTCACCGGGTGTAATGACCTCAAAAGGTGGCGGCGGTTACGGCGACTCGCGTATTAACATCCGTGGTTTTAGTAGTAATAACGTTGCACTTTTGATTAACGGTTTGCCTGTTAATGATGTTGAAGCTGGCAAAATTTACTGGAATGACTGGGCTGGCCTATCAGATGTTACTACTAACATGCAGGTGCAACGTGGTATAGGTGCTTCAACTGTTGCGGTGCCTTCATTGGGTGGTACCATCAACATCACTACAAAAAGTACTGAAACTCAAGAAGGAGGTACTGTGTCTCAAAGCCTGGGGACTTTTGGCCAAAGCAAAACCGTAGTTTCATATTCAACCGGTTTAACCGAAAAAGGTTGGGCTACATCTTTCTTGTTAGCTAAAAATCAGGGCGATGGTTATGCTCCTGGCTTATATTATACCGGTTATAGCTATTTCGCTAACATTTCAAAAGTGTTAAGTCCGTCTCAAACATTGTCATTTAACTTTTTGGGTGCAACTCAAACACACGGCCAACGCTATACTTATAACACTATTAATACTTATAGAACTAGCCCATTGGGTATTCGCTATAACTCTGACTATGGTTATTTAAATGGCCAAATGCTGAGTGCGGAGCAGAATTATTATAATAAACCTTTGGCGTCTTTAAACCACAACTGGAAAATAGATGAAACTTCATCATTAGCTACTGTTGTTTATGGTTCATGGGGCACGGGCGCTGCTCGTTATTTAGCTACAGCTTCTGGCGTTTCGGCTGTTCTGACTCCTGGTTCTACTAATGTTCCTAGAACGGGCGATATTTATTCACCACTTGATTTTAATGCTATGGTGGCTAAAAACGCTAATAGCACCGATGGTACAGCGTCTCCATTTTTTCAAAATACCGTTAATAACCATCAACAATATGGCTTACTGAGCACTTACAAGAAAAAGGTTGGCGACGTGGACTTGTTAGCGGGTATTGACGGCAGGTATTATCAGGGCGAGCACTATAATCAGATTCAGGATTTGCTTAGCGGCCAATATGTTGTTGATACAAGAAGTAATACCGCTACATCGCCTATGGGTGACATAAATAATCCTAACAAGTTGGTACAGGTAGGTGATAAATTCAACAATTATTATAAATATCAAATTGCATCTGAAGGGGTTTACTTACAAGCAGAATATAACAAAAATAACCTTTCTGCCTTTGCTAGCTTAGCCGGTACAAATACCAGCAACAGACGTACAGATTACTTCAACTATTTGACAACTGACCCTAACCGTGTTAGTAAATGGGTTAACTTTTTGGGCTATCAGGCAAAAGGTGGAGCAAACTATAACCTCGATGCACACAATAATGTGTTTGGTAACGTAGGTTATATACAAAGAGCACCACTGGTTGCAAACATTTTTGTAAACAAGAAGAACGATTTAAATCCAGATGTAAAACCTGAGAAATTGTTTACCTATGAGTTAGGTTATGGTTACAGAAGTTCTATGTTCAGCGCTAATGTTAACCTATATCGCGCTACTTATAAAGATAGAGCTAAAACATATTCATATGTTGACAATGGCGTTGTTAGTAACATCAACATTACCGGTATAAATGAATTACACCAAGGTGTTGAAGTTGATGCTAAGTTTCGCCCGATTAATACTGTAACCTTAAGCGGTAGTTTATCTGTGGGCGATTTCCATTACACTAGCAACACTGGCCCGGCACAAGTTACTTCTGATGCAGGACCAAGCCACACACAGCCTGGTTTATTGCTTAATAATTTAAAAATTGGTGAATTCAGTACTTCAAACACAAGTGCGCAGACTACCGGTGCTTTAGGTTTAGACATACAAGTATTTCCACGTGTTAAAGTTGGTGCAAACTGGAATTACTATGCTCGTTATTACGCTTCATACGATCCGTCAAAGCTGACTACTACGCAGCAAGCTAATGCAGGCGGTATTGCATATACCAACTATGCATTGCCAAACTTTTCAACTGCAGATCTTAACTTCGTTTACCGTTTCAAATTTGCTGGTTTAGATGCATCATTTATCGCTAATGTTTATAACGTGTTCAATACGGAATATATAGCTGACGCGTTTGAAACAACTATACCTGGTAGCGCTGCTGATTATGCGTTCGTTAAAAGGACCAACAGCATGGGCGTTTGGTATGGTGCACCAAGAATGTACGTTACTACATTGAAAATTAAATTCTAATATTAAAAATATTAAAACATGAAAAAGATTTATTATTTACTGGCATTTATCGGCTTATCTGCCGCATTTACTGCCTGTAACCCTTTGGACAAGACCTATAAACAATTGGGTGATCTTCCTGCTCCTACGGTTAAGCCTGTGCCTCCTATTTCAGTAACTATAACATTGACAGCTGCTGATTATGGCTTGTTGCCAACAACAAATTATGCCAATACCAGATATGGTTTTTTAACCTCTGGCGATGCTAAAACTGGTGTAGCTGCAATATTGGCTGGAAAATATCCTACAGCTGCTGATAAGTCGACGGCGGTAGTTACTTACGGTATTGCAAATCCATCGGTTATTGTCGCCGACAGTACTTTTTCTAAAGTTGCCTATACCGTTGTTAATCCTACTGATTACACCGCTTCGGCTTCTGTTACCGGTACTACGTTTAAAGATTATAGCGATGCGCAGGTATTGCTTTTCTTACAATACAAGTATCCAACTCCTGTAGCTAATCAATTATCTGTATTAACTTATCAATATTACTTGTCTGGCGTTACGCCTTCGTCAGGTGTTACCACAACAGATTCTTTTCTTTATCTAAACGGTGCGTGGGTTAAGATTTATACAGTATCACCAGCTCAATACGCCGCCGCTGGTCATTCAACTTACAACCAATTTGTTGCTGGTGACGCACCTGCAACCATTGTTGGTTATATTAATACATTCTTAAAAGCAGATCCTAACGTTTCAGCCACTGCTAAATATGGTGATGTTAAATATGTAAGTTATAACTACTACGCAAGCAGTACTAAATCTACTTATCAGAGAGTTCAGGTTGTTACTTTCGACGGAACCAATTGGGTAACCACTCCAATTGCCTCTGCGCCGCTTACTTTTGCTAAAAACAATGGCGTATGGGTAGCTGACAACACTGTTAATTATACCTTAACTGCTGCCGATTACAAATATATGGGGAACAACACAACTGCAGGTTCAGTTGCTGGTCGTGCAAACATAGTTCAGTATCCTGATTTTAACATTAGCGCATCAACGGATGCAACTTACTGGAGCGATACTGATATACAAGGTGCTATAATTACCTTTTTGCAGTATAAGTACGGTTCGACTGCTGTTGCCAACCAAAAATTTATTATCACTTATTTGGTGTATAATAAAGGTGCAACTTCAAACGTCACTAAAACTTTCCAGTATAACGGCACCGCTTTTGCATTTGTACAATAAGCATTGCACTTTAAAACAGAAAAGCCGCTTGGACAACCAAGCGGCTTTTTTGTTATTGCTATTAATCTAGTTAAACACCAGACGAGGGTATTTACCCTTCATAAAAATCAATCAACGCGCCAAAATAACTATCGTTCCAACCATTAACCATGTCGTTGTAAGCTTCGTCGGGGATGTTAGTGTGTCTTAATTCGGCAGAAGTTCCGGCTTTGTCAGTATGCAGTTTGATGGTGACGATAGAAGGTTCGTCTTGTCCGTCAAAATACCATTGCTGGACAATTTTTTTATTTGGTTCAAACTCGATGTTGCGGCCTACAATAGCGCCATCCCACATGGAAAACTCAGAACCCGGTTCGGTCGACATTTCGGCCGGTTCGCCGGTCCACAACTCAATAGTAAGCGGGTTAGTCAGCGCCAGGTAAACGTTCTCAGGCGGTTCAGGGATGATGTAATATTTTTTATAATCTTTCACCCGCGCAAGTTAGGCATTTACCGGGCCAATTGGCAATACTGTTTTTCCGTACACTTCATTCAGCACCTGTGCGATACCGGTGTAAATAGCCGAAGCACCGCAAATAATACCTTCATAACCCGCCAGGTGGCTTATGTTTTTATTGCCGGTAGCATCGCCAATTGCTAACAATGCAAACAATACTACCAGCGAGCCAAATACAAACTGCAGCGCGCGGTTTAGCCTAAGCGTCCCAAAAAACAAAAGTAAGGTAAACAAGCC
>Ga0209233_1000399_pt1 | contig 35965 bp, 28 predicted proteins | sample AraplaCL_Cvi_mCL_FD_184269 | JGI IMG/M metagenome (GOLD analysis project Ga0209233, IMG submission 184269) | Arabidopsis root microbial communities from the University of North Carolina, USA - plate scrape CL_Cvi_mCL (SPAdes) (version 2) | ecosystem: Host-associated > Plants > Roots > Endosphere...
AAGTTGAGGTGGAAGCGCGTGTCGGGCTTTGCGACCGGGCGCAGCCTGGCCCAGATTTTCTCCCGCACCAGTTTCGAATTCGACACGCGCTTGCTCCGTCCAGTTTCATCGCAAGACGATGATGAAACAGTTGTTTCATCATGGCAAGGCCGGTGCGACGAATCTGCGGCTCGAAATGTGTCCAATCGTCTCCGGGTGTGTCCGGGTCCGTCGCGCCATGTCCCCATCAACCCAGATTGGGCAAGCTGCGACAAATTGACCGAATGGTAATTTGACCCGTCCTGATCCGCCCTCTAGCCGTTGGCGGTGATGTGCCGCCTGCCGCGATTGGACGTCAGTCCGGCGGCAAGGGTGCCGGGAAGCGGCGGCGCGCCGTATTGCCCGCTCAGGCCGAAGAGACCGGCCGCGGATGATGTTTCTGAAGTGCAGCCGTGCCTTAGCTAACTCTAAATGCTGATGTCGTGCTCGACGCGACGCGTGCATCGAGCAGTCGTATGGTATGCCGGCAAGGTCGTGGCAGGTATGACCTCCTGGGCCAACATGGAGACGGACATGGGATATCGATCGGGTTCAACAATACTGGCCCTCGGGACCGCGATATTGTTGTACACACCCGGTGCCTGGGCTCAGTCCGCGCCACCCGGCGGCGCCGCGGCGCCGGTGCAGGTCGGCGTGATGACCCTCAAGGCGCAAGCCGTTCCCATCACCGCCGAACTGCCGGGACGGGTTGCTGCGTCCGCCAGCGCCGACGTCCGGCCGCAGGTGGGCGGAATCGTCAAGTCGGTCAACTTCAAGGCCGGCCAGCAGGTCAAGGCCGGCGACGTGCTCTACGAGATCGACGACTCGGCCTACCAGGCTCAGGTGCAGTTGCAGGCGGCGGCGGTGCAGAAGGCCGAGGCCGCCGTTTCCACGGCGCAGTCGACGGTAACGCGCGACCAGCAGTTGGCGGCAAGCAACAACCTCGCTGCCAGCGAACTCGAGGCGGCCCAGGCGGCGCTGGCGGAAGCCAAGGCGGACGTCGGGAGTGCCGAAGCGAACCTCAAATCCGCGCAGATCAACCTCGCCTTCACCCGGGTCGCGGCGCCCATCGCCGGCGTCATCAGCGATACCTCCGTCACCGCCGGAGCGCTGGTTACTGCCGCGCAGACGACGGCGCTGGCGACCATCCGGCAGTTGAACCCGGCCTATGTGAACGTGGTCGAGACCAGTGCGAACCTGCTCCGAATGCGCTCTCAATTCCAGAAGGGCACGGTCAAGGGCCAGGGTCCCGACGGGGTGGTCGCCCTGCACCTGACGCTCGAGGACGGCAGCACCTACGACCAGGCCGGCCAGATGACGTTCCGCGACGTCGTGGTATCGGAATCGACGGGCACCTTCACCGGCCAGGGCACGGTGCCCAACCCCGAGATGGTGCTGATGCCGGGAATGTTCGTTCGCGCCACGATCGATCTCGGCACCGCGCCCGCGGCATTTCTCGTGCCGCAGCGGGCGGTGACCTTCGACAGCTCGGGCAACCCCACGGCCCTGTTCGCCGAGAACGGCAAGGCCGTCGTCCATACCCTGACCACCGACGGCAACAGCGGCAATTACTGGGTCGTCACCGCAGGCGTCAGCGCCGGGGCGCAGGTCATCGTCGACGGCCTGCAGAAGGTCAACAATGGCTCCTCGGTCAGTCCCGTGGAAGTGACGCTCGACCAGAACGGCGTCGTCATCGAGCCCGGCTCGACGACGGCAGCCAACGCTGCGCCGGCCGCCGCCACCAAGACGACGGGGCAGTGAAATGGCCGACATCAGCGCAGAGACCGGGGCGCCCGGGCGCCGCCAATCGCTTGCCAGCTTCTTCATCAGACGGCCGATCTTCGCAGTCGTGCTGGCGATCGTCACCATGCTCGGGGGCGTGCTCGGCATAGCGAGCCTGTCGATCACCCAGTATCCCGAGATCGCGCCGACCACGATCCGGATCGGCGCCACCTATACCGGCGCCAGCGCCGATGCGGTCGAGAACTCGGTGACCACCATCGTCGAAAACGGCATGACCGGGCTCGACGGGCTGCTCTACATGCAGTCGAGTTCGTCGACCGGTTCGGCCTCGATCACCCTCACCTTCGCCAACACGGTCAATCCCGATACGGCGCAGATGCAGGTGCAGAACAAGCTGGCGCTGGTCGAACGGCAATTGCCCGACGTGGTGCAGACCTCCGGCCTCAACGTGTCGCGCTCCGGCAGCAGCATCCTGATGATCGGCAACATTGTCTCCGACGATGGCCGCTACTCTACCGACCAGCTCTCCGACATCATGACCAACGACATCGAGCCGACCATCGAGCGCGTCGACGGCGTGGGCAGTATCCAGGCGTTCGGGGCGGGCTATGCGATGCGCATCTGGCTCGATCCATTGTCGCTGGTGAAATATTCGCTCACGCCTGCCGACATCGTGGCCTCGATCGAGCAGCGCAACGTGCAGGTTTCGGTTGGCTCGATCGGCGCCTCGCCGACGGTCCAGGGCCAGCAGCTGAAAGCGGTGGTGACGGCGCAGAGCCAGCTCACCACGGCCGACCAGTTCAAGTCCATGATCCTCAAATCGGCCGCCGACGGCTCGACGGTCCGGCTCGGGGACGTGGCGCGGGTCGAAATCGGGCTCTCCTCGTACGGTTCGAGCTCGACCTTCAATGGGCATCCGGCCGCCGGCTTCGGCGTGCAACTGGCCTCGGGCGCCAACGCCATATCCACCGCCAACGGCGTGCATGTGGCGCTCGACGGCATGAAGAACACGCTGCCTGCCGGCGTTTCGATCGCCTACTCCTATGAAACGACGCCGTTCGTCCAGCAATCGATCGAGAAGGTGATCGAGACCCTGGTCGAGGCGATCGTCCTGGTATTCGTGGTGCTGCTGCTGTTCCTGCAGAATTTCCGCGCTACGCTCATCCCGATGATCGCTGTGCCGGTCGTGCTGCTCGGCACCTTCGGCGTGCTGTCGGCGCTCGGCTACACCATCAACATGCTCACCATGTTCGCCATGGTGCTGGCGATCGGTCTGCTCGTCGACGACGCCATCGTGGTGGTGGAGAACGTCGAGCGCATCATGACCGAGGAAGGGCTCTCGCCGCGCGAGGCTACCGAAAAATCGATGCGGGAGATCACCGGGGCGCTGATCGGCGTCGCGCTGGTGCTGACGGCGGTGTTCATTCCGATGGCCTTCTTCGGCGGCTCGGTGGGCGTAATCTACCGGCAGTTCTCGGTGACGATCGTTTCGGCGATGGTGCTCTCGGTGCTGGTCGCCATCATCCTCACCCCGGCCCTCTGCGCAGTGATCCTGAAGCCGGCCAAGCCCGGCGGGCGGCGGTGGCTGGGCTGGTTCAACACCGGGGTGCGCAAGGCGACCGGGGGCTATGTCGGCGTCGTCCGCCGACTCATCACCCGGCCCTTGCGGATGCTTCTTGTGATGGTGCTGATCGGCGCTGGCGCCTACTACACCTACACCGTCCTGCCGACCTCGTTCGTGCCCAATGAAGACCAGGGCGTGCTGATCACTCAGATCACGCTGCCCGATGGCGCCAATGCGGCGCGCACCAGCGCCGTGGTCAAGGCGGTCGAGAACTACTATCTCACGCAGGAAAAGGACGCCGTGCAGAGCGTTTTCAGCACGGTCGGGTTCGGCTTCGGCGGCAGCAGCGAAAACAACGCCATGGCCTTCGTTCGGCTCAAGGATTTCGCGGATCGGCCCGGCAAGAACCTCTCGGCGCAGGCCGTGGCGGCGCGGTCTTCTGCCTACTTCGCCAAGATCCGGGACGCGCAGGTCTTCGCGCTCGCACCGCCCGCCATCCAGGGCCTCGGCCAGTCGAACGGCTTCGACATGTTCCTGCTGGATACGGGCAATAACGGCCGCGACGCCCTCAACACGGCCAGCAACACGCTGGCGACCGCCGCCAACAGTGACAAGCTGCTGTCGGCGGTGCGTGGCAACGCCACGACGCCGCAAAGCCAGCTGAAGGTCACCATCGATCAGGAAAAGGCCGGCGCGCTCGGCATTTCGCTCAGCGACGCCAACACGCTGCTGGGCACGGTGTTCGGCGGCACCAACGTCAACGACTTCCTCTACAACGGCAAGATTCGGCCGGTCTACGTGCAGGGCGACGCGCCCTACCGCATGCAGCCCACCGACCTCGACAAGTGGTATGCGAGGAACGCCAGCAGCGAGATGGTGCCGTTCTCGGCCTTCGCCACCACCGACTGGACCAAGGGGGCGCAGACGCTGGCCCGCTTCAACGGCATCGATGGCCTCGAAATCCAGGGCTCGGCGGGCGCCAATGCCAGCTCGGGCGACGCCATGGACGAGATGGAAAAGCTCGTCGGCCAGATGCAAGGCGGTTACTCCGCCGCCTGGTCGGGCCTCTCCTATCAGGAGCGCCTGTCCGGCTCGCAGGCGACGCTGCTCTATGGCGTCTCCCTGCTCGTGGTGTTCCTGTGCCTCGCCGCGCTCTACGAAAGCTGGTCGATCCCGCTGGCCGTCATCCTGACGGTGCCGGTCGCGGTGCTCGGGGCCCTCGCCGCCGCCAAACTGCTCGGCCAGTCCGACGACGTCTACTTCAAGGTGGGGCTGCTCACGACCATCGGCCTTGCCGCGAAGAACGCCATCCTGATGGTCGAGTTCGCCAAGGACCTGCAGGCCGAGGGCAAGTCCTTGACCGAAGCTATCCTCGAGGCCGCACGGCTGCGTATCCGGCCGATCGTCATGACGTCGCTGGCCTTCATCCTCGGCGTGCTGCCGCTGGCGGTGGCCACGGGCGCGGGGTCCGGCGCGCAGAACGCCATCGGCATCACCGTGCTGGGCGGCATGCTGGCGGCGACACTGATCGGGGTGTTCTTCGTGCCGAGCTTCTTCGTGCTGATGCGGCGGGGCTGGCGACGAAAGGCCGCGGCGGCGGAAGGCTGACCAGGGCTGTCTCGAACTTGCTCAGGACGACGAGACCGAGCGCCGGAGGTCAGCTTCGGCGCCCCTTTTGTTCTTTCTTCGTTCGATGTATGATCCGGTGGATATGTCCACTTGGATTCCGTAGCGATGGCCCAGAGGTCGGGCAGTGCCGATTTGCCGCTCCACGGCGGCTATGTACCCAAATGGCTCGCCGAGCGGATGACGAAGCTGGGGGCGGTCATCGCCCAGGCGATCGTCATCGAATATGGCCGGGACGAGTTGCTGTCACGCTTGGCGCATCCGTTCTGGTTCCAGTCGTTCGGTGCCGTCATGGGTATGGACTGGCACTCGTCGGGCATCACCACCAGCGTGATCGGGGCGCTGAAGCGGGGCCTCAGGCCGCTCGAGCGCGAACTCGGCCTCTATGTCTGCGGCGGGCGCGGCAAGCATTCGCGGCAGACCCCGGCAGAACTGACGAGCATCGGCCAGCGGCTCGGTATCGATGGCGACGGGCTGGCGCGGGCCAGTCGCCTCGTCGCCAAGGTCGACAGCGCGGCGGTGCAGGATGGCTTCGACCTCTACCTCCATGGCTTCATCCTTGCGGCGGACGGCCAGTGGGTGGTGGTGCAGCAGGGGATGCGCGGCGAGGCCAAGCAGGCGCGGCGCTATCACTGGCAGTCGGCCGGGCTCAGGAGCTTCGTCGATGCGCCGCACGCAGCGATCGAGGGCAGCGGGCAGGGCAACATCGCCAACCTCACCGATCACAGGGCTGAAGCGTCGAGGCGGGGCCAGCTCGAGATGCTCGCGGAACTGGGGCCGGACCGCATCGTCCGCGAACTGGCCGCCCTCGAAGGCCGCGATCCGGCGCCGCGGCGCGCCGACGAACCGTTGCTGCCGCATCTCGTCTTGCCCGATCACCATGACGTCCGACCCGAGGATGTGGTGCTGAAGCGCCTGCATGCGGCGCTGGCAGCGGCGGCCGACCGGGGACCGGCGGATTTCGCCGACCTGCTGCTGGTCCCGGGCATCGGGGCGAGGACGGTGAAGTCGCTGGCGATGGTCGCCGAAGTGGTGCACGGCGCGCCCTACCGCTTCAGCGATCCGGCCCGGTTTTCCTTCGCCCATGGTGGCAAGGACGGGCATCCGTTTCCGGTGCCGCTCACCGTCTACGACCAGACTATCGGCGTGCTCAAATCGGCGGTTCGCAAGGCGAAGCTCGGCGAGGCGGAGGAACTGGCCGCCATCCGCCGGCTCGATGTGCAGGCCCGGATGCTGGAGGCCAGCGCGACCGGCCCGAGCTTCGAGGCCATCATCGCCGAGGAACGCGCGGCCTCGAGGAGCTATGGCGGCCGCACGGTAATGGACGATGCAGCCGAATTCCGCCGCGCCCGGCCATCGCGAGCCAAGGTAGCCCCTGCGGCCGGTGCCAGCGCGCCGACGGCGCAGGCGAGCCTGTTCTAGCCGTCCCGGACTCCTGTTCTGCTGCTATCGAAAATTCCGATACCTCGGTTCTCCCGAATGAATTTGCGATCATGGGGACCCCGCATAAGCTGGCAGGCTGGGAACATCGGGGAAAAACATCATGAGATCGGTCTTTCGCAGTACGGCCGTCATCGCGCTGACATTGGCCTTCAACGCTCAGGTCTTCGCCGCCGACACGATGGTGCAGTCGATCGGGCCGGGCGAGGGCGAAGTCGATATCGTCGCCTGGCCGGGCTATATCGAGCGCGGCGACAGCGACAAGAACTATGACTGGGTCACCGGCTTCGAAAAGCAGACCGGCTGCAAGGTCAACGTCAAGACGGCCAATACCTCGGACGAGATGGTGGCACTGCTCAACGACGGCGGCTTCGACCTGGTCACGGCTTCGGGCGATGCGTCGCTGCGGCTGGTGGCCGGCCATCGCGTGCAGCCGATCAACACGGCGCTGGTAAAGAGCTGGTCGACGGTCGATCCGCGGCTGCAGAGCGCGCCCTGGCACACCGTCGGCGACGTCCACTACGGCGTGCCGTACCAGTGGGGGCCCAATGTCCTCATGTACAACACCAAGGTGTTTCCGACCGCGCCGACGAGCTGGGACGTGGTGTTCAAGGCGATGAACCTGCCCGACGGCAAGCCCAACGAGGGCCGGGTGCAGGCCTATGACGGGCCGATCTACATCGCCGACGCGGCGCTTTATCTCATGGCGCACAATCCCGAGCTCAAGATCACCGACCCCTATGAGCTGACGGAAGACCAGTACAAGGCGGCGCTCGACCTGTTGCGCGGGCAGCGCAAGCTCGTCAGCAAGTACTGGCATGATGCCTCGGTGCAGGTGGACGACTTCCAGAACGAAGGCTTCGTCGCCTCGGGCTCCTGGCCGTTCCAGGTCAATACGCTGATCGCCGCGAAGCAACCGATCGCCTCGACGGTGCCGAGCGAAGGCGCGACCGGCTGGGCCGACAGCACGATGATGGAGGCCGACGCCGCGCACCCCAACTGCGCCTATATGTGGCTCGAGCATTCGCTCGACCCCAAGGTGCAGGGCGACGTCGCCGCCTGGTTCGGCTCGCTCCCTGCCGTTCCCACGGCCTGCAAGGCCTCGGACCTGCTGGGCGCCGATGGCTGCGCGACCAACGGTTTCGACAATTTCGACAAGATCAAGTTCTGGAAGACGCCCGTCGCCAAGTGCGAGGCCGGCACCTGCGTGCCGTATTACCGCTGGGTGTCGGACTATGTGGCGGTGATCGGGGGGCGGTGACTTCCTTCATGCAAGCCGATCGCCATCCTGCCTTCTCCCCCTGTGGGAGAAGGTGGCGCGGAGCGCCGGATGAGGGGGAGGCAGCGCTTGCCAGGTCCCCCTCCCCAACCCTCTCCACAAGGGGGAGGGGGCCGGCTGTAGCTGGGTGCGCGCGCGCTGTCTCTCCTATGGCACTGCGGAACACCTCCCCCCTTGTGGGGGAGGTTGGGAGGGGGGCGTTGCCAGCATGACTGCCGCTGTCTCGCTCAAAGCCGTCTCCCGCCATTTCGGCCCCGTCCGCGCCATGGACCAGGTCGATCTCGAGGTCGAAGCGGGTGAGTTCTTCGCCATGCTGGGCCCTTCGGGCTCGGGCAAGACCACCTGTCTCAGGCTGATCGCCGGGTTCGAGCAGCCAACGGCGGGTCATATCGCGATCTTCGGCGAGGCGGTGGAAGGCGTGCCGCCCTATCGTCGCAACGTCAACACGGTGTTCCAGGACTACGCGCTGTTCCCGCATATGAATGTCGTCGACAACGTCGCCTATTCGCTGATGCTCAGGAAGGTCGAGCGGGCGGAGCGGGTGCGGCAGGCGGAGGCGGCGCTCGAGCTGGTCAAGCTTTCGGGTTATGGCGCGCGCCGGCCCGGGCAGCTTTCGGGCGGGCAGCGGCAGCGCGTGGCGCTGGCCCGCGCGATCATCAACCGGCCGAAAGTGCTGCTGCTCGACGAGCCGCTTGGGGCGCTGGACCTGAAACTGCGCGAAAACATGCAGGAGGAGCTCAAGGCGCTGCAGAAGACGCTCGGCATCACCTTCATCTTCGTGACGCACGACCAGGGCGAAGCGCTGTCGATGGCGGACCGCGTGGCGGTGTTTTCCGACGGCAAGGTGATGCAGGTCGGCGCGCCGGAGGAGATCTACCGGCGCCCAAACTCGCGCTTCGTCGCCGATTTCGTCGGCTCCTCCAACGTCTTGCCGCCGGCAGAGACGGAGCGACTGGTGGGGCAGCGGCGCTGGTCGAGCCTTAGGCCGGAGGCGATATCGGTTGCGCCCGGCGAGGGCGGAGCGATCGCCGGACACGTCGCGACGCGGAGCTATCTCGGCGCCAGCGTGCGTCTCGCGATCGACACCGCCGAATTGCGCCTCCATGCGCTGGTGCCGTCGACCGGCGCCGTCCCGGCCGAAGGCGAGGCGGTGGCGCTGAACTTCGCACCCGAGGCGCTGCACCTGATGGAGGGGGAGTGATGGGGCGCGCTCTCGCGGTGGGGTGCGGGGCTTACCCCCACCCCCTGTCGGACCCTCCCCACAAGGGGGAGGGAGACATGCGGCGCCGCCGTGCCCCGGGGACGGCATCGCTTGTCGATGGACGCGACGAGGCAAAGGCCCAACCCCCACCCCCGACCCCTCCCCTCAGGGGGGAGGGGAGCAAGGCAGTGCCGTGCCGCACGGCATCCCTCCCCCTTGAGGGGAGGGATGGGGCGGGGGTCTCTTCGCGGCAGAAGACGGGGCTCGTGCCATGACCCTCGTGCTCCCTGCCACCTCGCCCACCGGCCGGCTCTTCGATCTGTTCTGGCGCCAGCCGCGGCTGCTCGTGGGGCTGATGCTGCTGCCCCCGATCCTCTGGCTCGGCGTGGTCTATATCGGCTCGCTGTTCGCGCTGCTGCTGCAGAGCTTTTTCTCGATCGACGATTTTTCGGGGCTGATCACCTACCAGCCGACGCTGTCGACCTATGCGCAGCTGTTCACGCCGGCCAATCTCGACATCATCGTCAGGACAGTGGTGATGTCTGCGCTCGTTACGTTGGCCGCGGCCGTCATCGCCTTTCCGATCGCCTATGTCGCAGCGCGCTACGCCAGGGGACGCTGGAAGGCGGTGTTCTATCTCGGCGTGATGCTGCCGCTGTGGTCGAGCTATCTCGTCAAGGTCTATGCGTGGAAGCTACTACTGGCCAAGGAGGGCATACTTTCCTGGGCCTTTGACCAGCTGCATCTCGGCTTTCTGCTCGATGCCTGGCTCAGCCTGCCGGTGATCGGGGGGAGTTCGCTGTCGGTCAGCTATACCGGCACCTTCCTCGTCTTCACCTATATCTGGCTGCCCTACATGATCCTGCCGGTGCAGGCGGCGCTGGAGCGAGTGCCGGGCAACCTCGTCGATGCCTCGTCCGATCTCGGCGCCGCGCCGCGCCAGACGTTTCGGCATGTCATTCTGCCGCTGGCGCTGCCGGGGATCGTCGCCGGCTCGATCTTCACCTTCTCCCTGACGCTGGGCGACTACATCATTCCCTCGATCGTCGGCTCGTCGCGATTGTTCATCGGGCAGATGGTCTACCAGCAGCAGGGGCTGGCCGGGAATTTGCCGCTTGCGGCCGCGTTCACCGTGGTGCCGATCGTCATCATGGGCCTTTATCTCTGGGGAGCAAGGCGGCTGGGGGCGTTCGATGCGCTCTGAGGGACGTGCCCCGCTGCCCTTGTTGCTCGCGGCTGCGGCGGGGCTGCTGTTCCTGCTGCTGCCGCTGCTGCTGATCTTCGTTTATGCCTTCACCACCGAGGAAAAGAGCTATGTCTGGCCGCCGCCGGGGCTGACGCTCAGCTGGTTCGCCGTCACCGCGCAGCGGCCGGATGTGTGGAAGGCGCTGCTGCTGTCGGTTGAGGTCGGCGCGGTCTCGACGCTCCTCGCGTTGATCCTCGGCACGCTCTGTGCCGCCGCCGTGTCTGGGGCAAAATTCTTCGGTCGCGAGGCGGTGTCGCTGCTCGTCATCCTGCCCATCGCACTGCCGGGCGTCATCACCGGCATCGCGCTCCGCGCTGCGATGTCGATGGCCGATATCCCGTTTTCGTTCTGGACGATCGTTCTGGGGCACGCCACGTTCTGCATCGTCGTGGTCTACAACAATGCCGTGGCGCGCTTCCGCCGCACCTCGGGCTCGCTGGTCGAAGCCTCGATGGATCTCGGCGCCGACGGCTTCCAGACGTTTCGCCACGTCATCTTGCCCAATATCGGCACGGCGCTGCTCGCCGGCGGCATGTTGGCCTTTGCGCTCAGCTTCGACGAGGTGATCGTCACCACCTTCACCGCGGGCCAGCAGCAGACGCTGCCGCTCTGGATGCTGGAAGAACTGATCCGCCCGCACCAGCGGCCGGTCACCAATGTGGTGGCGCTGGTGGTGGTGCTGGTGACGTTCCTGCCGATCCTGCTTGCCTATTCCCTGACGCGGCGCGGCGAAGAAATCGCCGGCGCCGGCAAATGAACGAGGAGAAGAACATGGATACCGCCATGCTGATCGGGTCGCGCTTCGAGGCGGGGACGGAGGTCGAGGAAAAAATCCTCAATCCGCGCACCGGCGAATTGCTGCTCGGCATGCCCGAGGCGTCGGAGGGGCAGATCGATGCGGCCGTCATCGCAGCCGAAGCCGCGTTCAAGACCTGGTCGCGCACCACCCCGGCGCAGCGCTCCGGCTACCTGCTCAGGATCGCCGCCGCCATCGAGGCCGATGCCGAGGGGTTCGCGGCGCTCGAGGCGCTCAATTGCGGCAAACCGATCAATGCCGTGCTCAACGACGAGATTCCGGCGATCGTTGATTGCTGGCGCTTCTTTGCCGGCGCGGTGCGCTCGATGCCGGGGCAGGTGGCGGGTGAATATCTTCCCGGCCACACCTCGATGATCCGACGCGATCCGATCGGCATCGTCGGCTCGATCGCGCCCTGGAACTATCCGTTGATGATGATGGCCTGGAAGCTCGCGCCGGCCATCGCGGGCGGCAACACGGTGGTGTTCAAGCCCTCGGAGCAGACCCCGCTGACGGCGCTGAAGCTGGCAAAAGTCTTCGCCGACATCCTGCCGGAGGGGGTGGTCAACGTCATCCTCGGCCGGGGCGAGAGCGTCGGCAATGCGCTGATCAACCACCCCAAGATCAACATGATCTCGATCACCGGCGACGTCGCCACCGGCAAGAAGGTGCTGCAGGCGGCTGCCAAGACGGTCAAGCGCACGCATCTCGAGCTCGGTGGCAAGGCGCCGGTGATCGTTTATGACGACGCCGATCTCGAGGCGGTGGTGACGGGGTTGAAGGCCTTCGGCTTCTACAATGCCGGACAGGACTGCACGGCCGCCTGCCGCATCTATGCCGGGCCGAAAATCCACGACAACCTCGTCGCCGACCTGAGCGCCGCGGTCTCGTCCATCCGCTACAACCAGCAGGACGACACGCTCAACGAGATCGGTCCGCTGATCTCGAAGCGCCAGCGCGACCGGGTGGCGAGCTTCGTCGAGCGCGCCTCCGAGGTGCCGCACATCAAGATCACCACGGGCGGGCGCCTCGCCGGCGACAAGGGGTTCTACTACCAGCCGACGGTGGTCGCCGGGGCGCTGCAAAGCGACGAGATCGTTCGCCGGGAAGTTTTTGGCCCGGTGGTCTCGATCACCCGCTTCACCGAGCCGCACGACGCCATCGCCTGGGCCAACGATTCAGACTACGGCCTCGCCTCCTCGGTGTGGACCAAGGATGTGAGCAAGGCGATGCAGACGGCGGCGCGGCTCCAATACGGCTGCACCTGGATCAACACCCACTTCATGCTGGTCAACGAGATGCCGCATGGCGGCCTCAAGCAATCGGGCTACGGCAAGGACATGTCGGTCTATGCGCTCGAAGACTACACGGCGGTCCGGCACGTGATGATCAATCACGGCTGAGGGTCGCAACCCGAGGGGACGGCCGGCGCCGCACACGCCGGCCGCCCCCTCTATTGCATCTGGGGCAGCGCGGGCTGCTCCTCGCCCCCCTGCCTAAACCTCTACCTCGGCATCTTCGCGGCTGCCCCATTCCGCCCAGGCGCCGTCATAGACGGCAACCTGCTTGGCGCCGGCCACTTCGAGAGCGAAGGCGAGGGCGGCGGCGGTGATGCCGGAGCCGCAGGTGGTGATGATGGGGCCGCTGAGCTCGATATTGCGGTCGGCGAAGAGCTTGCGCAGCTCATCGACCGGCTTGAGTTCGCCGCCGCGCGTCAGTTCGGACGAGGGGATGTTGAAGCTGCCGGGGATGTGGCCGGGGCGGAGGCCAGGGCGCGGCTCGGGTGCCCGGCCCTCGAAGCGGTCGGCGGGGCGGGCATCGACGATGATGGTGTCGCTGTCGCGGCGCACGTGCTCGATGGTGTCGAAATCGGCCACCGCCGCAGGATCGAAGTGCGCCTCGAAGTGCGCTGGCGCCCGTACCACCGCGCCGGCCTCGATCGGTCGCTGTTCCGCCCGCCATCTGGCGCCGCCCCCGGCGAGAATTCTGACGTCCCGCGCGCCCATCGCGAGGAAGGTCCAGCGCACGCGCGGAGCGGAGAACAGGCCGGGCTCGTCGTAGATGACGATCGTCATCTTGTCGTTGATGCCGAGCGCCCCGACCATTTTGGCGAAGTCGGCGGGTTTGGGCAGCATATGGGGCAGGGTAGTGGTGTGGTCGGCGACTGCGTCGATATCGAAAAACACCGCGCCGGGGATGTGGCCGGTGAGATATTCGGCATGCGCATCGCGGCCGGCCGTGGGTAGATACCAGCTGGCATCGACGATGGCGACATCGGGCGACCGGAGGTGCTGGCCCAGCCACTCGGTCGAAACGAACCAGTCTGTCATTGCTTGATCTCCGCTGCGCTCAAGGCGTGCCCGCGACCACGCCCCTCGGGGTCAATTCGCTGAGGGCCAGCGACTGGTCAAGATGTTCCGCACGCCAGGCGAGGAGTTTTTCGGCGAGCTGCAACCGTATCGGCAGGTATTCGGCCTGTTCCGCGAGGTTGTTGAGATTGCCCGGATCGCCCTCGAGATCGAACAGCAGCGGCGGCAGGCCGGCGAAGTGGACGTATTTCCACCGCTCGGTGCGGAGCGTTGCGAGGTTGAGGCGGGTCGAGGGCAGATCGAACCAGCCCTCGGCGGTGCGGCCGGCGACGTCGCGGAAGTCGAACTCCCAGTGCACCGCGTCGCGCCACTGGGCGGGGGTGTCGCCTGCAAGCCAGGGCAGCAGCGACGCGCCATCCGGGTGGTGGCCGGGCCGGATGTCGAAACGGCCCAAGACGGTGGGGAAGATATCAACGGCCTCGGTGAAGGCTGAGACTTGGCGGCCGTGGCCGGCGGGGTGTGCGGGGTCGCGGATGATCAGCGGAATGTGCTGGCTTTCGTCGAAGTAGCCGCCCTTGCCGAGATACCAGTGGTCGCCGAGCATTTCGGCGTGGTCGGAGGTGAAGACGACCAGCGTGTCGTCCCAGGCGCCTGCTGCCTTTATGGCGGCCATGACCCGGCCGAGCTGGGCGTCGACCTCGGCGATCATGCCGTAATAGGTGGCCTTGATCTGCCGGAACTCGCGGTCGGTCAGGTCCTTCACCAGCCCAGGGGCATCGGGCACGAAGCTCAGGGCCCGGGTATTGGCGAGGCCGAACGCCACTAGCGGGTGCCGCGCCATTTCGGCTTCAGGGCTCGCGGCACGGCGGAAGGGATCGACCTCAGCCGGATCGAACATCCGGTTGTAGGGCTCGGGCACGACGAACGGCGGGTGGGGCCGCAGGAAGGAGAGGTGGGCGAACCAGGGCCGCCCGCCATCCTGCTCGCCGAGCCAGCGAATGAACTCGTTGGTCAGGAAGGCGGTCTGGGTCTGCTCCGCCGAATAGGCCGGCGGGGCATCGCCGATGGTGCCGGCGGGCACGCCGACCGGGCGATGTGCCGCGTCCCCCGCTGGCAGGGCAGTGCCCTGCACGCGCAGCCACGAATGCCAGGCTTTTTCGTGCTCTGGCAGCTTCACCCGGGTGGTGAAGCCGGGCAGCACGCCCTCATATGTCCTCAGGTCGGGATCGTTCGGCGGCAGGGCGCGCGGGTCCGGCGACTGGTCGGTGTAGCCAAAAAGAGTGGGATCGTACCCGGCGCGACGGGCGGCCAGCGCAATGTTGTCGAAGCGGGCATCGAGCGGCGTGCCGTTGCGCACCACGCGGTTGTTCATCTGGTAGAGGCCGGTATAGAGGCAGGCCCGGGCCGGCGAGCAGGGGGCGGCCTGGGCGAAATGGCGCAGGAACGCGGTGCCGTCGGCGGCCAGGGCGTCAAGGTTGGGTGTCTTGACCATCGGGTGACCGGCATAGCCGGCGGCCGAGCCGCGCCACTGATCGGCGGTGATGAAGAGGATGTTGGGGCGTTTCATCATGCTGCCGCTTCGCGATCCTGAGCACGTAAGGCACCGGCCTTTCTCCTCACAAGGGGGAGGGAGCCTGGCGCGGTCGGGGGGAAAAGCAGAAAGGCGCTAAACGGGGCGTGTACGGCAGGTGTAGAGATTCGCTCCACGTCGGCTCTTCCTGCCAGGTAGCGGCGCTTGCAGAATGACCGCCGCACACTCAGCCTCATGTTGAGCTTGTCGAACCATGGCCGCAGACGCGGCAGCCGCCCTCGTGGTTCGACAGGCTCCCGATGAGGGCCGCGAGAGCAAAGTTCCAGCCAGCGCCAGACCTGCCGCGCCTAGTTCGGCAAAATCAGGATGTCGCTCGAGTTCAGCGACACCTGGACCTGCTCGTCGAGCGCGGGCGGCGGGGTGTGGGTATCGTTGAAGGTGTCGAGGCTGAGTGTGTTCTGGCCCAGATCGACCTTGAGCCGGATGACGGAGCCGAGGAAGTGCACTTCCTTGATCTTGCCCGACAGCACCACGTCCTGCCCGTTTGGCTTGCCGAGCGCCACCGCCTCCGGGCGCATGGTCAGCGAGAGCGGCGCGTTGGCAGCGGCACCAGCCGGCAGCGAGGCGAGCCGGAGGACCTGGCCGTCGACATCGACGGTGTGCGCGGCGGCATCGAGGACGCGGGCGGTCAGCGTGTTGAGGGTGCCGACGAACGTTGCAACGAACCTGGTTGCCGGCCGGTTGTAGATCTCGAACGGGGTGCCGAACTGTTCGACATTGCCGGCACTCATCACCACGATGCGGTCGGAGATCGACAGCGCTTCTTCCTGGTCGTGCGTGACGAAAATCGTGGTGATGCCGAGCTCGCGCTGGATCGAGCGGATTTCCTGGCGCAGCGAGACGCGGATCTTGGCGTCGAGCGCCGACAGCGGCTCATCGAGCAGCAGCATGCGCGGCTTGGGCGCCAGCGCCCGGGCGAGCGCAACGCGCTGCTGCTGGCCGCCCGACATCTCGAACGGGAAGCGCTTGCCGAAGGTGGCGGCCGGCAAGCCGATGAGGTTCAGCATCTCCTCGACGCGGACGCGGCGCTGGTCGGCGGGCATGCCGGCGATCTTGAGGCCGAAGGCGACGTTGTCCTCGACATTCATGTTGGGGAACAGCGCATAGGCCTGGAACACCATGCCGACCTTGCGCTGGTTGGGCTGCAAGGGGGTGATGTCCTTGCCCTCGACGAGGATGTTGCCCGAGCTCGGGCGCTCGAAACCGGCCACCATGCGCAGGATCGTGGTCTTGCCGCAGCCGGACGGGCCGAGCAGCGAGATGAACTCGCCGCGGTTGAAGCTCAGATTGGCGCCCTTGACCACCGTGTTGGTGCCGAAGGTCTTGACCAGGTTTTCGATGCGGAGAAATTCTTCAGCCATGGCGATCAGCTCCGGGCTGTCTTGGGGGCAAAGCGGGCGAGCAGCTGGATCATGCCCATCGCGGCCCAGGTGATGACGAACGAGATGACCGCCAGTGCCGCCGGCTCGAAAGCCCGGTTGGCACCCACATTCTGCATGTAGACGCCGAAAACCGGCACGTTGAGGAGGCTCGCAATGGTGAACTCACCCACGACGATGGCGAGCGTCAGGAAGGCGCCCGACAGCACGGCGACGAGGATGTTGGGAAAGATCACCTGCAAGAGGATGGTCAAGGTGTTGGCGCCGAGGATGTTGGCCGCTTCGGTCAGCGTCTGCACATCGATGGTCCTGAGCCCGGTATCGACGGCGCGATACATATAGGGGAGGGCCAGCGCCACATAGGCGAGAATGAGCAGGACTTCCGTGCCGACGCTCGAATTGGTGAGCGGAAGGATCGAGGAGGACGAGTAGAGCCGGATGTAGCCGAACACCAGGATGATCGGCGGAATGATCAGCGGCAGCAGGGTCACGAACTCGATGAGCGGGCGCAGCTGGGGCGCGCGCAGGCGGACGAAATAGGCCGCCGGCACGACGATCAGCAGCCCCACCACGATGGCGGCGACGCCGATCAGCAGCGAGTGCACGAAACTCTGCTGGAAGTCGGGCGAGATGAAGACGTTGCGATAGGCGTCGAGGCTGTAGCCGTCGCGGCGGATGCTGAGCGAAAACTGCAGCGTGGCGAGCAGTGGCCCGATGAAATAGACCGCGCCGACGGCGAACATGACCCAGGCCCAGAGCTTGCCGTTCTTCATTTCAGCCACCGCTCGGCGCGCGTACGGATAACGAGGTAGAGCACGTTGGCAATCGCCGTGATCACGATCATACCGAGCGCCAGCGCGGCGCCGAGGCCCGGATTGTTGAGCACGTCGCCGCGGATCTGCGCATAGAGCAGGATCGGCACGATATTGAGCGACGAGCCGGTCAGCGCATAGGCGGTAGCGATGGCGCCGAAGGCGTTGGCGAAGAGCAGCGACAGCGTGCCGAGCAGGTTCGGCCACAGCACGGGCAGCCCCACATAGCGCCAGAACTGGGCGTTGCTGGCGCCGAGCGTCGCCGCGGCCTCGTTCCATTCCTTCTTCAGCCCGTCGATGGCGGGGGCGATGATCAGGATCATCAGCGGGATCTGGAAGTAGCAATAGGTGAGGGTCAGGCCCCAGAAGCTCAGGATGTTGAAGCCGCCGCGGTAGATATCGATGCCGACGTATTTCAGCAGCACCGTCATGATGCCGAGCCGGCCGAGCGTTGCGATGAAGGCGAAGGCCAGCGGAATACCGGCAAAGTTCGAGGCGACGCCCGAAAACGTCAGCACCGTCGAACGGATGGCCTGGGGGAGCTGGCCGCGGATGACGGCAAGCGCGATCAACAGGCCGATCAGTGAACCGAGAACCGCCGAAGCGGCCGAAACGCGGATCGAGATCCAGAACGAACTCAGGATCTGCGGCGTCCCGAGGTCGATGATGTTCTGCAGCGTGAAGCTGCCATCCGCCGCCTGGAAGGCGCCGATGATCAGGAACAGGGTCGGGACGATGAGAAACAGGATGGCGAAGAGGAGGAAGGGCGCCACGGCCAGATAGTCGCCCCAACGCACCCCCGCGAACGCGCGGAGGGGCCCGCCGGAGGCGGGGGCTACCCCGGCAGAAGCCGGGGCAGCGATGTTTTCGACGAGGACGTCGGTATTATTTGACATTGGCGCCGACGGTCGCGTCCCAATTCTTGGCGATCACGTCCTTGGCAGCGGACTGTTCGTCGAGAGTGGGGAACACGGCTTTCGCATAGAGGGCCGGGTCGGGCAGCTTGGCCAGCAGGTCGGCCGGGATCGCCTTCTTGGCGGCCAGGTCGTTGAATCGGATCGGGTGGCAATAGCCGGCCAGCCAGCCGAGCTGGCCTTCGTCCGAGTAGAGGTATTCCATCCAGAGCTTGGCGGCGTTGAGGTGCGGCGCGTAGGCGCTGATGGCCTGGATGTAGACGCCGGCGACGACCGAGTCGGACGGCACGACGACTTCGGCCTTCGGGTTGCCGTTGAAGCCGTCCTTCCACGCCAGGGCATTGTAGTCCCAGGTGGCGACGATCGGGGTGGTGCCCTGCGCCAGCGGGGCGGCCTTGCCGATCACCGGCACGAAGTTGCCGGCCTTGTTGAGGTCGGCGAAGTACTTGAGACCGGCGGTACCGGCATCGGCACCGGCCTTGGCGCCGGTCGACAGGCCCGCGGCGTAGACCGACTGGATGGCCTGGTTGGCGACGCGCGGGTCACCCGAGAGGGCGACGGCGTTGGCGTAATCGGACTTCTGCAGGTCGGCCCAAGTCTTGGGAGCGGTCTTGACGATGTCGTCATTCACGAGGAACGAGAGCACGCCGTAATAGTCGCCGTACCAGTAGCCGTCGGCGTCCTTGGCGGTATCGGGGATCGAGTCCCAGGTCGACACCTTATAGGGCTGGATGAGCTTGTCGGTCTTGGCGGTGGGGCCGAACGACAGGCCGACGTCAATGACGTCGGGGGCCTGCGGGCCGGTGTTGCCCTGGTTGGCCTTGATGGCCTGGATTTCGTCGCCCGAGCCGGCGTCGGGGTTCAGCTCGTTCACGGCAATGCCGGGATACTTCTTCTTGAAACCGTCGATAACGGCGCCGTAGCCGCACCAGTCGTGGGGCAGGGCGATGACCGTGAGCTGGCCTTCCTTGGTGGCGGCAGCGACCAGATCATCCAGGCCGGCCGCATAGGACGGGGCGATGGACGTCAGGATCGCCGCGACCGACACGGACGCGGTGAGCGCGGTATGCAATTTCATCTTGAGCCTCCTGGGCATGGGGTCCGTTCTTGGTGACGGATAGAGGGGTCACCTCAAAGTTCAGGGACGCATTACTTATGCCGCGTGTCAACTAGATGACAAGCTTCCGCCGCATTGCCTTCCGGGCCGGAAGTATCGACAATCCGGGCACTTTTTCTGTCACAAACCGGCAGTTTCGCGCCCGCCGCCACATTCCCGCCAAGCGCGGGACGATGGCGGCGTCATCAGATTGTCATGAGGTACCGAGGTCTACAATGGCGCATCCGCATGACGATCTGATGCCGTCGAGCCCCGGATCGTGAAGCCGATTTTTCCGCCGCTCCCTTGCCTTTTGACCATGCCGGTGCGAAAAATCGCGCGCCGTCAGCCAAAGCGCTTTGGAAGTGCGCAACATGCCTCGACGGCGCTTTTGTTTCGATTCAATCGCGAGGAGAATCCCGTGGCCATCAGAGCGCTGGTTTGGGGCGAAAACGTCCACGAGCACATCAACAAGATCGTGGGCGACAATTATCCCAAGGGCATGCATGAGCGCATTGCCGAGCAGTTGCGCGAAGACGGCAATGTCTCCGCTTCCACTGCGACCCTGCAGGAGCCCGAGCACGGGCTGACCGAGGCGCGTCTCAAGGACACGGACGTTCTGGTCTGGTGGGGTCACCGCGCGCATGGCGACGTGCAGGACGAGATCGTCGAGCGGGTGGCCAAGCGGGTCTGGGAAGGGATGGGCCTGATCGTCCTTCACTCGGGCCATTTCTCCAAGATCTTCAAGCGCTTGATGGGCTCTCCCTGCGCGCTCAACTGGCGCGAGGCGGGCGAGCGCGAGCGGCTCTGGGTGGTCAATCCGGGGCATCCGATCGCCAAGGGGCTCGGCCAGTATTTCGAGCTCGAGATGGAAGAAATGTATGGCGAGCCGTTCAGCGTGCCGGAGCCGCTCGAGACGGTGTTCGTCTCCTGGTTCCAGGGCGGCGAGGTGTTCCGCTCCGGCATTACCTACCGTCGCGGCGCCGGCAACATCTTCTACTTCCGTCCGGGCCACGAGACCTACCCGACCTATCACGACGCCAATGTCGGCAAGGTGCTGCGCAATGCGGTCAACTGGGCCTACAATCCGGGCGTCGAACTGATCAACATCCATTCGGCGCCCAACACGCCGGTCGGCAAGGCGCCGGAAAAGATCACCGAGCGCGGCCCGGCCCTGCACCACGCGGGCGAAGAAGGCTTCCGCTAAGCGTCGCGGCGGCCCTGGCGGCAGCACTCCGCCGGCGCCGCACCCCACTCTCCTGCAGCCTCCCAACGGGAAAACATCATGCGTTTGCTTGTCCTTGGCACGGGGAGCATGGCTTCCAACCATGCCACTCACTTTGCCGCCATCGAAGGGGTCGAAGTGGTCGGCGCCGTCGACACAGATCCCACTCGGCTCGCCGCCTTCTGCGACGGCTACGGCATCCCAAAGCGCTTCGAATCGCTCGACGAGGCGCTGAAGTGGGGTGATTTCGACGCAGTGGCCAATGTCACGCCGGATGCCGCACACCACCAGACGTCGCTGGCTGTGATCGCCGCCGGCAAGCACATCTTCTGCGAGAAGCCGCTGGCTACTGACTACCCCAAGGCGCTGGAAATGACCGAAGCCGCCGAGCGGGCGGGCGTCGTCAACATGGTCAACCTCACCTATCGCAATGTCGCCCAACTGCAGAAGGCGCGCGAGCTGGTGATGTCGGGCGCCGTGGGCAACGTGCGGCACGTCGAGGCCTCGTACCTCCAGAGCTGGCTCGTCACCCACGCCTGGGGCGATTGGCGGACCGAGCCGCGCTGGCTCTGGCGCCTGTCGACCGAACACGGCTCCAACGGCGTCCTGGGCGACATCGGCGTCCACATCCTCGATTTCGTCGTCTATGGCGCGGCGACCGACATCTCCAAGGGCTTTGGCCGGCTCCAGACCTTCCACAAGGCCGAGGGCGACCAGATCGGCGACTACAAGCTCGATGCCAACGACAGCTTCACGATGTCGGTAGAGTTCACCAACGGGGCGCTCGGGGTGATCCACGCCAGCCGTTTCGCCACCGGTTATCTCAATACGCTCCGCCTGCGGGTGTTTGGCGACAAGGGCGCATTCGAGGTGCAGCACGGCAATGACGGCTCCTCGCTCCGCGTCTGCATCGGGGACGATGCCGAGCCGCCGCTGTGGCAGGACATGCCGGTCGATCCGGTGCAAACCAACTACCAGCGCTTTGCCGCCGCGGTGAAGGCCGGGCAGACGCTCGATCCGACCTTCCGGCACGCGACCAACCTGCAGCGCATCATCGACAACGCCATCGTGAGCGATCACGAGCGGAAGGAAATGGCTGCGCACTGAGGCCATGGCCACCGAAGGTGCCGATCACGGATGGCCGGGCAAATGCCCGGCCATTTTCTTTGCCGGGGCATGCCGCGCCTCGACGCTCTGCCGCGGCGCTTGCTATAGAGCGACCGCGGCGAGAGGACGCGCCGCGGTGGAGGAAAGATGCATATTCTGGTGATTGGTGCCGCCGGCATGATCGGGCGGAAACTCACGTCGGCGCTGGCCAAGGCCGGCCGCGTGCGGGGCAGGGACATTTCGAAGGTCACGCTTGTCGACGTGGTCGAGCCGGCGACGGCAGGGTTCGCGGACGAGACCCGGCTCGCCCTAGACGTGTCGGCGCCCGGCGCGGTGGTGCCGCTGATCGCGGGCCGGCCGGACCTCATCTTCCACCTCGCGGCGATCGTGTCCGGGGAGGCAGAGGCCGATTTCGACAAGGGCTATCGCATCAACCTCGATGGCATGCGGTTCCTGCTCGAGGCCGTGCGGGAGGAGGGACTGAAAGAGCCCTATCTGCCGCGGCTGGTCTTCACCTCGTCGATCGCCGTGTTCGGGGCGCCATTCCCGGAAGCCATCGGCGACGAGTTCTTTTCCACCCCGCTCACCTCCTACGGGACGCAGAAGGCGATCGGCGAACTGCTGCTGGCCGACTACTCGCGCAAGGGCTTCGTCGACGGCATCGGCATCCGCCTGCCCACCATCGTCATCCGCCCCGGGAAGCCGAACCTTGCCGCCTCGGGGTTCTTCTCCAACATCCTGCGCGAGCCCCTGTCGGGTAAGGAAGCCGTGCTGCCGGTCAGCCGCGACGTCCGGCACTGGTTTGCCAGCCCCCGCGCGGCAATCGGCTATCTGCTGCACGCCGCAGAACTCGATACCGAAAAGCTCGGCTGGCGCCGCACCCTCTCGGTGCCCGGCCTTTCGGCTACCGTGGGCGAGGAAATCGAGGCGCTGCGCCGCGCCGCGGGCGACCGCATCGTGGGCCTCATCCGCGAGGAAGCCGACCCGACCATCGTTCGCATCGTTTCCGGCTGGGCCCGCAATTTCGACGCGAAGCGGGCCCTGTCGCTCGGCTTCAAGGGCGACGCCAGTTTCGACGACATCATCCGCAGCCATATCGAGGACGAACTGGGCGGCAAGGTCGGCTAAGGGGCGCCCTCAACGCCGCTATCCCGGCGCGCCGCCTTGCCATCTCGCGGCCACGAGCCAAGGCGGTGCCCCAACTCTCCCTCCCCTTGTTGGGAAGGGAAGCTGCAGCAGAGTGGAGGTGGGCCCCAAACTCAGCGTATGGGTCCCCCCTCATCCGCCCCTACCGGCGCACCTTCTCCCGCACGGGGAAAAGGGATGGAGGCCGTCTCAGCGTGAACGCCGGGACCGCGTTGACCGACGCGAAAGGGTTCTTGCCTAGACTCGGGGGGCGAGTCTGGAGGAGCGCCGACGATGAACTACGCCAAGATGCAGTTTCGGGCCGCGGCGACGGCGTTCGTGGTCTTTGCCTTGGCCAGCCTCCTGCTCTTCCTGCTCGTACGGGGCGTCGGCAACATCGCGGCCGTGCTGCCGCTGCCCAAGCCGCTGCCGGCCTATTCGCCGGGTGACACGATCGGGGCGCTGCTCAACCTGCGGCCGGTGATCGCGCTCGGCGCGGCGACGCTTCTCGCGGTGGCGGTCGTGCTCGTCATCCGCAGCGCCTATCTCGACCGGGCGGTGCACATGTTCCTCTCCATGTTGACGATGCTGCTGGCCTCGAGCATCGGCATCATCGTCGGGTTCGGTGCCTATCTGTCGATCATGGCGCACAACCTCGTGGTGCCGGGCGGCGTGCTGCCGGCGGCCATCTGCTTTGCCGTGCTGCTGGCGATCAGCTTCGTCAGCCTCGATGGCCTGCGCCGGTCCCTCGCGGTGCGGGCGCTGCTCGTGCCGGTCCTCGCCATCGGCGCGCCGGTGCTGCTGATCTACGGCGGCTGACGCCCTCAGGCCGGCAGGTCCCGACCGGCCTTGATGGCGCGCACGGCGCCGAGGTCTTCGCCCAGGGCCGACAGCGCGGCGGCGACGATGCCGGCCCGATCGAGACCGGCTTCGGCGTACATGTCGCCCTGGCTCGCCTGCTCGGTGAAGCGATCGGGGATCATCAGTGGCCGGAAGCGGAGCTTGCCGTCGAGCAGGCCATTGCGCGCGAGGAATGTCGCCACGTGGCTGCCGAAGCCGCCGATGCCGCCTTCCTCGACGGTCAGCATCACGTCGTGGCTATGGGCAAGCCTGGCGATCAGTTCTTCGTCGAGCGGCTTGAAGAAGCGCGCATCCGCCACCGTCGGATTGAGCCCGAACGAGGCGAGCTGCTCGGCGGCGGCGAGGCACTCGGCGAGCCTTGTGCCGAAAGAGAGAAGGGCGATGGTCGAGCCCTCCCGCACGATGCGGCCCTTGCCGATCGCCAGCGGCGTGCCGCGGGCTGGAAGTTCGACGCCGGTGCCGTCGCCGCGCGGGTAGCGGAAGGCGATGGGCCCCTGGTCGTAGGCGACGGCGGTCGCGACCATGTGGCGGAGTTCGGCTTCGTCGCCGGCGGCCATCAGCACCAGCCCGGGCACCGCGCCGAGATAGGCGTTGTCGTAATTGCCGGCGTGGGTGGGGCCGTCGGCGCCAACATAGCCGGCACGGTCGATGGCGAAGCGCACCGGCAGGCCCTGGATCGCCACGTCGTGGATCACCTGGTCGTAGGCGCGCTGCAGAAACGTGGAATAGATGGCGCAGAACGGCTTCAGCCCTTCCGCCGCGAGCCCGGCGGAAAACGTCACCGCGTGCTGCTCGGCGATACCTACGTCGAAGGTGCGGGTGGGGAAGATTTCGGCGAACTTGTCGAGGCCGGTGCCCGAGGGCATCGCGGCGGTCACCGCCACTACGCGGTCATCGTCGCGCGCTTCATCGATCAGTGTTTCGGCGAAGATCGAGGTGTAGGACGGGGCGTTGGAGGGTGCCTTGGCTTGGGCGCCGGTGATGACGTTGAAGCGCGACACGCCATGATATTTGTCGGCGGCGTTTTCGGCCGGCTCGTACCCCTTGCCCTTCTTGGTAACGACGTGGACCAGCACCGGACCGTCGTCGGCGGCGTCGCGCACATTGGTGAGGACAGGCAGCAGGTGATCGAGATTGTGGCCATCGATCGGACCCACATAGTAGAAGCCGAGCTCCTCGAACAGCGTGCCGCCGGTGAGCCAGGAGCGAGCGAATTCCTCGGTGCGGCGGGCCTTTTCGTGCATGAAGGGCGGCAGCGGCAGCGCCTTGACGATCTGCTTGGCCCGGCTGCGGATGCCGCGATAGGCCGGCCCCGAAACGAGCCGCGCCAGATAGGCGCTCATCGCGCCGGTGGGCGGGGCGATCGACATGTCGTTGTCGTTGAGGATGACGACCAGCCGTGCGTCCATGGCGCCGGCATTGTTCATCGCCTCATAGGCCATGCCGGCAGACATCGCGCCGTCGCCGATCACCGCGATGACGTGGCGCTTTTCGCCCTTGAGCTGGGTGGCGACCGCCATGCCGAGGCCGGCCGAAATCGAGGTCGAGGAGTGGCCGGCGCCGAACGGGTCGTAGGGGCTTTCGGCCCGGCGGGTGAAGCCGGATAGACCGTGCTTTTGCCGCAGCGTGCGGATGCGGTCGCGCCGGCCGGTAAGCACCTTGTGCGGGTAGGCCTGGTGGCCGACATCCCAGATGATGCGGTCGTTGGGGGCGCTGAATACGGCGTGCAGCGCCACCGTCAACTCGATGACGCCGAGACCTGCACCGAGGTGGCCGCCGGTGATCGAGACGGCGTCGATCACCTCCGCTCGCAATTCGCCGGCGAGCTGCTTGAGTTCGTCGCGCGACAGGGATTTCAGCGCATCCGGGTCGGGAACGGCATCGAGCAAGGGCGTGAGCGGCTTATCGGTCATGCCGATCCTTTGCGTGCCGAATTCTTGTCGTATCGAAATCTAGTCAGGCCGCTCCGGCATTGCAACCTGATCGCGGAATTCGCATGGAATTCCGGTCGAATTGCAGCAGAAGTGAACGCTAGTTTGCGCCGAACAAGCGGGAATTAGCGCGACGCCACCAGCATCGCGCCGCCGGGCGCGAAACGGGCCAGGTCGAGGCTGCCCGAAGCATCGGCGTGGAAGGTCGTGCGGGCAACCATGGGGCCGAGTTCGGTCGCCGGATCGAGATCGGTAGCGGTCGGCTGGCTGAACTGGGCGAAGCTGCCCGAGGTGAAGACCACCGGCTCGACCAGCGCATCGGCAAAGCCCGGCGCGATCAACTCGGTCGAGCGCGCGGTGAAATCGGCCGCGGCGATGACGGCGACGGATTTCACCGTGCGGCGATCGGCGGCGTAGCTCTTTAGGGCATCGGCACCGATCGGGCTGCCGACCGAATTGGTAAGGCCGGTCCCGTGTGAGGGAGTGATGGCGCCGGTCGTTTCGTTCTCGATGAGCGCCTGCAACTGATGCTCGGCCGGCGTGCCGGGGCCGATCGGGGCGTAAGCGCTGACGATGGGATCGCCGAGCCCCGCGCTGCCGCGGTCGGCGGGCACGGGCGCCTCGATTGCGGCGATCGCCCCGAGTGCGTCACGTGGCCTGCCCGCGGTCGCCGCTACCATGTCGCGCGACTTCTGGGCCGGGACCGGTGAGCGGGCCGGGGGCGCGTCCGGGGTGACGACGTCGTTGTAGGCGGCAGGGAAGATCTGGTCGAACCGCACCTGCGCGGCGGCCATCAGGGTCGAACCGCCGGCGGCCGGCGCCGAAGCGGTGGCATCGAGCGTCGCGGGCCGGGTGAGGGGAATCGGTGCGGCGATCGCGACGGTCGTCACCGCGGTTTCCGCCGGGCCCGCCGCGACCGAATCGTCGGCCGTCTCGTCGTCACTGCCGGCCACCTGCGGCGCGGCGGGCAGGTTGGTATTGATGCCGCCCGGATCGCGCACGCCGGCGAGCCCCGGGTTAACGCCGCGATGGATGTCGTCGAAGGTCTTGCCAGTCATCGAGGTGGTGGCGGCGGCGACCATCGTACTGAAGCCGAGCGAGGCGGCGCCACCCTTGAGCGCGGCGCCGTTGCTGCAGGGCACGGCGTGGCACTGGTTCCACTGCGCCTCGGCATAGGCATAGCCCGGCTGGGAGAGGACGCGGCCGTTGTCGGGCACATGCATCGTCTTGCCGTCGGGGAAGATCGTGCGCAATTGGGCCTCGGTCATGCGCGGCCAGGCGCGCACGGTGCCGACGTCGGTATGGACGAACGGGCTGCCCGAAGTTGGGTAGAAGCCGACGCCGCCGACCTGCTGCTGCATGGCGATGGCACGGAGCTTGGTCAGCGGCACGCCCGGCACGAACCAGTCCATGGCGTGGCCGAGCATGTGCTGGGAATTGTTGGCGACGCCCGACGAGCGGGCATGCAAATCGGCGTTGGTCTCGGGCGAGCGGTAGGCTGAAACGATGTTGATCGGCTGCGTCGCGCCGGTCTGCTGGTAGATTTCCCACACCAGGTCGAACAGCTGCGGCGACATCTCGGTCGGCTGGTTGTTGCGGAAATCGCGCAGGAACCAGTCGAGCTGCTGCAACCCCTTGGGGTCGAAGACGCCGTTTCGCTTGAAGGTAATGCGGGCAGTTTCGTGGGTGTGGGTGTGGTAGAGGTAGAGCGTACGATCGCCGCTTTCCGCGCCCGCCGGCAAAGTCGTCGGGGGCAGCAGAACTACGATCGCCATCAGCGCGGCCATGGAAAGCCGCACCAGTCGCCGCCAATCCACTATTCGTGACCCCACGCCCATCTACCCGAACCAGAGAAGTCGATCCGCGAATATTAGCGTCAAGTCGATTAGAGACTGTTAACGCTATTGATCCGCCGCGTCTGGCTCAAACCGCCCCGGCACCATGCTTTTACGGGGAAACGGCGGCCGAACCAAGGCGAATTTCTTAAGCAAGGTGAAAGCCCCGTCTCCGGGCGATCCGGACGGCAAGCCGAATACTGAAAATATGTACCAATACGAAACGGCGCCGCCGGCGGGCTGCAAGCGCTTCCCCGCCGCAAGCTATCGCCGTTCCTGACGAATCAGCCAAGCCCTCAGGAGAGAGCGAAGCCGTCGCCGACGCAAACCGCCGAGGTGGCCGCTCGGGCGGATCGCTGGCAAAAAGCGGTGGAAATCGGACAACGGGTCGCGACCGGCCAGCCTCGGAAAGGCGGTCGTTGCAGTTGGCGCCGCCGGTGGCGGCGCGCTTGGCCGCGGTGCCCGCCCTCGTGGTTCGACAGGCTCACCATGAGGGCTAAGAGGGGTGGGTGGCGGCGATCGTCAAGCCGGAGCAACCGTTGCGCTGTGCGGCGAGAGAAGACGCCGCACACTCATCCGCATGGTGAGTTCGCCGAACCATGGGCCGCGGGCGCGACGCCCGCCTTCGGTCAAGACCCTCGCGCGCCGATCCCTAGGCCGGTCAGACGCCCGAGACGAGCGGCGTCTTCGAGGGCGCGACAGCGCCGGCTTTGCCTTCGAGCATGTCGATGAGGCGCTGGTTGTGGCCGTAGACGTCGCCGTAGGAATGCAGCGTACCGTCTTCGTCGACGCGTACGGTGAAGTAGGCGATGTGCACCGGCACCTGCGTCTTCAGGTTCACCCAGCGCTCGGCGGGGCCGAACATCTTCTGCAGCGATGTGGCGTCGAGGTTGGGCTCGAACTTCAGCAGCGCGCCGGCAAAATCCATCGGGTTCTGCACCCGCACGCAGCCATGGCTATAGGCCCGCATGGCGTTGGCGAACAGCGACTTGGAGGGCGTGTCGTGCAGGTAGACGTCATGCTCGTTGGGGAACAGGAACTTGATCTGCCCCAGCGCATTGCCGCCGCCCGGCAGCTGGCGGATCGAGTATTTCCAGTTGCCCTGCGTGACGCTGCCCCAGTCGATCGAGGAGGCGTCGATGACGCTGGCGCCGGAAACGATCTGCATGTTCTGGCCGGCGAGGTAGCCCGGATTGCGCAGCATCGATGGCGCGATTTCCTTGGCGACGATCGAGACCGGCACGTTCCAGTACGGATTGACGACGATGTTCTTGATCGAATTGGAGAACAGCGGGGTCGGGGTCGAAGGCTTGCCGACCACGACGCGGGTCGAGAAGTCGGTGTGGTCATCTTCGACCACAGCGACGCGGAACTCGGGGATGTTCACCAAGACATGGAACTTGCCGAGATCCTGCGGCAGCCAGCGCCAGCGCTCCATGTTGGCGATGATGTCTTCGCGGGAGATCTTGGCGCCGGTCTGGTTGAGCGACGCGAGCGTGGCGGGGCCCATGATGCCGTCGGCGGTCTCGCCGGCGCCCGCCTGGAAGGATTCGATCGCCGAGACCAGCGTCGGATCGTAGACGTTGGCGTCCGTATCGGGGGCCGCGACCGAGAGCCGCTGCCGCAGCAGGGCCACGCGGTCGTCCTTCATGCCGGGCTTCAGCGTCGGGCCGGGCGGAATGACCACCTGGGCCTGCTGCGGCGCCTCGTCGTCCATCTTGTTGAGCGCCGCCTTGAGGGCGACGAATTCGCGGTCCGATGGATCGAGGCCGAGCAGCACCTGGTCGGGTGTATCGCTCTGTGCCAGCTTCATCAGCGTGTCGGCGGCATCGAGCGACTTTGTTTCGGGATCGATGGCGTTGGAAACCGTTTCGGGGGCGACCCGGCCCATGAACGCGTCGTGGGCATAATGAAGCGTGGCGGCGGAGAAGGCCGCCTCGAGCGCGCCGAGCTTGTCGGGGTCGGTGCCGGCCGCGGCGACGTCGATGGCGGGCGTCAGGTAGTCATTGGGGTTGAAACCTTCGGTCGCCGCGTTCTTGAACACGGCGATGATCTTTTCGGCGGCCGGCGAGAACGTCGCGACACCATCCGCGCCTACCTTGACCCAGAGCGGCTCGAAGTGGCGCGAACCGTAGAAGTAGTAGAGCTTTTGCGCGTCGGCATAGCCCTTGCCGCCGGGGTTGGCGCCGTAATAGGCGGCGCTGAGCTTGTCCTTGATGATGGCGGCGAGCGGCGAATCGGGCGGTGCGATGACGACCCGAGTCGCCTGTACCCCGTTCACGGTCACTGCCTCTTGCGCAAAGGCGGCCCCGGTCCCTGCGGTGAGCGCCGTGCCCAAGGCCAGAAAAATCATCAAATTACGCATCTTGGCTCCATGCGTCTCAGGGACAATGCGGGGCGAGTAGGGCGAAGGGGAGGAACCTGCCGGGACCTCGGCGCGCACGCGTTGCAATTTGGTTAGCGCACAATGGTTAAGACTGGCAACGCCTCGCGATTTTGTGAATCGCGCCTGTGTCCGGCCAGCAACGAACAGGGTTCGGAGCGTCCCGCCGTCGGGACGTCCCGAACCGCTCTCGTCATGCCGTCGCAGCCGCCATGCTCCCCTCAAGGCCATAGTCCTTCAACTTGCGGTAAAGCGTCGAGCGTCCGATGCCGAGCGCCCGCGCGATCTGCGACATGTGTCCCCCGTGTTTCTTGAGCGCAAACATGATCAGTTCTCGCTCAAGCTCGGCGAGCGGGGTCACCTCGCCGTCCGTGGTGAGGAAGCGATCGGGCACGCCCGACCCCTCCATCTGCTTGCGGCGAGGAATAGCGTCGTCGACATGAACCGGCGCTGAAGCGGCACCGAGGCTTCGCGTCAGGTCGGCGGCGGCCTCGCGGCCGGCGGTACGGGCGAGCACCGATGGAAAATCGGCCGGGGCGAGTTCGGGCGCGTCGGCGAGGGCTACGGCGCGGTAGATGACGCTTTCGAGTTCGCGCACGTTGCCCGGCCAGTTGTAGGCGCGGAGCAGGTCGCCGGCGGCAGCCGACAGGCCGGTGCGGTGATGGCCGGTCTCGGCGGCAAAGCGCAGCGTGAACGCGCTGGCCAGCGCCAGGACATCGGCGGGGCGCTCGCGCAGCGGGGGCATGTAGACCGGCAGCACGTTGAGCCGGTAGAACAGATCCTCGCGGATGCCGCCGCTGCGGGCGAGGTTGAGCAGACGCGACGTGCTGCTGGCGATGACGCGGACGCTGACCCGCTCGGGCCGGAGCGCGCCAAGCGGCTGGATTTCGCCGGATTCGAGCACGCGGGCGAGGCGGGCCTGCACTTCCTCGGGCAGTTCGCCGACTTCGCGCAGCAACAGCGTGCCCCCCTGCGCTTCGTGAAACTTGCCGGCCTGGCTGCTGCCGCCGGTGCGATGGGTGCCGAACAGCGCCGGCGCCAGCCGGTCCCAGGCGACATCGGCACAGTTGACGGTGACGAACGGGCGGGCGGCGCGATCGCCGAGGGCATGGATCTGCCGCGCGAGCGAGCCCTTGCCGGCACCGGGCTCGCCTTCGATCAGCACCGGCAGGGCGCTGCGGGCCGCCTTGTCACAGAAGGCGCGGACCCGCTGCATGGCCGGATCGTGGGTTTCGACGAAAGAGGGGGAGGGGAGGGAGGTGGAAATCACTCTGACCATACTGCCAACACGCACGAGGAAGCGATTGCGGCCGAATCGCGGCCGCCCGAAGTACCATGGGAAGCCGGTGGTTAATGGGGTTTTAAGCGCCGGTGGCAGGGGTTGGCACGCCACGCCCCCGTGGCTATGGTCCGGCGCGCTTCCCCCACAGACGAAAGCCTCCGCAGATGATCGCTCCCCTCCGTGCTCCCGAAGCGGCCGTGCAGTCCGGCCACAACCAGTTCGGCGCCCTGCCGGAGTGGGACCTGAGCGATCTCTACCGAGGCAAGGATTCGCCCGAACTCAAGGCGGACGTTGCCAAGGCGCAGACCGAGGCCAAGGCGTTCGAAGCCGACTACAAGGGCAAGCTCGAGGGGCTGGCGCGCAATGGCGGGCTGGTCGAGGCGGTGCTTCGGGTCGAGGCGCTGGGCGACCTCACCGGGCGGCTCGGCTCGTTCGCCTATCTCTGGTACGCGCAGCAGACTACCGACCCGGAGCGGGCGAAGTTCCTCGGCGACCTCAGCCAGCAACTGACGGACCTCTCGACCGGGCTGATCTTCTTCGAACTCGAGCTCAACCGGATCGACGAGGCCGTGCTCGAGGCGGCGTTCGCCGCCGATCCGGCGCTGGCGCACTATCGGCCGTGGTTCACCGAAATCCGCAAGGCCAAGCCCTATCAGCTCGAGGATCGCATCGAGCAGCTGTTCCACGAGAAAGGCACTACCGGCGCGTCGGCGTGGAACCGGCTGTTCGACGAGACGATGGCGAGCCTCAAGTTCGACGTGGCCGGCGAAACGCTCGGCCTCGAGGCGACGCTGCACCTGTTGTCGGATCGCGACGAGGGCAAGCGCGCGGCGGCTTTCCAGGGCGTCTCGACGACGCTGCACGACAATGCGCGGCTGTTCACCCAGATCACCAACGTGCTGGCCAAGGACAAGGAAATCTCCGATCGCTGGCACGGCTTTGCCGACATCGCCGACAGCCGGCACCTCGCCAATTCGGTCGAGCGCGAGGTGGTCGACGCGCTGCAGCAGGCGGTGCGCGCGGCTTATCCGCGGCTCAGCCACCGCTACTACAAGATGAAGGCAAAGTGGTTCGGCAAGGAGCAGCTCAACGCCTGGGACCGCAACGCGCCGCTGCCGACCAGCGACGAGCGCGTCTTCGACTGGGATACCGCCAAGACCACCGTCCTCGATGCCTATGGCCGCTTTTCGCCCAAACTGGTCGAGGTCGCGCAGCCGTTCTTCAATTCGGGCTGGATCGACGCGCCGGTCAAAGAGGGCAAGTCGCCGGGTGCCTTCGCGCATCCGACCGTGCCGAGCGCACACCCCTATCTGATGCTGAACTATCTCGGCCGGGCCCGCGACGTGATGACGCTGGCGCATGAATTGGGGCATGGCGTCCACCAGCGGCTCGCCGCGCCGCAGGGCGCCCTGATGGCGCCGACGCCGCTGACGTTGGCGGAAACCGCAAGCGTCTTCGGCGAGATGCTGACCTTCCGCGCCCTGCTCGATGCGGCGGACTCGCCCAAGGCGCGCTTCGCCATGCTCTCGAGCAAGGTCGAGGACATGCTCAATACCGTGGTGCGGCAGATTTCCTTCTACAGCTTCGAGCGCGAGGTCCACACCCAGCGCCGGCAGGGCGAACTCACCACCGAGCAACTGGGCGGCATCTGGCTCGACGTCAGCCGCGAAAGCCTGGGGCCGGCGATCAAGCTCAACGAGGGCTACGACATCTTCTGGTCGTACATCCCGCACTTCATTCACAGTCCGTTCTATGTCTACGCCTACGCGTTCGGCGACTGCCTTGTGAACTCGCTCTACGCACAGTATGAGAAAGCCAGTGACGGCTTTGCGGAGCGCTATTTCGAGCTGCTCAAGGCCGGGGGAAGCAAGCACCATTCCGAACTGTTGCAGCCGTTCGGGCTGGACGCGCGCGACCCGCAGTTCTGGTCCCTTGGGCTGTCGATGATCGAGAGGTTGATCGACGAACTCGAGGCCACTCCGGCGCCCTGACGGCGCGCTTCGCGCGGAGTCAGGTTCGCCGTTCACCGGTTTCGTCGCGGGCAGCCGTTCGCGGTGGAATGAACACACGAACCTGCGTCTGCCCGAGGACAAATATGGCCAGCAATTCTACCCCCGCCCATGCCGCCGATCACGGTGACACGACCATCAGCAGTGCGATGGACTATGCCGCGCACGAGGCGATGTACCGCCGGTTCACGGGCCTGGTGAAGTGGGGGATCATCGGCGCGGTGGTGCTCGTGCTGTTCCTGTTCGTCGCCATCCATCCGATGCTGACCGCGCCCGCCAGCTGATCGCGGCCTCTGGCGCGCCGACCCGGCACCCCGGCTTCGAGGAGATCTCCATGAAGATTGCCATTGTGCGCGAGCGCGCCGAGGGTGAGACGCGCGTTGCGGCCACGCCGGAAACCGTGACCCGGTTCATCGGCCTGGGCAACGCCGTTGCGGTCGAGGCCGGCGCAGGCGCGCTGTCGCGCTTTCCGGATGCCGACTACAAAGCGGCCGGCGCCGAGATCGCGGCGACGGCCGAGGCGGCGCTCAAGGGCGCCGACATCGTGCTCACGGTCAGGCGACCGGACGCGGCGCTGCTCGGCGGAATCGCCAAGGGTGCGCTGGTCGTCGGCGGCATGGACCCCTACGGCCATGAAAGCGAGATCGCCGCTCTCGGCAAGGCCGGTGCCACGGCGATCGCGATGGAATTCATGCCGCGCATCACCCGGGCGCAGGTGATGGATATTCTCTCGAGCCAGGCGAACCTCGCCGGCTACCAGTCGGTGATCGAGGCGGCGGGACATTTCGCCCGCGCCTTCCCGATGATGATGACCGCCGCCGGCACGGTGCGGCCGGCCAAGGCGTTCATCATGGGCGCCGGTGTCGCCGGCCTCCAGGCTATCGCCACGGCGCGGCGGCTCGGGGCGCTGGTGACGGCGACCGACGTGCGCGCCGCCGCCGGCGAGCAGGTGGAATCGCTCGGCGCCAAGTTCATCATGACCGAGGCGCTGAAGGATGCCTCGGGCACCGGCGGCTATGCGCGCGAGCTGACCAAGGACGAGCAGGCGGCGCAGGCCGAACTGGTCGCCGGCCATATCGCCAAGCAGGACATCGTCATCACCACGGCGCTGATCCCAGGGCGGCCCGCGCCACGCCTCGTGACCCGCGCCATGGTCGAGTCGATGGCGCCGGGCTCAGTGATCGTCGACCTTGCGGCCGAGCGCGGCGGCAATGTCGAACTGACGGTGCCGGGGCAGGTGATCACCACCCCGAACGACGTGACCATCATCGGCTATACCAATTTTGCCGGCCGGCTGCCGACGTCGGCGAGCCAGCTCTACGCCCGCAACCTCTATGCCTTCATCGAGACGCTGTTCGACAAGAAGACCAAGGCCTTCGCCGTCAACTGGGACGACGAACTGGTCAAGGCGACTTTGCTGACGCGCGACGGCGAAGTGGTGCATGCGAACGTGCTGAAGGGCCTCGAGGCGGCGGCTCCGAAGCTCGCGCCGATCGACCTCACCGGCTCGAAGGCTGCTGCGGCGCTGACGGCGTCCGCCACTCCCGAAGCGGCCAAGCCCGCGAAGGCGCCCGCACGCAAGCCTGCGGCGAGCAAGGCGGTCGCGAAGCCTGAGCCGACGGCCGTCGTCGTAGCGCCGCCCGAGCCGCTGCCCCCGGCGATCGCGGAGCCGCCGGCTCCCGTGCCAGCCGTCGTGGAGCCTGCTGCCAAACCCGCACGCAAGGTCGCCGCGAAGGCCGCCGTCAAGCCCGAAGCCGCCGCTGCCGTCGAGAAAACCAAGACCGTTCGCAAGCCGGCCACGGCCGCTGCCGCGAAACCGGGCGCTGCGCCCAAGACTGCCGTGCCGAAGGGCACTTCCAAGACCACGCCGAAGGCCGGGGAGCCGTCATGATCGATCCGTTCGTCTTCCAGCTCTCGATCTTCGTGCTTGCCATTTTCGTCGGCTATTTCGTCATCTGGAGCGTCACGCCGGCCTTGCACACGCCGCTGATGAGCGTCACCAACGCCATTTCCTCGGTGATCGTGGTCGGTGCGCTGCTCGCGGTGGGAGCGCATCTTGCCGCCGACGCCTCGATCGCCAGCAAGATCTTCGGCTTCTTCGCGCTGATCCTTGCCAGCGTGAACATTTTCGGCGGATTCCTCGTCACCCAGCGCATGCTGGCGATGTACAAGAAGAAGGGCTGACGGCATGACCTTGGTCAATATCGCGGCCGTCCTCTACCTCGTCTCGGGCGTCCTCTTCATCCTGGCGCTGCGCGGCCTGTCGAGCCCGGCCACCTCGCGCCGCGGCAATACGATGGGCATGGTCGGCATGACCATCGCCATTCTGACGACGCTGGCGCTGAGCGGCGTCAGCGACCCGCTGTCGTGGGTGCTGATCATCGCCGGCATCGGTATAGGCGGCGGCATCGGCGCCTACCTGGCGCGCAACGTCAAGATGACGCAGATGCCCGAGCTCGTCGCCGGTTTCCATTCGCTGGTCGGCCTCGCGGCGGTCTGCGTCGCGGCGGCGGCGCTCTATGCTCCGCAGGCCTTCGGTATCCTCGAAGGCGACCGCATCCGGGGCGAAAGCCTGATCGAGATGAGCCTGGGCGTCGCCATCGGCGCCTTCACCTTCACCGGCTCGATCATCGCCTTCCTCAAGCTTTCCGGCCGCATGGGCGGCAAGCCGATCCTGCTGCCAAGCCGCCACGTGCTGCACGCGGCGCTCGGCATCGTGCTGGTGGCGTTGATCGTCACCTTCCTCGTCACCAGCGATCCGGTCTGGTTCTGGCTCATCACCATCGTGGCGCTGGCGCTCGGCGTGCTGATGATCATCCCGATCGGCGGCGCCGACATGCCGGTCGTCGTCTCGATGCTCAACTCCTATTCGGGCTGGGCGGCGGCGGGTATCGGCTTCACGCTCGGCAATACCGCGCTGATCATCACCGGCGCACTGGTCGGCTCGTCCGGCGCGATCCTCAGCTACATCATGTGCCGCGCTATGAACCGCAGCTTCATTTCGGTGATCCTGGGCGGCTTCGGCGGCGATGATGCGGCGGCCGCGGCGGCGGGAGAAGAGACGCGTTCGGTCAAGCAAGGCTCGGCCGAAGACGCCGCCTTCATGATGAAGAACGCCACCAAGGTGATCATCGTCCCCGGCTACGGCATGGCGGTGGCGCAGGCGCAGCACGCGGTGCGCGAAATGGCCGAC
>Ga0209233_1000400_pt1 | contig 35856 bp, 36 predicted proteins | sample AraplaCL_Cvi_mCL_FD_184269 | JGI IMG/M metagenome (GOLD analysis project Ga0209233, IMG submission 184269) | Arabidopsis root microbial communities from the University of North Carolina, USA - plate scrape CL_Cvi_mCL (SPAdes) (version 2) | ecosystem: Host-associated > Plants > Roots > Endosphere...
TCGGCGGCGGCGATCGCCCACGCGGTCAACCCGCGCGCCATCGACCATTGCCTGTTCGCGCACGTCTCGGCCGAGACGGCGCATCAGCGCGTGTTGACGAACCTGCAGGTGAGCCCGCTGCTCGATCTCGGCATGCGGCTGGGCGAGGGGAGCGGCGCAGCGCTCGCCGCCGTGCTGGTGAAGACGGCGCTGCATCTCCACGACCACATGGCGACTTTCGCCGAGGCGGCGGTCAGCGACAAAGGCTGACCGCGCCCCCGGCGACCGATTACTTCGGCAGGCTTTGGGTGTACTGCGCGAAAGTCGGCGGATCGGCGTTGTCATAGGCAGCGCTGAACCCGGACAGCGCGACGCTGACGACGAAATCCTTGTTGTTCACGTCCTTGGCAGTGAGCTTCAGCGTGCTGCCCTTGCGCAGGCGGGCGATGAAATCGTTCCGCACCAGGGTTTCGGATTCGCACGACTGCGCGGTGCAGCGCCAGAACGGGATGGCCTGCGCCTTGCCGTTGTCGATCTGCCAGCGGAGGCCCGGCCGCAGCACGATGCCGGTCGGCACGGCCGCGATGGCGAGCGTCGGCACGCCCTTCTTGGAATCGATCCGCAGCACGAACGAGCCGATGATGCTGGCGTTGTTGAACACCAGCTTGCGAACGATGCAGACCTTGTGCTGGTCCTTGGGATCGGGATCGCAGAATTTCGCCCAGGCCTGCACGGCGGCGGGAACTTCGACCTTGGGCGCGACCGCGGGGGCGGCGGCAGCCGGTGCCGCGGTGGTAGCGGCCGCGGGGGCAGGGGTGGTGGTCGTCGAGGCGGCGGGCGTGGTCGTGTCGGTTGCCGCCGGCGTTGCCGTCGTGCTGCTGGCCGGCGTCGTGGCACTCTGGGCCCAGGCCGCAACTGGTGACAGAATCAGCCCTGCGAGGGCGAGAGCCATCACTCCCCGATCGAGACTCATCTTGTGGCCTTTCCAATGTTCCAAACGGTCGCCTCGAATCCCATAAGCGGAAGGATGGGTCAACCGCTCCAGCGGTGGGAAGCGCGAGTGTCGCAGCGGGAAGGAGGGGCCGGTCAGCGGGCTTCGGAGTAGATTTCGAGCCGGCTCTTCTTTTCGACCACCGGCGCCAGGGCATCCATGACGCGGGCGCGCGGGAAGGTGGCGATGACTTCGGTGCCGAACCGCAGCTTCGAGAACAGGTCGAAGCGGCCCTGGTGCAGCTCCATGATGTTCTGGACGATCGGCAGGCCGAGGCCGGCGCCCTGTTCGGCGGTCTTTTGCGCCAGCGATCCCTGGCCGAAAGAGGACAAGACGGTCTGGATTTCGTCCTCGGGGATGCCCGGACCGTTGTCGCGCACCGAAATCATCTGGCCGCCGTCGCCGCTCCGGTTGACGGTGACCTGCACCTTGCCGTTCTGCGGCGTGAACTTGATGGCGTTCGACAGCAGGTTGAGCACCACCTGGCGGATGGCGCGTTCGTCGCCCCACAGCTTCGGCAGGTTGTTGCCGGTCGTGAAGGTCAGCTCGATCCCCTTGGCCTTGGCGCGGATCTCCATCATGCGCAGGCAATCCTCGGCGATATCGATCAGCGACACCGCCTCTTCGTTGAGTTCGTACTTGCCGGCTTCGATGCGGGAGAGGTCGAGCAGCTCGTTGATGAGGTTGAGCAAATGCTGGCCGCTGGCGTGGATGTCGCCGGCGTATTCCTTGTACTGCGGCACCGCCATCGGCCCCAGCAGCTCGGATTTCAGCACCTCCGAGAAGCCGATGATGGCGTTGAGCGGCGTCCGCAGTTCATGGCTCATGGTGGCGAGGAACTGCGACTTGGCGATGTTGGCCTGCTCGGCATGACGCCGCGCCTCGTCCGACATGTGCCGCGCTTCCTCGAGTTCGGTGATGAGGGCGTCCTTTTCCGCCTGGTGGGTAACGCTCGCCAGTTCCGAGGCGTGCAGCTGGCGCGCGAGAAACAGGAAGAAGATTTCGCCGCCGATCGTGAGCGCCGCCAGCGAGTAATCGAGGAGGCCGCCGCCGAAGATGAGATCGATCGACACGGTGGCGGCGACTGGCAGCGTGCTGACGAGGGTGGCGGCAGGCAGGGTGCGGGTCGAGATGGCGTTGCTGGCGATGCCGACGAGCGCCGTGGCGAACAGGGCGACCGACAGATTGCGCCCATCGGAGAAGAGCGAGAACAACGAAATCGCCGACCAGGCGATGCCGTAGGCGGTCTCGCCGGCGATGAAGCTCGCGGTCCACTGCGTGGCGTTGAATTTCTGCACGTTGGCGGTGCGTTTGAAGCGCTGGCAGAGCAGCAGCACGCCGGCATTGACTGCGACGGTCACCATCAGCCAGGCGGCGGCGGCAAGCGCTGGTACCCAGAGGCCGAGGAACAGGGTGAGGATGACGAGCAGCACCGGCACCGCAAGCACGCCCGCCAGGCGCGACCCGGCGTATTCGTCGAGCAGTTCGAAATCGAAGGAAGCACGCGTGCCGGAACTGGAGGTCAGCCGCTGGCGAGCGTCGAAAACCGTCTTCTGCGAGTTACGCCGGTGCTCGCGGCCCATCTGCGCGCGAACATCGGGCTCGTGTTTTGACGGCACGAACGCCATAACGCTTACTCTGGTTACTAAATCACTAATGCCAAAGGCTGGCGCCTTGGGTACGCTCCGGCAGGCTAGGCAGGACGTGGTTAAGGGGGAGTGAATTGGCGACGCGCAAGCCGGTGCAAATGCAGCGGGTTCGGACCTCGGGTGGATTGTGGCTGGCCATGGCCATGATCGCCTTGCTGGCGGGCATGCAGATGGTCAATGGCAAGCCTGCCAACCTACCGGTATTCGGCCGGCCCGCGGTGGTCGACGGGGACACGCTGCGGTTCGGCGGGCAGCGGGTGCGGCTGATGGGCATCGATGCCCCCGAACTCGGCCAGTTCTGCCAGGACGGGGACGGCGCCAACTGGGCGTGCGGCGACGTCGCCCGGACCGAGATGAGCAATTTGCTCTCGACCGGCGACCTTCGCTGCGAAGGAGCGGGGCACGACCGCTATGGCCGGCTGCTGGCGCGCTGCGAGGCCGCGGGCACCGACCTCGGACACGCCATGGTCTCGGACGGGCTCGCGGTGTCGGACGGCGACTATTTCGGCGACGAGGCGCAGGCGCGATTCGGCCGCAAGGGCATCTGGATCGGGAGCTTCACGCCGCCGGCGGAATACCGACGCCGGCAGAACGGCGGCAGCGACCCCGGGCCCGATCTTCTCGAGATGATACGGGACTGGTTTCGTTGATTGACAAGTGAAAGGCCTTTGCTTCAAATCCGGCTCCGGGCGGGGGTGGATTTCGCAAATGGCGTATTTTCTACCAATTTTCGCAAATAGATTTCACGGGGGCCTTAACCGTTGGACAAGATCGACCGCAAGATTCTGATGTTGCTACAACGGGATGCGACCATGCCGGTGGCCGAGATCGGCCGCAAGGTCGGCCTGAGCACGACGCCGTGCTGGCGCCGCATCCAGAAAATGGAAGAAGACGGGGTCATCAAGCGTCGCGTGGCCGTGCTCGACCCGGCCAAGGTGAATGCCGGGGTGACCGTGTTCATGGCGGTCAAGACCAACGAACATTCCGAGGCCTGGCTGCGGAAATTCGCCGGGGTGGTGGAGGATTTTCCGGAGGTGGTCGAGTTCTACCGAATGAGCGGGGAGGTCGACTACCTGTTGCGCGTCGTGGTGCCCGACATCGCCGCCTATGACGGCTTCTACAAGAAGCTGATCGGCAAGATCGCGCTCACGGACGTCAGCTCGTCGTTCGCGATGGAGCAGATCAAGTACACCACGGCCCTGCCGCTCGAGTTTGCGGTGGTGACCGACGAGGATAAGTAGATAATGTCTTCCCGGATGGAAGGTGGCGTCAGTGAGGAAAAACCTATCATATCAGTCTAAAAATGCTGTTGAGGTTGTAAAGTCGCACTTTCCATCAGTATATTTCTGGCTCTGCGCGCCGCCTGGAATTGTCTTTATCTTGAGCCAGTATTATATTGAGTTGCTAGCGGCAACACCGAGGACAAATATAACAATTTCCTCTACTGAGTCCGAGTGGGGAGAGGCGTCGTCTCGCGTAAATTTCCTCGCGCTCTCTACGCTTTTTGTGGTTGGCTCAGTGTTGCTTGCGGGCAGGTTTGGCTTTGACTTGATAAGGTTGTTTGACCGCCGCTTCTTGACCAAAATTGCCATCGGGGCAGTTGTGGGGATTGTGGTAAGTGCTGCGGTCATTGTTCCTGCAGGAACAATTGTGCCGAGAAACAGGGATCTCATCGATTCGCAGTTATTGTTAACTGCCACAGAATGGGCTGCCGCTCACCAGCTAGGGAGCCGATGGTGGGGGCCGGCATTCTTCAATGCGATACTCGCAATTGGGAACGGAGCAATTACGTTAGCGGCAATCACGTTTGTTTCCAGCGTGGTATCTTGTCTTGCAAAATTTACCCACCTTTCCGACAAAGATAATTGGCTCTATCAGGTCAATCGAATGAAGAGCTATCTCTACATGGGTGCCGCCGTATTGGTGGTAGGCGTGCTGTTTTTAATATCGGCATCAGGCTACCCCGATTTCGCTCTTCAAGGCGTCGCATTGGCTGAGCACAAGCAGCTCGTCGCGTCTGTAGCGATGTATTTAGGTGTCGAGTATTCACTGAGCATTGCTGCAGTGGCAGTTCCGGTTACGCTGATTCTTTCAGCCCAAGCTGACAACATTGCGTGGGAATTGGCAAACTCAACGGAGGACGGCACGGTCAAGGTGGTAGGCCCTATAGCAGTGATGGAGGCTCGTCGGCGCGAAGGGCTGATGCTCACACCTCAGGATACTTTGCGAACGTTGATCGCACTAATGGCCCCATTCATCACGGGGGGCATCGCGAGCCTGACTGCATTTGTTTAGTCGGTGATCATAATTACCCGCCCGTCACGCTCATGTGCCGGCTCAGTGCCGGCGCGGCGTGGGTGCGGTCGAGCACGAAGTCGTGGCCCTTCGGCTTGAGCAGCATGGCGGTATCGAGCGCGGCATCGAGGGCGTCGGGGCCGCCGTGGCGGAGCGCGGCGCGCAGATCCACCATGTCTTCCTGGCCGAGGCACATATAGAGCTGGCCGGTGGCGGTGAGGCGGACCCGGTTGCAGCTTTCGCAGAAATTGTGGCTCATCGGAGTGATGAAGCCCAGCAGCCCGCCGGTTTCCTTGACCCAGGCGTAACGGGCGGGGCCACCGGTACGGTGGTCGGCGTGCTCGAGGGTGAAGCGGGCGGCGAGCCGGTCGCGCAACTCCTTGAGGGGCAGGTAGCTGTCGACGCGATCGATGCCGACTTCTCCCAGCGGCATGCCCTCGATGAGCGTCAGGCCATAGCCGCGGGCGTGTGCCCAGTGCAGCATCGGCTCGATCTCGTCCTCGTTGACGCCGCGCATGGCGACCATGTTGAGCTTGATCCTGAGGCCGGCCGCATCCGCTGCAGCGATGCCGTCGAGCACGTCGGCGAGCCGCCCCCTGCGGGTGATGGCAGCAAACCGATCGGCATCGAGGGTATCGAGGGAGACGTTGATGCGCTTGACCCCGGCCGCGGCGAGACCCTCGGCGTATTTGGCGAGCTGGCTGCCATTGGTGGTGAAGGTCAGCTCTTCGAGGCCCGCCCCGAGGTGGCGGCCGAGCCGTTCGGTCAGCGACAGGATGTCGCGCCGCACCAGCGGCTCACCGCCGGTCAGCCTGACCTTGCGCACGCCGCGGCCGACGAAGGCGGTAACGATGGTGTCGATCTCTTCGAAGCTCAGCACGTCCTTCTTGGGAAGGAACGTCATGTCTTCGGCCATGCAGTAGACGCAGCGAAAGTCGCAGCGATCGGTGACCGAGACGCGCAGATAGCTGATCTGGCGACCGTAGCGGTCGATCAGCGGCGCTGAGCCGACGGGGGCAATGCGGCTCTGCGACAGAAGTGTTGTCATGGCGATAAATGTAGCGCCGGCCGCGCCGATCTCAAAGTCCCCGCCAAACAAATAAGGCCGGCACTGGCGCCGGCCCCATTCACATCTTCGCCAGCGGGCGTCCTACTGATGGACGACCACCATCGAGCCGACGTTGACGCGGCTGTAGAGGTCGATGATGTCGTCGTTGGTGAGGCGGATGCAGCCCGAGGAAACGGCCTGGCCGATGGTCCAGGGTTCGGACGTGCCGTGCAGGCGGTAGAGCGTGGCGCCGATATAGAGCGCGCGGGCGCCAAGCGGATTATCCGGGCCGCCGGGCATATAGGCCGGCAGGTCGGGAACGCGCTTGCGCATCTGCTCGGGCGGGGTCCAGCCGGGCCACTCGGCCTTGCGGGTGATGACATGCTCGCCCGACCAGCGGAAGCCGTCGCGGCCGACGCCGATGCCGTAGGCGATCGCCTTGCCGCCGGGCTCGACGAAATAGAGCCGGAACTGCGAGGTCTCGACAACGATGGTACCCGGCTTCAGCTTGGTCGGGTAATCGACTTCCTGGCGCGGAATGGCCGAGCCCTTGGGCACGCCGCCCTGGCTGGGCGGGGTGATCGAGCTGCCGTCGCCGTGGACCCAGGTATTGGTCACCGGGTCCCAGACGCGCCAGTTGGACGGGGCGGCGGTGGCGGGCGCCACCATCGCGATCATCAACAAAAAGGAAAATGCCGCAAACAGTGCGGTTCTGATCGTCGTCATATGCAACACTGCGCCTCTGAAGAATGCCGCCAAGCCACGAGGGCCGTTAACCTTGGGTCAATAGCTGGTTTGCCGCGACCCGCAAAGGGCAAGTGCCACGATTCGGCCGCAGCAAAAACAGCTCGACAACATAGTGTTGCCGTGAAGCGACATTTGCCATTCACCATTCGGTGAGCGTTGGTATAGGAACGCTGCCGGTCGATGAACGGCGGGGAGGAAACCATGTTCGAAGACCAGAAGCGCGCCGCCGCGGCAATGGCACTCGAGGAAGTGCGCGACGGCATGCGGCTCGGCCTGGGCACCGGGTCGACGGCACGCCATTTCGTCGACCTGCTGGGGGAGAAGGTGGCGGCGGGATTGCGCTGCCTCTGCGTCGCCACCTCCGAGGCGACCGAGGCGCAGGCGAGAGGGCTCGGCATCCCGATGACCGATCTTGACACCATCGACCGTCTTGACCTGACGGTCGATGGCGCCGACGAGATCGACCCCGCGCTCGACCTGATCAAGGGCGCCGGCGGGGCGCTGCTGCGGGAGAAGATCGTCGCGGCCGCCTCGAACCGCATGGTGGTGATCGCCGACCAGTCCAAGGAAGTGGACCTGCTCGGCCATGCCGCGCTCCCCGTCGAGGTCAACGGCTTCGGGCTCGGCGCTACGCATCGGGCGATCGAGGACGTCATGGCGCGATTCGGCGCTACGGACGGCCTGACGCGGCGGCTCAAGGCCGACGGACAGCCCTTCGTGACCGATGGCGGACACTTCATCCTCGATGCTTTATTTGGCCGCATTTCGGAGACAAAAGCCGTTTCCGATGCTTTGCTGAACGTACCCGGGGTCGTCCAGCACGGCCTGTTCCTCGGCATGTGCAGCACCGTGTTCATCGCGGGGCCCGGGGGGGTGAAACGCCGCGATCGTCGCTGACGCGCGGAGGCCCGTGACGAGATGGAGCGCGCGGGCTATGAGGGCTTGGGTCAAACAGGGATGACAAACCAATGATGAGTTTCAACCGGCGTCGCGGCTGGCTCGCCGCTGCCGTGATCTCGCTGGCCATGCTGACGGCATCGGCGCCCGCGTTCGCGCAGGAAGTTTCGCCCGATCAGCTGGCGCTGGCGCGCAAATACGTCGACCTGACGGACAAGGTCGATCTGTTCGGCACCAGCCTCGCCGACATTGCCGGGCGGACGTTGCAGACGGTGCTGAAGCTCAACCCCACGCTCGGCGGGCTGGCGACCCAGGCGGTCACCGACGTCGTCAACGAATACAAGCAGCACCGCGGCGACCTGCTCGACCAGGTGGCGCGCGTCTATGCCCAGCACTTCAGCACCGATGAGCTGAAGCAGCTGGTGGCGTTCTATTCCTCGCCCGTCGGGCAGAAGCTCGCCAACAGCAATTTCGAGATCAACCAGCAGCTCAACAAGCTGATGCAGCTCTACCAGGTGAACCTCAGCACCGAGTTCTATGCCAAGGTGCGCGCCAACCTGAAGGCCAAGGGCGTAACGCTCTAGGCCGCCGCTGCATCGCTGGCGTTCACACGAGGGCCTCGCCATTGGCGGGGCCCTTCTCTATCTAGGCACCAGTGTCTGGCTGTGAGCAGGAGATGGCGGTGACCGAGCCCTACGACCTCGTGGTTATCGGAGCAGGATCGGGCGGGGTGCGGGCGGCGCGCATGGCGGCCGGCCACGGCGCCCGGGTCGCGATCATCGAAGAGTTCCGGATCGGGGGCACCTGCGTCATCCGCGGCTGCGTGCCGAAGAAGCTCTACGTCTATGCGAGCCGCTTCAAGGACCTGTTCGAGGTCGCGCCGAGTTTCGGCTGGCAGGTGGATGCCAGCTTCGACTGGCCGACGCTGGTAGCGAACAAGGAAAAGGAAATCTCCCGGCTCGAGCGGGCCTATCAATCAGGGCTCGAGGGCAGCAAGGTCGAGATTATCCGCGACCGGGCCGAGATCGTCTCGCCGACGGCGGTCAGGCTCGTCCGCGACGGACGCGTGCTCGAGACGCGGTACATCCTCGTCGCGACCGGCGCCAAGCCGCTGATCCCCGATATTCCGGGCCGCGAACTCGGCATCAGCTCCAACGAGGCGTTCGACCTGCCGAAACTGCCGCATTCGATCCTGATCGAGGGGGGCGGCTATGTCGGGGTCGAGTTCGCGACGATCTTTGCTGGCCTCGGCGTCCACACCACGCTCGTCTATCGCGGCACCTGCGTGCTGCGCGGCTTCGATGAAGACCTGCGGCAGGGGCTCGATGCCGGCCTCGAACTGCGTGGCATCCGGCGCATCTACGAAACCAACGTCAAGGCGCTGCGGCGGGAGGGCGACGACATCGTCGCCCATTTCGGCGACGGCACCGACGCGCCGTTCGGGGCGGTGATGTTCGCCACCGGCCGGTCGCCGAACGTTGCCGGCTTCGGCCTCGAGGAAGCCGGGGTCAGGCTGCGGCCGGATGGCGCCATCGACGTCGACGCCTTCTCCAAGACCTCAGTACCCTCGATCTACGCCGTGGGCGACGTCACCGGGCGCACCGCGCTGACGCCGGTCGCCATTCGGGAAGGCGCCGCGGTCGCCGAGACGCTGTTCAACAACAATCCGGTCGCGGTCGATCATTCGCAGATCGGCACGGCGGTGTTTGCCGAGCCGGAAGTGGGCACGATCGGCCTGACCGAGGCAGAAGCCGCGACGCATGGCGACATCGACGTCTACGTCACGCGCTTCCGGCCGATGATGAACACGCTGTCCGACAAAACCGATCGCATGCTGCTCAAGCTCGTCGTGCGGGCGGAGGACCAGCGGGTGCTTGGCATCCACATCCTTGGCCCCACCGCCGCCGAGATCATCCAGATGGCCGCCATCGCGCTCGGCATGAACGCCACCAAGGCGGACCTCGACCGCACCTTCGCCATGCACCCCACCGCCGGCGAGGAACTGGTGACGTTCAAGACGCCGAGCTACCGCTACCGGGGTGGCGTGAAGGTCTAGCGCCCCTCAGTCGAGCGGCGGTCGCGGGCGCTCCATCGGCACCGGGCCGGGGTTGAGCAGCGGATCGTGCCCCATCGGCAGGTCGGGGATGGGGCCGCCCTCGTCAGGGGCCGGCGAGGGCAGGTCCTCGCCGGGCCGGATTTCCCGCGGGATTTCGTCCGGCTCAGGCGCGCCGCCCATCGGGGGCAGATCACGTTGCGATTTATCGGTCATGGCGTCCTCCTTTGCCGCGACAACGCGCGACACCGGCCTCCAGTTCTCGCTTGTGGGGTTGAACCCACCTTGATAGACCGCAAAAAAACAGGGATTTCCCCGACGGGGGGAGGATTGTGATGAGTAACTGGACGCCCAAGAGCTGGCGCGACAAGCCGATCCTGCAGGTTCCCGAGTATCCCGATCCCGGCAAGCTGCAGGCCGTGGAAAAGCAGCTGGCGACGTTTCCGCCGCTGGTGTTCGCGGGCGAAGCGCGCGAGCTCAAGGCGCACCTCGGCGAAGTGGCGCAGGGGCGGGCCTTCCTGCTGCAGGGTGGCGATTGCGCCGAGAGCTTTGCCGAGCACGGCGCCGACCACATCCGCGATTTCTTCCGCGTGTTCCTGCAGATGGCGGTGATCCTGACGCATGGCGCCGGCAAGCCGGTGGTCAAGGTCGGGCGCATCGCCGGCCAGTTCGCCAAGCCGCGTTCGGCCGATACCGAAACCATCGACGGGGTGACGCTGCCGAGCTATCGCGGCGACATCATCAACGACATCGCCTTCACGCCGGAAGCCCGGATTCCCGACCCGGAGCGGCTGCTGCTCGCCTACCGGCAGTCGGCGGCGACGCTCAACCTGCTGCGCGCCTTCGCGACCGGCGGCTACGCCAACCTGGCGCGGGTGCACGAATGGACGATGGGGTTCATGAAGGACTCCAACGCCTATCCGCGCTTCGAGGAGGTGGCCAAGAAGATCGACGACGCGATCGACTTCATGCGCGCCCTGGGCATCACCCCCGACAACACCCCGGCGCTGCGCGAAACGCGCTTCTACACCAGCCACGAAGCGCTGCTGCTCGGCTACGAAGAGGCGATGACCCGGCGGGATTCGATCACCAACGACTGGTACGCGACCTCCGGCCACATGATCTGGATCGGCGACCGGACGCGACAGCCGGACGGCGCCCATGTCGAATACTTCGCTGGCATCCGCAATCCGATCGGCATCAAGTGCGGGCCGAGCCTTGCCAATGACGACCTGCTGCGGCTGCTCGACCGGCTCAATCCCGAGGACGAGGCGGGCCGCATCACGCTGATCTGCCGCTTCGGCTCCGACAAGGTGGCCGATCACCTGCCGCGCCTGATCGAGGCGGTCGAGCAGGCGGGGCGGACGGTGGTCTGGTGCTGCGACCCCATGCACGGCAATACCATCAAGGCTTCCAACGGCTACAAGACCCGCCCCTTCGACCGGGTCCTCGCCGAGGTGAAGGGCTTTTTCGACGTGCATCGCCAGATGGGGACCTATGCCGGAGGCGTCCACATCGAAATGACCGGCGATGACGTCACCGAGTGCGTCGGCGGCTTCCAGGCCGTTACCGAGGCCGACCTCAAGGACCGCTACCACACCTATTGCGACCCCCGCCTCAACGCTACCCAGTCGCTCGAAATGGCGTTCCTGGTGGCCGAGGAAATCCGCCGGCTGACCCCGGAGCGCCGGATCGGATCGGCTGCCGCAGAGTAGGGGCGGACGCTCTCCGCGTTTGTTCGCGGGAGGCGTTCGCGTTCGACTCTGAGTGTCGGGCCGCCACCCCTCCCCAGCCCTCCCCATCGAGGGGAGGGTGCAGGCTGAGTTTGGGGCGCGGCTTTGCCCAAGGGTACCGCCCTAAACCTCCCCCTCGGTGGGGAGGGCCGGGGAGGGGGTGACCCCCGCCAAAGCCGTCGAGCAGTGAATCGCCGCCTCAATCCACCGCCACAATGCCGCGCAGGGTCCAGCGGCGGCCGTCGCTGCGGAACTCCGCGCGGGCGAGGGGGGCGATGTCGATGCGCCAGAAACTCGATGCCGGCGCACCCAGCACGGTGACGATCGCCGCGCGGATGACGGCAGGGTGGGTGACGGCGACGACGCGGCCGCCTTCCTCGCGCTGCCGGTCGAGCCAGGGAGCGACACGCGCCAGCACCTCGGCGACTGACTCGCCGCCATGGGCGCGGCTAAGCGGGTCGGACGTCCAGGCCGCGATGGCCTCCGGGCCTTCCTCGAGCATCTGGTCGAAGTTCAGGCCGCGCCAGCGGCCGAGGTTGATGTCGCCCAGCAGCAGCTGCGTTTCGGCCTCGAGCCCGAGGCCCTCGGCCGTCTGGCGGGCGCGCCGCTCAGGCCCGGCATAACTGCGGTCACTGCTCGGCAGGCACTCCCGGAGGGTGGCAAGGTCCGCCGCCGAGTCCGCCTCGATTTCCTCGTCGAGCGGGAAGGCGGCGGCCCTCGTGGCCGAGGTGGGGGCGTGGGCGACAAGCAGGAGGCGCGTCAGCATGCGGGGCCTCTTGGACTGAAAAAGCGCATTTCGGGCGCATCGGGAAACTCCGTCAGTCTTGCCTTGCGCAGTCACTGAATGGAAGTCGGTGAGCGTCCGGCGCGGTCGCTGCGACGCGACATCCCGAGGAGTGATGATGTCCGACCTCGCCATGACGCCGGAGGCGTCGGTCGCAACGCCGTTCGGGGAGCTTCCGGCCCGCAGCGCGCTCCGGCAGAGGCCGGCCGCGGCGCCGCTCAGGCGGGCGGCCTGAAGCCGTTTAGCGGAACATTAACCCTAACGGGGCATAAACAAAGGTGGGTTTCCCTTCGTCACCGGAGTTGTCCGATGTTCCGTCTGGCCTCGCCTTTGGCTCTCGCCGCCGCTACGACACTGGCCGTCATGCCGGCGGTTGCGGCCGATTTTTCCGCCAACGACTTCGGTTCGGACTCCAATCTTCGCTCGGGCTTCTCCGACGACTGGGCCAATTCGGACGCGGCCGATCCGCTGAGTTTTGAGTTCGGCCTGCGTTACTGGTATTCGTGGGGCGCGCAGCGCTTCAGCGTTGGTGGTTCGAACCTCAAGGATGACGACAACGCGTCGTCGGTCGAGGCGCATTTCCGGGTCGACGACGCGTCGACCAAGACTTACGCCAAGGCGCTGGCCGGCATGGCATTCCTGATCGATGGGTCGGCGACCGACGATTCCCTGGCGACGACGGCGCCGGTCACCGATGGCCGCATCGGCTATGCCGGCGGCGATTTCGGCTATTCCTGGTTCGGCGACGGCAAGTCGACCGCGAGCTTCGGGCCGTTCGCCGGCTACATGTATTGGAACGACTCACCCAATCTCGGCCGGGCCAATTTCACCACCGGCACCGCAACCGGCGATTTCGGCTACGACGCCTCGGGCACGGGCAACCACATCTTCGGGCCCGGCAACAGCGTGGAAGACAGCATCGAGGTCAACATGCTGCGCCTCGGCTTCTCCGGGCGAGCAAGCCTGGGCAACAATTTCGACGTCAGCGGCGAACTGGCCGCGGTGCCCTATGCCAAGATTGATGGCACGCTCGGCGCGTTCGGTGTACCGGTCGCCAGCGACTCCAGCATCTCGATCCTGCAATCGTCTCCGGCCTCGATCGACGGCTGGGGCTATGGCGCGCAGGCCGAAGTGATGTTCCGCTACCACCCGATGCAGAACCTGACGTTCGGGCTCGGGGGCCGCGCGTGGTATCTGCAGGGAACGGCGGATACGACCTTCAACACGGTGACGGTGACCAACGATTCCGCGCACACGGTGCAGGGCACGCAGGAATACATTTCGACCGCCAACCCCTGGTCGCTCTTCCGCTATGGCGGGCTGGCCGAGCTGACCTACAACTTCTGACGCCACGGGCTCGCGCTCGTTCGTCAGCGCACCCGCGACAACCCCTGACTGCGACCGGCCGCCGCTTGCCCCTTGGGGGGTGAGCGGCTAAGTCTTGCCTCGTTTCGAGGGCATTGTGGGGGCTGCCGGGGGCTGTCCGAGTTCGACAGGCGCCGCGTCCGGCAATGGACCATCCGACTTCGCCGAAATCTGGCTACAGCAGGGCTTTCCCGTGACTGATCGACTTCGCATTGCACTTGCACAGCTCAATCCCCGGGTCGGTGCGCTGGCCGAAAACCTGAGGCTGGGGCGAAAAGCGGTCGCCGATGCGCAGGCTGCCGGGGCCGACGTGCTGATGTTTTCGGAACTGTTCCTGACCGGGTATTTTCCCGAGGACCTGTTCTTCAAGCCGCAGTTCGTCGCCGAGGCGATGGAGGCGGCCCGGCAGCTGGTGGCGGAGACGAAGAACAACGGCCTCGGGGTGCTTATCCCGACGGTGTGGCGCGAGCCCGACGGGACGCTGCGCAATGCCGTGATCTATGGCGAGCGGGGAGAAATCCTTGCCACGCGCTTCAAGCGCGAACTGCCCAACGACGACGTCTTCTACGAGAAGCGCTATTTCACCCCCGGCCCGCTGCCGGCGCCGATCATGATCCACGGCATCTCGGTCGGCGTGCCGGTGTGCGAGGACATCTGGCACCCGGACGTAACGCTGAGCCTGTCGCGGAGCGGGGCGGAACTGTTGCTCTGTCCGAACGGGTCGCCCTATTGGGCCGACAAGCAGCATCAGCGCATCGAACTGGTGCGGCAGCGCGTCGCCGAGACCGGGCTGCCGCTGCTCTACCTCAACCAGGTAGGCGGGCAGGACGAACTGGTGTTCGACGGCGCCTCGTTCGCGCTCGACGCCACGGGTGAACTGGTGGTGCAGGGCAAGTCGTTTACGACCGACCTGATCATTTCGGACTGGGTGCGCGGCGAGGCCGGCTGGCGTTGTGCCGAAGGCCGGGTGGACCCGCTGGTCAGCGTCGGCGAGGCGCCCTGGCGCGCCGCCGTGCTGGGCCTGCGCGACTACGTGCTGAAGAACGGCTTCGGCAAGGTGGTGCTGGGCCTCTCGGGCGGCATCGACAGCGCGGTGGTCGCCGCGATGGCCGTCGATGCGTTCGGGCCCGAAAGCGTCCACTGCGTCATGCTGCCCTATCGCTACACCTCCGAGGACAGCATCCGCGACGCCAAGGATTGCGCCGAGCGGCTGGGGGTCAAATACGACGTGGTGCCGATCGCCGTGCCGGTCGATGCGGTCGGCGGCGAACTGTCGCTGATCTTTGCCGGGCGCGATGCCGACATCACCGAGGAGAACATCCAGTCGCGCATGCGCGGCCTGGTGCTGATGGCGATGTCCAACAAGTTCAACGAGATGCTGCTGACCACCGGCAACAAGTCCGAAATGGCGGTCGGCTACGCCACGATTTATGGCGACATGAACGGTGGCTTCAACCCGATCAAGGACCTGCTCAAGATGCAGGTCTACGAACTCGCCAACTGGCGCAACCAGAACCTTCCCGGCGATTGCCGGGGGCCGTCCGGCGAGATCATCCCGCAGGCGATCATCGACAAGGCGCCCACCGCCGAACTCCGGCCGAACCAGAAGGATCAGGACAGCCTGCCGCCCTATCCGATCCTCGATGAAATCCTGACCGGCCTGGTCGAGGACGAACTGCCGGTGGTCGAGATCGCCGAGCGTGGGGCGGGGCGTTTCGACCTCGCGCTGGTCAAGCGGGTCGAGCGGATGCTGTACTTGGCTGAGTACAAGCGGCGGCAGGCCGGGCCCGGGGTCAAGCTCACACGCAAGGCCTTCGGCCTCGGCCGCAAATACCCCATCACCAACGGTTACCGCGACGCCAGCGCCGAGACGGCGGCGCGCCCAGCCGAACTCGCCCGCCAGGGGATCGAATGACTGTTGTCCGCTACGCTCCTTCGCCGACCGGGCGACTGCACCTCGGCAATGCCCGGCCGGCGCTGCTCAACTGGCTGTTCGCGCGGCACACCGGCGGCACCTATGTGCTCCGGCTCGATGACACCGATCTGGAACGCTCGACCGAGGAGTCGGCCCGCAGCATTCACGCCGATCTCGCCTGGCTCGGCATCACCCCCGACATCATGGTGCGCCAGCAGGACAGGCTGGCGATCTACGATTCGGCGCGCGACCGGCTGATCGCCGCCGGCCGGCTCTACCCCGCCTACGAGACGGAGGACGAACTCGATCGCAAGCGGGCGCGGGCCCGCCTGATGGGCAAGCCCCCGATCTACGACCGGGCGGCGCTGCTGCTGACCGAGGCCGATCACGCGCGCTACAAGGCGGAGGGGCGGACGCCGCACTGGCGCTTCCGGCTCGATGGCAAGCCCGTCGGCTTCAACGACATGATCAGGGGGCCGCTGACCGTCAACACGGCCTCGATGTCTGATCCCGTGCTGATCCGCGAGGACGGCACCTACCTCTACACCCTCACCTCGGTCGCCGACGACATCGAGCTCGGCATCACCCACGTCATCCGGGGCGAGGACCACGTCACCAATACCGGCACGCAGATCGAGATCTTCGAGGCGCTGGGCGCGAGCGCGCCGCAGTTCGGGCATCACAACCTGCTGGTGGATGCGGGCGGCGAGGGTTTTTCCAAGCGACTCGGTTCCCTGTCGCTCGGCGACCTGCGCGAGCAGGGGTTCGAGGCACTGGCCGTCGCCATCATGGCGACGCTCACCGGCACCAGCCTGCCGGTCGAGCCTTATCCGAGCCTCGAAGCCATCGCCGATCGGCTCGACCTGTCGATGGTGTCGCGCGGCCCGGCGCGGTTCGATCCGGCCGAACTCGAAACGCTGAACGCCCGCCTGCTGCACGCCATGTCGTTTGCCGAGGCCCGGCCCAGGCTCGAGGCGCTCGGCCTCGCCGACGAACAGCTCTGGCTCGGGCTCAGGGGCAATCTCGCCCGCTTCGGCGATATCGTCGGGTTGGCCCGGCTGGCCCGGGGTCCGGTCACGCCCGCTATCGCGGCCGAAGATCGCGAGTTCATCGAACTCGCCGGCCACCTGCTGCCGGCCGAGCCCTGGGACGAAGCGAGCTTTTCGGCCTGGACGGGGGTGCTGAAGGATCGCACCGGCCGCAAGGGGCGCTCTTTGTTCGAGCCGCTGCGGCTGGCGCTCACCGGCCAGCACGACGGGCCCGACCTCAAGTCGCTGCTGCCGCTGATCGGCCGGGACGAGGCCTCGCGCCGGCTGCTGTAGCTACGATGCCGGTCCTCAGCCGGACGGGCCGCTGAGCGTCGCGGGTGCGTAGGGGGTGTCGGGTCCGACGAGCCGCACGATCTTGTCGCCGACCTTGACCGTCCGGTTGGGGGCCGAAACGACGGGCTCGGCCGTCGGCAATACCGAGGGCAGGGCGGCCTGGGCCGAAGGCCGCGGGCGGGGCAGGGGGATATCGATCACCTCGGCGACGGCTGCCGGCGGCGCCGCAGTCGCGGTTTCGGTCGCCCGCGGATCGCGGACGGGCAGCGGGAAGATGTCGCCGTTATAGGTCACCATCGCCCGCTTGCCGCCGTCGCCGGTCTGCTCCAGCGTGATCTGCCCGAAGACCTGCTGCGGTTGGCAGTTGTTGGACTGGTCGAACTGCTTGCGATAGGCGAAGGCGCTGGCGAGCGCGGTGTAGGCCTGCCCCTGCTGGTTGACCATCTGCTCGGGCTCCTGGCCCGGATTGTCGTAATAGTAGAGATCGACCTGCTGGCCCGGGCATTCGGCGGCACAGGTCTGGGCGTCCTGCGGGATGTAGTCGGGGACGGTGGAATAGCTGACTGGCCAGTAATAGCCATCGCTCAGCCGGACGCAGACGGTGCGGATGGTGTTGCCCGTGCGCGTGTTGGCATAGGGGTCGTCCACCTGCTCCTGCCCGTCATAGGTGGTGTCGCCGTAATTGGTGTCGTCCTGCGAGGGGCCGCCGAACAGCTGTTCGAGGAAATTGCGTGGCCGACGGACCTGCGGGGCGGCGCCGTTGCCCTGGTTGCAGCCGAAGCGGGCGATTTCCTGCAGCACTTCCTCGCGCTGCTGGGCGACGTCGTTGCCGTTGGCGACGTTCTGCGACAATTGCGCGATCTGGGCCCGGCTCTGCAGGATCTGGCGGGCGAGGCCCCGGCACTCGGGCGTTTGCGGGTAGCCGCGCTGCTGGTCGCGCTGGCAGCCGGCGTTGATATAGTCGCTCTCGGAGGCGCGCTCGTCGGACTGCAACTGCTGCAGGTTGGCGCTGGCCTGGTCGGAGCCCCGGAAGTCGCGGTTGCGGCTCAGCGACTGCAGGGTGGCGTTGAGCTGCGAGCAGGTGGCCGACTGCGCGGCGGCATCGCTCACGTCGAGCGCCGCGAGGAGCCCCGCCAGCAGCACGAGTGCCGCGGCGCGGAGCGCGAATCGCCAGCCAGAAACCATTCCCATCGTCCTTCGTTGCCGCATGCCAGCCGCCGATTACGCCAAATCGGTGGCCGCAGGCTAGCGCCAGCAAACCTCGCGACAATATAAACGATCATTGTCTCGACGGGCACCGTGCCCTGCCGGCCCAGGGGGGCAGCCAGATGAAGCTTGCGACGCTACGGAACGGCAGGCCCGACGGCCAATTGATCGTGCTGTCGAGCGACCTGGCGAGATATGCCTCGGCCGGGCGGATCGCGCCGACGCTGCAGGCGGCCCTCGACGCCTGGGATGCCGCCGCCCCCGCGCTCGAGGAGCTGGCCCGGCGGCTCGACAGCGGCGACATTGCCGCATCGCCGTTCGATCCGGCGCTGGCAACGGCGCCACTGCCGCGCGCCTACCAGCGGATCGCCGGCTCGGCCTATGGCAGCCACGAGGAGCGGCTGCCGACCCGCGGCGTGACCTGGCCCGCCGAGACGGCGGCCCGCCGGCCGTTCGTGGCTCAGGCCTTCTCGGATTGGTTGGCCGGCCCGAGCCAGTTGATCGAGTTGCCCTCGACCGATTCTTCCGCCGACCTTTCGGCCGAGGTCGCGGTGGTCGTCGGCGCCGTGCCTGCGCGGCCGACGCGCGAGCAGGCGCTCGCGGCGATCCGCCTCGTGCTGCTCTGCAATACGCTCGTGCTGCGGCGGCTGCTCGACGAGCCGCAGACCCCCGACCCCACCGGTTTCCAGGCACGGCCCCTCGCCGCTTTCGCCCCCGCGGCCGTCACGCCGAAGGGCCTCGGCGCCGCTTGGCGGCAGGGCAGGCTGGTCGGGCCGGTGCGGGTGACGATCAACGACATGCTGTTCGGCCAGCCCGATGCCGGCACCGACATGCAGTTCGATTTCGCCGACCTGATCGTCGCTGCGGCCCAGCATCGCCCGCTCGGCAGCGGCACGATCGTCGCGAGCGGCACGGTGTCGAACCGGCACGACGAAACCCCGCCGGTCCGCCGCGAGGGGATCGGCTTTGCCTCGATCGGGGAGGCGCGAACGCTGGAACTCGCCAAATACGGCCGGGCGCGGACGCCCTACCTCAAGCCGGGTGATCGGGTGCGGATCACGGCGCTCGATGCCGGCGAACGGCCGATCTTCGGCACCATCGACCAGTTGGTCGGGGGGCCCACGAAGAGTTGAAGCGGCTCTTTGCCATAATGGCGTGCCACGGATGGGATGAAACGTTCACCCTGCGTGTTGGCGCAGGGCGTGCCCCTTCCCACGCGCGACATCCAAGGAGCTTTGCATGAAGTTGACCAAGCTGACTACCCTGATGCTTGCCGGGGTGCTTTCACTGAGCGCCGCGGCCACGGCGCTGGCCGACACGCCGCTGACCGCCGAGCAGGCCGTCGCCGCCCGCCAGGCTGCGATGAAAGCCGATGGGCGGGCGCTCAAGGGATCGTTCTCGCTGAGCGGCGATGCGGCAGTCGCCGCGCTCACCGCAGTCGAGGGCAACTACACCAAGCTCCCCTCGCTCTTCACCAAGGACTCGATCACCGACAAATCCGATGCCCTGCCGGTGATCTGGCAGCAGTTCGACAAGTTCCAGGCGATCTTCGCCAAAGGCGCCGCTGCCGCAACCGACGGCATCGCCGCGGCCAAGGCCGGCGACACCGCGAAATACCAGGCGGACATCAAGATCATTGGCGGCACCTGTGATGAGTGCCACACGACTTTCCGGGCCAAGAAGGGCGGCTGAGGCTATTCCGGTCGATGCTCGGGGGTGGCAGCATTGCCGCCCCTTTTGTTTTCGACGGCCGCATGATTATTCTCCCGGCGCGCGGGGGCGCTTTGGGGATTCTTGACAGATGCGAATTGTTTCGGCGGGCGCCGTGGCGCTCATGCTGTTGTCGACCAGTCTTGTCTCGGCGCCGGCCCGCGCGGCCGATGCCACCGCCTTCACCAAATCCTGCAGCGGCAGCCAGGCGCTGGCCGCGATGTTTGCTACCAAGGCCGGCGACCGCGCCCAGGCCGACACCACGGCGCTTTGCACCTGCATCGCCAGCGCCGTGGCGCCCAAGGCGACCGACGACCAGCTGGTGCTCCTCGCCGCCAACGTCACCGGCTCGATGACGCCGGCCCAGACCGATGCCTACAACAACGACGACGCCACCCAGGAAATGGCGATGAACGCCATGAACGGCTGCCTCGAAAGCACCGGCGTCGCCAAGGACTACGGCGGCTAAGGACCCTGCGCGGGGCGTCAAAAGATCAACGCGTCTAGGTAGTTGCCCGCTGTTCCGGATCGGCGGAATCGGCTGATCTCGGGGCAGGGGGTATTTTATGCTGAGATCTCTGATCGGAATGGCCGCAGCGCTTGCCGTCCTCGCCAGCACGGGCGCGACCCTGCCGGCGAGGGCCGGGGACACGACGCGTTTCGTGGCCAGGTGCGAGAGCGGCCCGTCGGTCATTCCGCACCGCAAGGATCAGCCGTTCGATCGCAACTCGCCGGCCAATATCGCTGCGCAGAAATCGGTTTGCGCCTGCATCGCCGCCAAGGTGGCCAGGCCCATCAATACCGAGCAGATGGACCAGGTGATCGGGCACTGGAATTCCGGCGGTGGCCCGGGTGCTGGAGACAACATCACCCGGGACACCGCGATGGTCTTCAACGATGCGATACTGGCCTGCACGATGAAATATCTCGAGCCTCTCATGCGGGCGAGGTGAGGAGTGACGACTCGGTTTACAGAGGCCGCACCCCTGCGCAGGCAGAGCGCTGCGCCCAAAACCCTTTCCCCTTGCATTCGCGGCCGGTTGCGGTCAGATTGCGCGCCATGAAAACCGCAGGCACGATCTGCATCACTGGTTCGATTATTATCCGCTGACTTCAGTTGGCGGCGCGGTTTTCTTCATCCTGATCCCTAGTCCCGAAGAGCCCGCTGCCAGCGCGTGAAAACCGTTGCGGCAGGAAGGCTCATGGTGACCGAGACCCCGACATTGCGGCTCTACAACACGCTCACCCGGGGCAAGGAGACGTTCGTCCCGATCGATCCGGGCAATGTGCGGATGTATGTCTGCGGGCCGACGGTCTACGACTTCGCCCATATCGGCAACGCCCGGCCGGTGATCGTCTTCGACGTGCTCTACCGCCTGCTTCGGCATCTCTATCCGGGGCCGGGTACGGGCATCGACGGCTCGCGCGTCACCTATGTGCGCAACATCACCGACGTCGACGACAAGATCAACGCCCGGGCGGCGCGCGATTTTCCCGGGTTGCCGCTCAACGAAGCGATCCGGCGCGTGACGGAGACGACGGCGGCGCAGTTCGAGGCAGACGTCAAGGCGCTGGGCTGCCTGCCGCCGACTGTGCAGCCGCGGGCGACCGAAAACATCGACGGCATGCAGACGCTGATCGCAACGCTGCTGCAGAACCGCCACGCCTACGAGGCGGGCGGCGAGGTGCTGTTCGATACGGCTTCCATGCCCGACTACGGCCGCCTGTCGAAGCGGCCGCTCGAGGACAACCAGGCCGGGGCCCGCGTCGCCGTCGAGGCGCACAAGCACCATCCGGCCGATTTCGTGCTGTGGAAGCAATCCTCCGCCGACGAGCCGGGCTGGGAAAGCCCCTGGGGCCGCGGCCGGCCCGGCTGGCACATCGAGTGCTCGGCAATGAGCGAGCGCTATCTCGGCCCGGTCTTCGACATCCATGGCGGCGGGCTCGACCTGATCTTCCCGCACCACGAAAACGAGATCGCCCAGTCCCGCTGCGCCCACGGCACGCCGGTGATGGCCAATGTCTGGCTGCACAACGGCTTCCTGCAAGTGGAAGGCCAGAAGATGAGCAAGTCGCTGGGCAATTTCGTCACCATCAATGAATTGCTGGCAACGGAAAAGTTCGGGGGCCGCAAATGGCCGGGCGAAGTACTGCGCCTCGCGATGCTGATGACGCATTACCGCGAGCCGATCGATTTTTCTGTGGCCAGGCTGGAGGAAGCCGCGGTTAACATGGAGTATTACGCGACCTTCGCGGCTCCGGGGATGAAGGCGGATCCCTCACCTGAGTTCGTCAGTGCCCTTGCGGATGATCTGAATTCGCCCCGCGCTGTCGCCGAGCTGAATCGTTTGTGGAAGGAAGCACGGGCAAATCCTAGTGGTCAGATGCAAGGACCATCCTCAGCAGCAGCTATGCTGGCCGCTAACCTGTCGTTGATTGGCATCGATGTCGAAAAGTACCCCCGCAATTGGCTGCAGGAGCAGCTGCGTGGAACTGTCAAGATCGACGACGAAGCCATCGAGGCCGAAGTCGCGCGGCGGCTTGCTGCCCTCAATGCCAAGGACTTCGCCCTCGCCGACACCATCCGCGCCGATCTGTTGGCGCTGGGCATCCAGCTCATGGATTACAAGGACCCGGCGACCGGAGAGCGGCGCACCAGGTGGGAAGTGAAGCGATGAGCGGGGGGCTGGCGGGCTCGTCGTCGAGGTCGTGTTTGCGGCCGACCCCTCATCCGGCCTTCGAGCTTACGGCCAATCGCCAGGAGGTCGTGGAAGCCGTCTGGCAGACTCTCAGGGAGGAGACGAGGCAATGACTGAAGTGATCAACCATGTGGGCGTGAAGGTTTCGGACTTCGGCCGGTCGAAGGCGTTCTATCTGGCGGCGCTGGGAACGCTCGGGGTCAAGCTGCTGGCCGAGTTCGAGTTCGACGGCAAGCACTATGCCGGCTTCGGCACCGAGCACCCCTCGTTCTGGATCGACGACGCGGCCCCGACGCGGGGTGGCACGCACATCGCCTTCAACGCGGGGAGCCGGGCGGCGGTCGGGGCGTTCTTCAGCGCCGCGCTGGCTTCCGGCGGCCGGGACAATGGCCCGCCGGGCATCCGGGCCCACTATTCCGAAAACTACTATGCCGCCTTCGTCCACGATCCGGACGGGCACAACATCGAGGCGGTGAGCTTTGCCGCACAGTGAAGTAAGGCTCGCCGGCGGCTGCCAGTGCGGGGCGGTGCGCTATGAAGTGCGGATGGCTCCGTTCGGCGTGCATGTCTGCCACTGCAGGATGTGCCAGAAGGCGGTCGGCGGGCCGTTCGCCGTGATCTGCCCGGTGCTGAAGGCGTCGTTCGTGCTGACGCGCGGCGAGATGGCCTATTTCTGGAGTTCCGACATCGCCCGCCGCGGCTTCTGCAGGGACTGCGGCACGCCGATGACGTTCGAATATCCGCATGCCGAGGACATGGGGCTGCTGGTCGGCACGTTCGACGAGCCCAGCCGGGTGGGGCCCGAGATCCAGTACGGCAACGAGAGCCGCGTCAGCTGGTACCATACGCTCACCGGCCTGCCCGGCGACCGCCCGACCTATGCCGACGATCCCGGCATGCTGTCGAGGATCAGCGGCTCCAACCATCAGCACCCCGACCACGACACGGCCGAGTGGCCGCCGCTGGTACGGAAGGGGGAGCCGTGAGCGAGCCGGCGAGCGGCGGCTGCCAGTGCGGCGCGGTGCGGTTTCGCGCCGACCGGCTGGGGGGCGCGGCGATCTGCCATTGCCGGATGTGCCAGAAGGCGTTCGGCGGGTTTTTCGGCCCGCTGGTGACCGGCGACGGCGTGGTGTGGACCCGGGGGCAGCCGAGCTATTTTGCGAGCTCGAACAAGTTCCGCCGTGGTTTCTGCAGCGCCTGCGGCACGCCGTTGACCTATGAGCGGATCGGCGGGGCGGCCGACGGGTCGGTCGAGCTCGCGATCGGCGCGCTCGACGATCCCGGCCGGGCGCCGCCCAGCCGGCAAGTCAACTTCGGCTCGCACGTGCCGTTCTTCGCCGACCTCGCCGCCCTCCCCGTCCGCGCGTCGGAAGATGCGGCCTGGATTGCGGCCCAGGGCATCGTCACCCGCCAGCACCCCGATCACGATACGGCCAGCTGGCCACCGCCGGAGGAGAGCCTGCATGGCTGAGATTTTTACCGGCGGCTGCCAGTGCGGCGCGGTGCGTTTCCGGGTCGAGGGGCCGATCCGGAGCGCTTCGATCTGCAATTGCCGCATGTGCCAGAAGGCGCTGGGCAATTTGATCGCCCCGTTCGTCTCGTTCAGCAAGCCGATCGAATGGACGCGCGGGCGTCCGACCGAGTTCCAGAGTTCGCAGCAGGTGCACCGCGGCTTCTGCCAGCGCTGCGGCACGCCGCTCACCTATCGCTGGGGGACGCACCAGCCGTCGCTGACCATCGGCGCCTTCGACGACGCCGACGCCATCGTGCCGACGGTGGAGTTTGCGCACGACAACCGCCACCCCATCTTTGCCCACTACGACCAGATGCGATCCGAAGCGCACGGGTCGACCGACGAGGAGCGCGACATCCTCGCCATCCTGAAGTCCTTTCAGCACCCGGACCACGACACGGACTCATGGACGGGGGAGAAGAACGATGCCTGACAAAGACCGCCTCTATGTCTTCGATACGACGCTCCGCGACGGCGCCCAGACGCCGGGCATCGAGTTCTCGCTCGAGGACAAGATCGCGGTTGTGAAGCTGCTGGAGCAACTGGGCGTCGACTACATCGAGGGCGGGTATCCGGGCGCCAATGTTACCGACACGGCGTTCTTCGCCGAGCCGCGGACGCGCAAAGCGGTGTTCACCGCCTTCGGCATGACCAAGCGTGCCGGCCGCTCGGTGGGCAACGATCCGGGCGTCCGCGAGGTGCTCAATTCGGCCGCGGACGCCGCCTGCTTCGTCGCCAAGTCGTCGGCGCGGCAGGTCGAGGTGGCGCTCGGCATTTCCCTCGAGGAAAACCTCAACAGCCTCGCTGAAACCGTTGCAGCAGCTGTCGAAGCCGGCAAGGAGCCGCTGATCGACTGCGAGCACTTCTTCGATGGCTTCAAGGAGAATCGGGGCTACGCGCTCGAGTGCGTGCGGGTGGCGCTCGCAAACGGGGCGCGCTGGATCGTGCTCTGCGACACCAATGGCGGCACGATGCCCGACGAGGTGCAGGCGATCGTCGCCGAGGTGCTGAAAATCGCGCCGGGAGAGCGGCTCGGCATTCACGCGCATGACGACACGGGGCAGGCCGTCGCCAACACGCTCGCCGCGGTGCGCGCGGGGGTGCGGCAGATCCAGGGCACGCTCAACGGCATCGGCGAGCGCTGCGGCAACGCCAACCTCGTGACGCTGATCCCGACGCTGCTGCTCAAGCCGGAATTCGGCCACCTGACGACGGGCGTTTCGAGCGGGCAGCTGCAGGAGCTCACCCGCATCTCTCGGGCCTTCGACGATCTGCTCAACCGCGCTTCGCCGCGGCAGGCGCCCTATGTCGGCGCGTCGGCCTTCGCCACCAAGGCGGGCATCCACGCCTCGGCCCTCGCGAAGGATTTTTCGACCTACGAGCACGTGCCGCCCGAGAGCGTCGGCAACGAACGCTCGATCATGGTCAGCCAGCAGGCCGGCAAGTCCAACCTGCTGGCGGCGCTGGCCCGGCACTCGATCGCCATCGCCAAGGACGATCCCAAGCTCGACCGCCTGCTCCGGCAGGTGAAGGAGCGGGAGGCGCAGGGCTATTCCTACGACGGCGCCGACGCTTCGTTCGTGCTGCTGGCGCGCAAGGCACTCGGCACGCTGCCCGACTTCTTCGACGTCGAGAGCTATCGGGCCAGCGTCGAGCGGCGCCACAACGCGCGGGGCGAGCAGGTCACCGTGACCGAGGCGGTGGTCAAGATGCGGATCGGGGACGACCTCGTGATGTCAGTGGCCGAGGGCAATGGTCCGGTCAACGCGCTCGACCTCGCGATGCGCAAGGACCTGGGCAAATATTCGGACCGAATCGGGGACCTCGAACTGGTCGACTTCAAGGTGCGTATCCTTGACGGCGGCACGGGCGCGGTCACCCGTGTACTGGTGGAAAGTCGTGATAATTCAGGGGAAAGATGGTATACGATCGGCGTCAGCCCCAACATCATTGATGCCTCTTTCGAGGCGCTGTATGAGTCGATCACCTACAAGCTGATGAAGACTGAGACCCAGACGACAACAGCGCGCGAGGATGTGGCGACTTACGGCCGCGCCTGACGGCCGCTCTCGATCCTGGAGGCTCAACTGGCCGATCCCGCTCCAAGCCGACCCCTTGCCGTCACGATTGGAGCGGCGCTCGCTACCCTCATCATCGTCGTCCTCATCGTGATCGGCCCGGCGCTCTCCAACTGTACCACCAGTCCAGCAGGGTTCGGCGCCTGCATGCGCGACCGGCTGACCGCGACCGGCCTGCTGCCCAAGCCAGCAGCAATCACGGCCGAAGCACCGGCTGCTATCGCACCGGCCGCCAGCCCGGCATCGACCTCTCCAGCAACGGCGGCCCCGGCCACCGCTGCGGCGGCCAATCCGCCGGCAACGCCCGCAACTGCGCCCAAGCCGGCGGAAACGCAGGTCGCCACGGCTCCGGCCAATCCGCCGGCTGCCGCTGCCGCCCCCTCGGCGCCGGCCAGCAGCGCACCGGCGACGGCGCCTGCGGCATCGAGCCCGGCGGCCACGCCCAGTGCCGCGACAACCTCGACCGAGTCGCCTTCGGCAAGCGCGAGCGCTCCGGCAGTTGCCGCTGCGGCTCCTGCGGTGACCGAGCCAGCGACGCCCGCTGCCGCCGCAACTCCCGCCGCCGTGCCCTCCGCAACGCCGGCGGTGCCGCCTGCCGCTCCGTCCGCTGCGACGCCTGCCGCCGCGCCGACGACGACGGCCAATGGCGCGTCGACCGAGCCCAGTCCGACGCCCGCTGCCGCTCCGCCCGCGACGCCGACACCAGCAGCGACTCCACCCGCAGCAGCTGCTTCAGCCCCGGTCGCCGTGCCGGCGCCGCCCGCTGGTTCGACAACGGTTGCCTCAACGTCAACGCCGGCCCCCGCTGCCCAGGCGCCATCGACTGCCGGCGCCGTTGTTGCTTCGCCGCCGAGCACCACCCCGACCGTAGCGGCGCCCGCCGCGGTTGTACCCGCGACGCCTGCGCCGTCCCCGGCGGTCGTGCCGACGCCGCCGGCTGCTTCGCCGACGGTTGCCGCAGCGCCAGTAGCGGCGGCGCAAGCCCCGGCGGCCCCATCAACTGCCGAGCCAGCCAAGTCGGCCGTCGCGCCCGAGCCAGCGGCACCTGCAGCGCCGGCTCCGGCCCCCGCGCAACCGTCGTCCACGCCTGCCAGCGCGCCGGTGTCCGTCACGTTCGGCCTCGTGCGGGCCGAGCCCGACGGATCGCTCGTCATTGCGGGCAGCGGCAAGCCGGGGGTGACAGTACAGGTCTTCGCCGATGACGCCCTGATCGGCTCGGCGCCTGTCGAATCCAACGGCGACTGGGTCGTCGTGCCGGACAAGCCGGTGGCCGCTGGGGGGGTCGAGCTCACCCTCGGCGAGGCGGGCTCGACCGGCCGCGCGGCCGAGTCCTATGTGATCGCCATCGACCCGGCCAAGAAGGCCGAGCCGCTGGTCGTCGCCAGCACACCGGGGCAGATGAGCAAGGTGCTGCAGGGGCTCGCTGCGGCGAGACCGGCCACTGCTGTCGCCTCGACCGCCACGCCATCCGCGACCGCGGCCGCTGATGCGGCAGCGATCAAGCCGCCGGCGGCAGCCACGCGTTCTCCCGCGGAGGCCACGCTCGTGCCCAAGCCGGCGGCGGCGCCGCCCGTGGCCGCCGCCGCCACGGAGGCAAAAGTCGCGGTGGCCGAGCCCGCTGCGCCGGCGAAGCCCGCCCCCGCAGCTACGCTCGAGATCGCGCCGAGCATCGACGCGGTCGAGATCGAAGGCGGCAAGAACTATTTCGCCGGCAACGGACCCAACGGGGCGACGGTGCGGCTCTACGTCAACGACAAGTTCGTCGCCGACGCCAAGGCCGATGGGGGTCGCTGGCTGGTCGAGGCGGTGGGGGCCCTGACGCAGCACAGCCAGACCATCCGCATCGACGTACTCAGGGCCGGCAGCAGCGAGGTGAGTGCCCGCGCCGAGGTCAATTTCGTCATCGATACGCAGCCCGCCGCGGCACCTGCCGCACCCGCCACGGCGGTAGCGAGCGCAGCGCCGCCGGCCGCCAAGCCGACAGAGGCGCCGAGCCTGCCGGTGTCCAGTGCCGGGGGAGCGAACCAGGCTGCCGCGCAGACCGCCGGCAACAATTCGGCGGCACCGGCCAAGAGCGCCGATCAGCCCGCCCCCAGCGCGGCGGTGGCCAGTGTGCCCGCCGCGCCGGCGAACCCTGTCGCGGGGGAAGCGGCGAGCGCCGCCGTACCCTCCTGGACGGCACCACCGGTGCAGTTGCCCGCCGACATTGGGTCGGCCCCCGCCGCCACTGCGCAGCCGACCAAGCCGGTTACGCCCTGGAAGGCGCCGCCCGCCCAGCTGCCTGCCGGTCTGGGGCAGGCCGTCGCGACGGCATCGCCGCCGCCCGCCGCAGCGCCGGCGACAACCGCTTCGCCAGCACCGGAGGCGGCGCCAGACGCCGGTTCGAACATCGCAAGCGCAAGTGCGGCCCCCAAGGCGACGGGAACAACGCCCGAGCCAGCCGCTGTGCCAACTCCCTCGCCGGTCGCAGTCGCCGCTCCGGCACAGCCCGCGACTCCGGCTCCATCCCAGCCTGCGACGGTGGCCGCGTCTCCAGCCGCGGGCAGCAGCGAGGGGCTAGCCGCCCAGACACCTCCTGCGCCGCCCGTTGAGACGCCGGCCGTTGCCGCTGCCCAGGCTCCGGCTGTGGCGCCCGCGGCGCCAACTGCCGTGCCAGCCACGCCACCGGCAGCGGCCACGCCGCCTGCTGCGGCCCCCGCGGTGCCGGCACCGGCCGCACCCTCGATCCCGACGCTGGTAGCCGAGCCGGTGGGCGGGGCCGCTTCGGGACGCTTCGCCTCGGGCAAGGCGATCATCCGCCATGGCGACAATCTCTGGACGATCGCCCAGCGCGTCTATGGCAACGGCCTCAGGTACACCACGATCTACCAGGCCAATGACGAGCAGATCCGCAATCCGCATTGGATCTATCCCGGCCAGGTGTTCGACCTGCCGAAGGGCAAGTAAGGGGGCTAGCCAACCGGCTAGCCTTGCGCCCCCCGGGGCCATTCTCTATCGTAAGTTGACGATCAAGCGATGGCGGACATGCAGGACGAAGACCTCGCGACGGTGCTGAGGGCGTTAGGACACCCGGTGCGGCTGAGCATTCTGCGTATTCTCGCGGAAAAGCAGCAGAATCAGTGTTCGTGTACCGACGTGACGCAGTGCCTGCCGCTGGCGCAGTCGACGGTGTCGCAACACATCAAGGTGCTGCTCGATGCCGGCCTGATCGAGCGTCATCCGAAGGGCACGCGCAACTGCTACACACTGCAGAACGGGCGGCTCGCCGCGCTGGAAAGCGCGTGTGACGGCCTGTTCGCCGGGCTCGGCCACGCCGAACTCATTTCCCCCCAAGCAGAACCGGAACCGGTCTGATGGCCCCTACATCGCCGAGCCAGAAGCGTCCCACGGTCGACGCCGAGGAAGTCAATTTGCTGCGCACGGCGCGCAACCTCTGGCAATATATGTGGCCGGCCGGCCGCCCCGACCTCAGGTTCAGGGTGGTGCTGGCGATCCTGGCGCTGCTCGGCTCGAAAGTTGCCACGACGCTGTCGCCCTTTGCCTACAAGGGCATCATCGACGGCCTGTCGAAGGGTGGGGCGCACCAGTCGCTGGTGATGGGCATCGCGGTGCCGGTGGTGCTGGTCGTCGCCTACGCGATCGGCAACATCGTCGATGCCGGTTTCCAGCAGTTGCGCGACACCTGGTTCGCCAGTGTCGGCCAGAACGCCGTGCGCACGCTCGCTTTCCAGACGTTCACCCACCTGCATCGGCTGTCGCTCCGCTATCACCTGTCGCGGCGGACCGGCGGGCTGAGCCGCGTCATCGAGCGCGGCACCAAGGGCATCGAGACGATCGTTCGCTTCATCATGCTCAACATCGCGCCGACGCTGGTCGAGTTCGTGGTGGTCGGCGCGATCTTCATCGCCATGTTCGGCCTGAGCTATGTCGGCGTGCTGGCGGTGACGATCTGGATCTATCTCTGGTTCACGATCCGGGCCTCGAACTGGCGCATCGCCATCCGGCGCGAGATGAACACATCGGACACCGACGCCAACTCCAAGGCGATCGACAGCCTGCTCAACTACGAAACGGTGAAGTATTTCACCAATGAGGGGCTCGAGGCGAAGCGGTTCGATGCCTCGATGGCGCAGTACGAGCGCTCCGCGATCCGCATCTGGAACTCGCTGGGCGTGCTCAATTTCGGCCAGGCGCTGATCTTTTACACCGGCGTCGCCATCATCGGGGCCATGACCGTGCTCGGCGTGCTGGCGGGTCGGCTGACGCTGGGCGATTTCGTCCTGATCAACACCTTCCTGATGCAGATCTACCGCCCGCTGAACCAGATCGGCTTCGTCTATCGCGAGCTGCGGCAGGGGCTGACGGACATCGAAGAGATGTTCCGGCTGCTCGACCAGAACCCCGAGATCGAGGACAAGCCGGATGCGGCGGCGCTCGCCATCACCGGTCCGGTGGTGAGCTTCGAGGATGTCCACTTCGCCTATGATGCCGAGCGGCCGATCCTCAAGGGCATCAGCTTCACCGTGCCGGCCGGCAAGACGATTGCCGTGGTCGGCCCGTCGGGCGCCGGCAAGTCGACGATTTCGAGGCTGCTCTACCGCTTCTATGACGTCAATGCGGGCCGCATCACCATCGACGGGCAGGACCTGCGCGACCTGACGCAGGCGAGCCTGCGCGCCGCCATCGGCATGGTGCCGCAGGATACGGTGCTGTTCAACGACACCATTCGCTACAATATCCGCTATGGCCGGCCCGATGCGACCGATGCCCAAGTCGAGGAAGCGGCGACCATGGCGCAGATCGGGCCGTTCATTTCCACCCTGCCCAAGGGCTATGAAACGCAGGTCGGCGAGCGCGGACTGAAGCTTTCGGGCGGCGAGAAGCAGCGCGTCGCCATCGCCCGCACCATCCTCAAGGCGCCCCCGATCCTGATCCTCGACGAGGCGACGTCGGCGCTCGACACCAAGACCGAGCGCGACATCCAGTCGGCGCTCGATGCGGTTTCGGCCAATCGCACGACGCTCGTCATTGCGCATCGCCTCTCGACGGTGGTCAACGCCGACGAGATCATCGTGCTCCGCGACGGCCAGATCGCCGAGCGCGGCCGGCATCAGCAATTGCTGGCGCGCGACGGGCTCTACGCGCAGATGTGGAGCCGGCAGCGGGAAGCCAGCGAAGCCGAGGAACTGCTGCGGCAGACGGCCAACGACCCAGACGGCTTCGTGCAGCGCGGCCGGCCGGCGGCGGAGTAGGGAGGACCGATGAGTCCCTGGTGGTATTATCTCGTCGCGCTCTTTGCCGCGGCGCTCCTCGTCAACGGCGTGCCGCATTTCGTCCAGGGCGTATCGGGGCAGAAGTTCCCGAGCCCGTTCTCGGGAGGACCGGGCACGCTCGACGGGGCGGTGCGCAACGTCTTCTGGGGCGCCGGCAACCTGGTCGTCGGCGGCATCCTGCTGTGGCTAATCCGCGATGGGCTGGACGGCATCGTGCTGGTCGCCGAACTGGTCATCGTCGGCACGGGCTTCGCCGCCCTGCTCGGCATGGCTTTCGCCAACCCCGACCGCTTCGGCCGCAAGCGCGGGTAGAGCTGCGGGGTTTGCGTGCCCGCCGTCGTGGTTCGACAGCTCACCATGAGGGCTACGATGGGCTTGCGAGCGGCGCCTTGCATCCCCCCCTCGGTGGGACGCACACACCAGCGCACAGCGAGCACGTTGCCCGTCCCTCATGGTGAGCTTGTCGAACCATGAGCCGGTAGCCACTGTCCTGACCCGTACCGCGTGAGCCGCACGGGCGTGGTCAGGCCGGTCCGGTGTTTGCGTGCAGCCACGCTTCGAGCGGATCCTTGCGGAAGGTGCCGGCTTCCAGATTCTCGTAAATGAAGTCCTCGATTGCCTTGTTGCCGGCGCTGATTGTCACGCCGTTCGAGCCGAGGAAAAGTTCGAGGCAGGCGAATGCAACCCGTTTGTTTCCGTCGATGAACCCGTGATTCATCGCGAGGCTTTCCCACAGCGCCGCCGCTTCTTCGATCAGGTCGGCATAGTACCCCGTCTGCGGTCGGAGCAGGGCAGACTCGATTAGGCCGAGGTCGCGTACGCCGGGAGAGCCGCCGAAGGTCTCGATCAGGACCTCATGGATGTGGAGCACTTCATCCAGGCTGAGATAGGCGGTCACTTGGCCAGCGCTTCATAAAGGGAGCGCCGCTTTTCGATCGACTCGGCGAGTAGCCGCTCGATGACCGGGCGGACCTTGGGCTTCGCCTTCCATTCCGCGTACTGCTGGAACTCTTCAGGCGAGATCATCACGCCGACATCGCGGCCATCCTTCTGGACGTGCACGGGTTCAGCCTGTGCCTGCTCGAGCAGCTGGCCGAAGCGGTTCTTGGCTTCGGTGGCGGTCATGACGGCCATCGCGGTCTCCTTAGGCTAATTCAGCTAAAATAGGTGGCAAGAGAGCAAAAAGAAAGGCCCGCGATCGCTCGCGGGCCCCGACTGCTCTGGAGGGAGCGGTAGGTTATTCGGCGGCCTGGCGGGAGACGATGGTTACGCCATCGCGCTCGGTTTCGACCAAGCCCTTGCCGTCGCTGGTCATGTAGCGCTTGGCGCTGTCGACCCCGGCGGGAATGGCGGCCGCGAGGCCACCGGAAGGCGCCGGCACCGGCGCACCGCCGCGGCCGAACAGCCGGCCGAAGAAGTGGCCGACACCCTGAATCTGGTGACCCAGGACGTAGGGCGCGGTGATCATCACCGGCACCATGATCAGCGTCAGCGCGGTCGACACGAACAGGCCCGACACCAGCGCCGTCGAGAGGTGCACGAACCAGAGACCGGCCAGGCCGCCTGTCGTGATTTCGCGACGGATGAAGTCGAACTCGACGTTGAGCGCCATCGGGATGACGCCCAGCGCCGTCACGGTCGCGGTGAGCAGCACCGGCCGCACGCGCTGCGCGGCGGTGATCAGCATCGCCTTGACCGGCTCGACGTGGTCGTCGCGTCGGTAGTGGTTGTAGGTGTCGATCAGCACGATGCCGTTCTTCACCACGATGCCGGCGAGGGCAACGACGCCCAGGCCGGTAAAGATGGCCGAGAACGTCATGTTGAGCACATGCAGTCCGAGCATCACGCCGGCGACCGACATGGCAACCGTCGAGAGCGTCACCAGCACCTGGTAGAAGCTGTTGTACTCGAGCAGCAGCACCAGGAAGATGATGAAGATCACCGCGGCGCCGGCCTTGCCGAGGAAGGCAAAGGTGTCTTCCTGCTGCTGCGCTGAGCCCGAGTAGACGATCGAGACACCGGCCGGCCACGTCTGGGACGCCTGCCACTTCTGCAGCTGGACGATCTTTTTTGCCACCACGCCGCCGTCGGCGTCCTTCGCCGATTGGGTGATGTTGGCGCCAACCGTCATGGCGAAGTCGTCATCGTAGCGGTTGATCTTGGCGACCTTGGGAATGGCCGTCCGCTTGATGAAGTTGCTGACGGGAATCAGGCCCTGGGTCGTGGCGATCTTGAGGTTGTCGAGGCTGGCGAAGCTGCGTTCATCCTCAGGCAGGCGGGCCCGGATATCGAGCTCGTCGGTGGCGTCGTTCGGCCGGTAAGTGCCGAGCTTCACACCCTGGGTGATCAGCTGCACGTAGGGGCTCAGTTCGCGGACGCCGATGCCGTACTTGGCGGCTTCGACGCGGTCGATCGTCACCTGCCAGTCGATACCCGGCGCGGGCCGGCCGTCTTCGAGGTCGGTGGTGTCGCCGAGCTGGTTCTGGATGTAGTCGCGCAGTTTGGCGACCGACGGCCCGAGGTCGTCGTAGTTGGACGACTGGACGCGCAGGTTGATGTCCTTGCCGGCCGGCGGGCCATTCTCCTGGGCCGCCACTTCGACGTCGATGCCGGCAATCCCCTTCACCCGATCACGGATCTGCTGGAAGATGGTGTCGGCCTTGACGCGGTCGTTCCACGGCAGGAGCTGCAATGACAGCTGCCCGATGGTGTTGGGCGGCGCTGCGGAGGCGCCGAAGCCGCTGGTCTTGCCGGCAAAGGTCATGACCGAGTCCTGGATGCCGTTGACCTGCAGCACCTGGTTCTCGACCTTGACCAAAAGGTCGCGTTCCTGCTCCGGCGAGAAGTTGCCGTTGGCGATGACGTTGACGGTGCCGAATTCGGCTTCCTGCGGCGGGAAGGCCACGAAGCCCGGCGGGTGTGCGAAGGCGAAGATCGCGATCACGATGCCGAAACCGGCGACCAGCGTCGGCAGCGGCCAATGCAGCAGGTGGGCGAGGAAGCGGACATAGGCGCCCGAGAAGCCGCGCACCTTGTTGACGTCGAACTTGTCGGGATACATCACGACGTCGGCGGCTTCCTTCTCTTCCTCATTGATGTGAGTGCGGGCGATGATGCCGCCGATCACGGGCATGAAGATAAGGGCCGACAGGAGCGACGCGCACATCACCACGATCACGATGATGGGCAGGTAGCTCATGAACTTGCCGATGATCCCCGGCCAGAACAGCAGGGGAATGAAGGCACCCAACGTGGTGAAGGTCGCCGAAACGACAGGCACGAACATCTTGCGCGCTGCCTGGATGAAGGCCTCACGCTTCGGCACGCCCTCGGCGATCTTTCGCTCGGCATATTCGACGACCACGATGGGGTCGTCGACGAGCACGCCCACCGCCAGCACCAGACCGAACATGATCATCATGTTGATGGTCATGCCGAGCATCTGCACGACGAGGAAGGCGATCATGAACGAGATCGGGATCGAGGTGCCGATCATCAGGGCAGGGCGGATGCCGAGGGTCGCGACGCAGGTGATCATCACCAGCGCCACGGCGGTCAGCACGGCGGCCTCGAGCGACTTGTAGAGGCTCTTGGTCGAGTCGGCCTGGTCGACGAGGAAGCTGTGGTCGATGCCCTGCGGCCAGGTCTTGGCGAGGTCATCGGTGGTCTTGCGAACCGCGTCCGACACGCCGATGACGTTGGTGCCGATCTTCTTGGACACCGCCAGCGTGATCGCCGGGCGGCCGTCGACGTGGGCATAGCTCGTCGCATCGGCGAAGGTCCGGGTGACCTTGCCGACATCGCCGAAGGTCACGACGGTGTTGCCGTCCGTCTTGATCGGCAGCGAGAAGACGTCGGCGGGATTGGTGATGACGCCAGGCACCTGCACGTTGAACGAGCCGTTGCCGGTGTTGATGGTGCCGCCCGGAACGATGATGTTGTTCTTGGACAACGCGTCGAGAAGCTGCGCCGCCGTCAGGCCGTAGGCATCGAGCTTGGCAGCATCGACGGTGACCTGCATGATCTCGTCACGCTCACCCGAGATATCGACGCTCTGGACGTCCGGGATCGCCTCGAGGGCGGTCTTGAGATCCTTGGCGTGCTGCACCAGCGTCCGCTCGGGCACGTCGCCGTAGACGGCGACGTTGATCGAATTGGAAAGCGAGATGGCGGTGATCGTGGTCGCCGTCGCATCGGACGGAAGCGTGGCCGCGATGCCGTCGAGCTTGGCGCGGATGTCCTGCTCGGCCTTGGTCTTGTCGGCGCTGACGTCGAACTCCACCACGACGGCCGAGTAGCCCAACGTCGAAGTCGAGTCGATGTGGTCGAGGTGGTCGAGATCCTTGAGCTTGTCGAGGATCGGCTTGGTGATCAGCCGGTCGACGTCACCAGGCGACACACCCGTGTCGCTGGTGGCGACGTAGAAATACGGGATGTCGATGGCCGGGAAGCTCTCCTTGGGCAGCGTCGCATAGGCGAAGCCGCCGCCGATGAGCAGGATCACCATGATGGTGAGCACTGCCCGCGGCATGCGAAGCATGCGTTCGATGAAGTCTCTCATGAGAGCGCCCCATTGCTGGTCGCCGCCGGGATCGGCGC
>Ga0209233_1000401_pt1 | contig 35524 bp, 32 predicted proteins | sample AraplaCL_Cvi_mCL_FD_184269 | JGI IMG/M metagenome (GOLD analysis project Ga0209233, IMG submission 184269) | Arabidopsis root microbial communities from the University of North Carolina, USA - plate scrape CL_Cvi_mCL (SPAdes) (version 2) | ecosystem: Host-associated > Plants > Roots > Endosphere...
GGGCAGATGATCCTCGTCGGATTCCAGGGCAACTCGGTCGACGATGCCAAGGTGAAGGGGCTGATCGGCGAAATCGGCAAGGGCCAGATCGGCGGGGTCATGTACCTCAAGACCAATGTGACGAGCCTCAAGGCCGTCGCCGCAATGAACGCCGCCTTCCGCCACGCCAACCCGGCGCTGCCGCCCTTCATCAGCCTCGACCAGGAAGGCGGGCGCGTGCAGCGGCTGACCGGCGATGTCGGTTTCCCTGAAATGCCGAGCGCTGCCGACGTCGCCAAGGCCGACACGCCCGCGGCGGCGAAGGCGCTCTACGCCAAGACCGCAACGCAACTGGCTAGCCTCGGCTTCAACGTCAATTTCGGGCCCGTCGTCGATCTCAACATCAATCCGAACAACCCGATCATCGGCAAATATGGCCGCTCGTTCGGCAAGGATCCCAAGCTTGTCGCGTCCTTCGCGGCGGCCTTCATCTCCGCCCACCATGACGCTGGCGTGCTCACCGCGCTAAAACACTTTCCGGGCCATGGCTCGTCGACGGCCGATAGCCACAAGGGGTTCGTCGACATTTCCTCGACCTGGAATCCGATCGAGCTCGAGCCCTACAAGGCCTTGATCAAGCAAGGGGGCGTCGACTTCGTCATGGTCGGCCACCTCTACGACAACGCCTATGCGCCGGCCAAATCCACCGACCCGATGCCCGCCAGCCTGTCGCGCGAATGGATCGACGCGGTACTCCGCGGGCAACTCGGCTATCGCGGCGTGGTGATCAGCGACGACCTCGAAATGGGCGCCATCCGCGACATGTTCAAATCGAAGGACAATCTGGAGATCGTGCGGCAAACGGTGGTTCGCGCCGTCTATGCCGGCGTCAACGTGCTGCTGTTCTCCGACACCGCGGCCTACGATCCACGGCTCGGCGAGAAAATCCAGGCGATCCTCGTCGACGAGGCGGGGAAGGACCCCGCCTTCGAGAAGCGGATCGAACAGAGCTACGCGCTGATCAAGGGGCTCAAGGCTAAACTCAAGGCGTGAGCCCGCTTGCTTCGGCCCTCATCCGGGTAACCGCGGGACGGAAACCATGGCGCCACCGCCGCTGGTTGGCGCCAGCTGCTGGGGCGGCGGAGCGTCGTCGCCGGGGGCGTGGCTGATGTTGCCTTCGCTCATCCCGACGATGGCGTGGCACTCGGTGACGCCGCCGCTGCTCGTCTGCTTGCAGCAATAGTTGCCGCTGATCCCGCACAGGATGACGAAGCCGGCGTCGACACAGGCCCTCGCATGCGGCCCCTTGGGGATATTCGCCCCGGAACAGCCGTGCACGACCATGCCTTCGGCTGCCGCCGGGGCGATCGTGATGCCGGGCATGGGGAGAAAGCTCGTCGCTGCGAGAATGGCGGCGGGGAGAAAGGACGAGAGAGATGCTGCAAAGCGCATGTGGAAATCTCCTTGATCTGGTCGCACGGCCCCGCGCCGACGACCCGCATGAAATCAAAGAGTCCCGCCCGCCGACTACATCAGCGCCTCAAAATCATCATATGACATATGATGCGGGTCAGCAATGCGGCGGACCACGTAGAGCGGTCCGCCGCCTGGGTAGAGGCTTAGCAGGGGGTGGCAACCAGCATATTGCGTCCCGGCTTGACGGGATCGAGGTAGTCGGCGCCAAGCGAAGCGAGGAGCGGCGCGACCGAACCGCCGGCCGGGATAACGAAGTCGGTCGGATAGCAGCATGCCCTGGCGACCAGCATCTTCTCCTGCAGCGCCTTGACCGCGATGCTGTCGTCGAGCGACGCCACCTGGACGTCCATCGGTTGCTCATCGCGACTGCCGACCACGGCGCAACCCGGGAAGGTGCCCGTCATGGTGTGCGACAGGCCGGCCGGATCGGCCTGGTCCGCGGGCGGGCAGGGCACGTTCGGCGAGGGATTGGAATGCACGACCGTAGTGCAGGTGCTGGGCTGCCCCTGATCGTTGGCGCCGGGCGGCACCGTGTTGTCGGCAAAGGCGGCGCCGGTGGTCATGGAAACCGCCATGAGCGCGGCAGCGCCCAAGCCGGCCAGGCTACGCATTGAAAGAATCATTTTGGCCTCGGATAGATTTTGCAGATGTTGTTCAGGCGACGCTGATTCTGGCTTAGGCCGGCTCCGTAAACGAAGCGTTAGCAAAGCCCTCGGTTGCGGGCTGCATCGCCTGTTGTGGCGCAGACCGCGCGAGGCGCGATCCGCGGGCTTGGTGCCGTCCGTCAGCAGGAGCCGGACAGCAGCATCGGCCGGCCCTTGTAGACATGTGAAGGGACGGGAAGCGGGGTGGGCAGGAAGTCGGCCCCGAGCGAGGCCACGATCGGCTCGTCCTGCGGGTCGGCCGGCAGCACGAACTTGACGCAGCACGGGTCGAAGTTGGCGACCATCAGGTCACGCAATTTCTGCTGCACGATGCCGTCGTCGAGCGAGGCGACGAGGATGTCCATCGGCTCGGTATCGCGGCTGCTGACGGCGCACGTACTGGTGAAGCTGCCGCCGGTCATGGTGTGCGACAGGCCTGCCGGATCGGCCGGGTCGGCGGGCGGGCAGGCCGCCTTGCTGTCCGGATTCGAGTGCACCACCGTGGTGCAAGTCGGCGGTGCGGGCGGCGTCACTTGCGGCGCCGTGCTCTCGTCGGCGAATCCGGTAACCGTCGTCATCGAAATCGCCATCATGGCGGTGGCCCCAAGTCCGGCCAGTTTGCGCAAAGAGAAAGTCATCAAAACCCCCAGGGAATGCAGGTTCATCGATCGACGCTGCAATTGGTGTAGGCTCGCCTCGTAAATGAAGCGTTAGTTGCAAAAGCAACCGCCCACGCAATTGGAATACGGGGCGGTGCCGGTTGCTGACGATTTTAGGCGTTTGTTCGCTCGAACACGCGAGGAACGCACGGACCGCGCTGACGCGATCCGTGGAGCTTGCCCGGATTTGACCTCAGCAGGCGACCAGCATGAGGCGGTTACGCTTGGCGGGCGCCGGCGGCAGGAGGAAGTCGGCGCCAAGCGATGCCACGATGGACTCATCCTGCGGATCGGCCGGCAACACGAACTTGACCGGGCAGCAATAACGCCCGGCAACCAACATCTGGTCGCGCAATCTTTCTTGCCCGATGCTGGTGTCGAGCGAGGCCACCAGGATGTCCATCGGCTCCGTGTCACGGCTGCCGTAGGGGATGCAGGTCGAGGTGAAGCTGCCGCCGGTCATGGTGTGCGACAGGCCCGCCGGATCTGCCTGATCGGCCGGCGGGCACGCTGCCTTGCTGCCCGGGTCGGGGTGTATCACGGTGGTACAGGTGCTGGGTTCTGTCGGCGCCTGCGGTGCCGTTTCGTCGGCGAAGGCAGCGGTCGTCATCGAGGCGGCCATCAGGGCGGCGGCGGCGAAACCGGCCAGTTTGCGAAGGGAAAGGTTCATTCTAGCCCCCAAATGTACAGGATTGCTCGTCTGACGCTGCTGCCCGTGTAGGCGCGCTTGGTAAACGAAACGTTAGCGGGCAGGGGGATTTCGGGCGGCGTTGCAATTCCACCCGAACCGCCCCGTTTCAAGGGAGTTGCCCACCCTTCCGGATGTCGCTATTATGTCAGTAAAACTGACCTAATGGTCGGGAGGACCCTGATCTTGGATGCTGCCCTGGTGACCGCGTTTTTCGCGGCCGCGATCCCGTCGTTTTTCACCCCGGGACCCAACAACCTGATGTTGATGACCTCCGCGGCACGCTTCGGGGTCGCCCGGACCATACCGCACGCAGTCGGCATCGCGCTTGGCTTCCCGCTGATGGTATTTCTCGTCGGCGTCGGGCTCGGAGAAATCTTCGAGGCATTTCCCATCCTCAAGGAAGTGCTCAAATACGCTGCCGCGGCCTATTTCCTGTGGATGGCGTGGACGTTGCTCGGGCTCAGGCTGCACGACGAGGGTGGCCGCGAACGCCCGATGCGGGCCTACGAGGCGGCGCTGTTCCAGTGGATCAATCCCAAGGCGTGGGCGATGGCGATCTCGCTCATCGCGCTGGTCGTCGGGGCGGGTCCCGGGCGGATGGTGGCCATCGGCTGGGTGACGGCGGGTTGCCTGCTGATCGGCCCCTTCTCCTGTGGCCTCTGGATGGTTTTCGGCCAGCAGGTCGAGGCGCTGCTCAGGCGCACGGGCACCGAGCGCTTCCTCGGCGCGATCATGGCGTTGCTGATGGTGATTGCGGTCGTGCTGTTCCTTCTTTGAGCGGCGGCGGATACACTGTCACAATTCCGTTGGCGCGGTGCGCCATGCTTACCCACAGAGCCAGGGGCAGATTCGCTTGCCGAACGAAACCCGTGAAATTCGCCGTGTCCGCGCGCTGTTCATCTCCGACGTTCACCTCGGGATGAAGCCGACGCGCGTCGCGCAACTGATCGATTTCCTGCGCTGGCACGACGCCGACGTGATGTACCTGGTGGGCGACATCGTCGACGGCTGGCGGCTGTCGAAATCCTGGCACTGGCCGGTCGAATACAATGTGCTCGCCCAGCTGCTGCTCGAAAAGGCCGCTGCCGGCACGCGAATGGTGGTGCTCCCGGGCAATCACGACGAGTTCCTGCGCGATTATCTCGGCACCTATTTCGGCGAGGTCGAGTTCGTTGATCGCACCGTCCACACCACGGCGCAGGGCAAGACCTATCTCGTCATCCATGGCGATCAGTTCGACGTGGTGGTGCGGCATGCCAAATGGCTCGCCCATGTGGGCGACTGGGCCTATCGGTTCGCGCTGCGCGTGAACCTGCTGATCAACTGGATCCGCCGCCGCCTCGGCCTCAGCTACTGGTCGCTCTCGGCCTGGGCCAAGCAAAAGGTGAAGAACGCCGTCTCCGTGATCGGCCGCTTTGAGGAGGCGCTGTCGCTCGAGGCACGCGATTCCGGCGTCGACGGCATCATCTGCGGCCACATCCATCATGCCGACATGCATAACCGGCTGGGCGTCCACTACATCAACACCGGCGACTGGGTCGAAAGCTGCACGGCCGTGGCCGAGGAGTACGACGGCCAGTTCGAGCTGATCACCTGGACCGAGATGGCCCCCAAACTGCCACGTGCCCCGCGCGCGCCGCGCCAGCGGCGGCTGCGCCTGCGAAGAGCGAGAGCGACATGAGCCGCGTCCTGATCGTCACCGATGCCTGGCACCCGCAAACGAACGGCGTGGTCAGATGCCTCGATGCGGTCGGGCGCCAGCTGCGTGGCCGCGGCCACGACGTCCAGTATCTGACCCCCGAGCGGTTCTGGACCGTACCGCTCCCCACCTACCCGGAAATCCGGCTCTCGCTCACCCCCCTCGGCGCCGTCGCCGAGCAGATCGCCTCGCTGGTGCCTGATCACGTGCACATCGCGACCGAAGGGCCGCTTGGGCTGCAGGCCAAGCTCCACTGCCTCGATGCCGGGCTGCGCTACACCACGAGCTACCACACCCGCTTCCCCGAATACGTGGCCGCCCGCATGCCGGTCCCGTCGGAGTGGAGCTACGCTTACCTTCGCTGGTTCCACACCGGGGCCGATGCCACGCTGGTGCCCACGGCCTCGGTGGCGCGCGATCTCGAAGGGCAGGGCTTTTCCAACGTCGTCGTCTGGTCGCGCGGCGTCGATGCCTCGGCGTTTTCGCCCGGGCCGAAAACCGAGTTCCTGGACCTGCCGGGGCCGCACCTGCTCTATGTGGGCCGGGTGGCGGTCGAAAAGAACGTCGCCGCCTTTCTCTCGCTCGATGTGCCCGGCACCAAGATCGTCGTCGGCGACGGACCGCAGCTCGATGAGCTGAAGCGCGCATTCCCGTCGGCCGTGTTCCTCGGGTTGAAGCGCGGGGCAGAGCTCGCGGCGCTCTACCGCAGCGCCGACGTTTTCGTCTTCCCCAGCCGTACCGACACCTTCGGCAACGTGATGATCGAAGCGCTGGCGTCGGGCGTTCCGGTCGCGGCTTTGCCCGTGGGCGGGCCGATCGATGTGCTGACCGATCCGAGCTGCGGGGCGCTCGACGAGGATCTCGGCGCCGCCGTCAGGCGGGCGCTCACTCTGTCGCGCCAGGACGCCCGGCGGTTTTCGGCCAATTTCACCTGGTCGCACTGCGCCGACCAGTTCCTCGCGGCCCTGGTCCCCGCCCGCGAGGCGGCGATTCGCGCCGCCTGAGGATCACCCCAAGGCAGGGGAAGGATTTTCTTTGAATTGGTTCAATCGTGGCGGTTCTCGCCGCGGGCAAATCATCTATAGGTGAAGGCCTACGGAGCCTTCTCCATGCCCCCCTCGCTGCCGGCCCCGCATCTCTCGCCAGAGCTGCGCGCCTCGATTTTCCATTTCACGGTCTTTTCCACCAGCGGGGTCGCGGCCGCCTATTTTGGCGTCTGGATGGCCGAACACGGCATTTCCTCGAGCCAGATCGGCATCATCAACGCCGCACCCGTTTTCGTGCTGCTGCTGGTCAACATCTTCGTCGGCAAACTGGCGGACCGGGCAAGCGACTGGCGGCAGATGATCATCCTGCTGGCGATCTTCGCCGGGGTGACGCCGTTCGGCCTGCTGTTCGTTTCGGGCTTCGTCGGCGTCTTGATCGTCTGGACGCTGTTTTCCATTCCTGCCGGCTCGCTGCCGCCGGTGGTCGATGCCGCAACACTGCGCATGACGGAGCGAAACGGTACCTCGTTCGGGTCCATCCGCGGCTGGGGTACGCTCGGCTCGATGGTTGCAACGGCGGTCACGGGCCTCGTCGCCGCCTGGCTCGGGCCGAGTTCCTTCGTGCCGGTCCTGATCGCCTTCGCGCTGGCCCGGCTGGCGCTGTCCTTCCAGCTGCCGCTGTTCCGCGCCCCCGATCGCGCGCCGACCATTGCCTCGGCGACACCGCGCGCCGGTAAGCTCAAGGAGGTGCTGAAACCCTGGTTCGTGCTGCCGCTCGTGGCTTTCGCGCTGGTGCAGGCGACGCATTTCATCATCACCGCCTTCGCGGCACTGGTGTGGAAGGAGCAGGGGGTTTCGGCCGGTGTGCTGGGCCTGCTGATCGCCACCAGCCCCGCCGCCGAAGCTGTCGTGATGTTTGCCTGGCAGCGCATCGGCAAGCGCGTCTCGGCTCGCCAGATGATCCTTGCGGCCTGCCTCGTCACCGTGTTGCGCTGGACCGTGGTGGCAATGAGCCCGCCGGTCTGGGTGTTGTTCCTGATGCAGACGCTGCACAGCGTGACCTTCGCCGTGGGGTATCTCGGCACCGTGCATTTCATCGCCAACTGGACGAGCGAGGACATCGCCGCCGAAGCGCAGAGCTTTTCGTTCGTGCTGCAGCAGGGGATGGCGGTGGTGGCGCTGATCCTCTTCGGCTGGCTCGTAGGGATGTTCGGCGCCGCGGCGTTCTTCGTGGCCGCGGCGATGGGGCTCACGGGCGCGGTCTGCGTCTGGCTGTCGCTCCGGCTTATGCCGCCGCACCGCATGGCCGCCGCCCGCGACGGCCTGACGACGGTGGCGCCATGACTGATCTCGGCGACGAGCAGAAGCCCCTGCCGCCGGCCCGGTCGCGGTCGCCGCTCTCGGCCGAGCTCCGCACCACGTTCTATTACGGCGTCACGTTCATGAGTTCGGGCGCCGCGGTCGCCTATGGCGGCATCTGGTTTGCGAAGCAGGGGCTGACCTCGGGCGAGATCGGCATCGTCAACGCGCTGCCGGTGCTGCTGACGCTTGCCCTCAACCTCGTGGTCGGGCGCCTCGCCGACCGCGCAAGGGATTGGCGCAACGTCATCATCGTCGGCGCCTTGCTAGGTGCGGCGTTTCCGTTCGGCCTGTTCTTCGTCGGCGGTTTTCTCGGCATCCTGCTGGTCTGGACCGCGGGCGCGCTGCCCATCGCGGTGATCGGACCGGTGGCCGACGCCGCAACGCTTCGGCTCACCAAGCGCAACGGCACCGATTTCGGCACCATCCGCGCCTGGGGCACGGTCGGCTACATGGTGCTCAACGTCGCGACAGCTTTCCTCGTCAGCGCGGCAGGGGCGGTGGTGTTCCTGCCGCTCTACGTTGCTCTCAGCGTGCTACGCGGCGTCGTGGCCCTGTTCCTGCCGCGCTTCCGTGCGCCGCCGCAGGCACCCACCATCGCGGCCGCGCTGTCCGGCACCGAGGCCAAGCGCCTCCGCGACGTGATGAAGCCGTGGTTCCTGCTGCCCTTGATCGGCTTTTCGATCATCCAGGGCACCCATATCATCCTCAATGCCTTCGCGGCGCTGCTGTGGAAGGAGCAGGGCATCCCCGAAGAGGTCATCGGCCCGCTGATCGCCCTCGCCTCGTTTGCCGAAGCGGCGACGATGTTCGCCTGGAAGCGGGTCGCGGCGCGGTTTCCTGCCCGCTACGCCATCCTGCTTTCCGCCGTGACCTCGGCGGTACGCTGGGCCGTCATGGGCTTTTCGCCACCAATCTGGGTGCTGACCTTCCTGCAATTGCTGCAGAGCCTGACCTACGCCATCGGTCTGCTCGGCACCGTGCACTTCATCACCAAGTGGACCAGCGAGGATATCGCCGCCGAGGTGCAGAGCTTCTTCATGATGCTGCAGCAGGCGAGCTCGGTGATCGCCCTTGCCGGCTTCGGCTGGCTCATCGGCATCATGGGCGCCAAGGGCTACCTCGTCGCCAGCGGCTTCGCCGTCCTCGCCGCGCTTTGCCTCTGGGTATCGATGCGGCTCAAGCAGCCTCAAGGGGCCTAGCCGGGCGGGTAGCGCACCAGGCCCATCGTCCGCGTCAGGCCAGCCTGAAGCTGCGCAGAACGGTGTGGTCCCGCAGCCCAAAGGCCGGCAGGCGGTTGGGCACCAGCGCATCGACGACCGCCTGCGGGTCGTTGGCCCGGCGCGCGTCGACGACGACGGATGCGAACGCCGGAATGGCACCGAGTCGCGCCTGTTGCAGCAGTTCGAACAGCAGCACCCGGACGTTGCCGCGGGTGGCGCAGACGAGGCATTCGGTGCCGGGGTGGTCGTGGCCGGCTTCGGGTGCAACGGTCACCAGGGCGGCGTCGCCGGGCAGGGTCAATTCGCCGGCGGTGACTACGGTGACCGGGATCGGCTGTTTCGATGCCGCGAAGGCTCCGCCTTGGGTCGCCCCCTCTCGAGTCCTCCCTACCAAGGGGGAGGGTGTTCGGCCGACCTGGTGGGTCGGCACAGCTCCGCCACTTGCGACACCCGGCACCTCGCCCCTTTCGGGGGAGGTCCGGAGGAAGAAAACCTTGGAGATTGGTTCGAGCCCGCTCATTCCGCCGCCTGCGCTGCGACAGCACTCGGCGTGTAGTTGAGGATCGGCGAGAGCCAGCGTTCGACTTCGGCGACCGTCATACCCTTGCGCCGCGCATAATCCTCCACCTGGTCCCGCTCGACCTTGGCGACGCCGAAGTAGAACGAATCCGGGTGGGCGAAATAGAGCCCCGAGACCGAGGCGCCGGGCCACATGGCGTAGCTCTCGGTCAGGCTGACGCCGATGCGCTTGTTGGCGTCGAGCAGGCTGAAGAGCGTCGTCTTTTCGGTGTGGTCGGGCTGCGCCGGATAGCCCGGCGCGGGCCGAATCCCCTTGTAGGGCTCCCCGATCAGCTCCTCGGGCTTGAAGGCCTCGTCGACCGCATAGCCCCAGTAGCGCAGCCGGACGTGCTGGTGCATCATTTCGGCCAGCGCCTCGGCGAAGCGGTCGGCCAACGCCTTCACCAGGATCGACGAAAAGTCGTCGTTGGCGCCGACGAAGCGATTGGCGATGTCGTCTTCCTCGCCGCCCGCCGTGACCACGAAGCCGCCCAGATAGTCGGGCTTGCCCGTTTCGAGCGGCGCGACGAAATCGGCGAGCGCCGTGCTCGCCTTGCCCTCGCGCTTGCTCAATTGCTGGCGCAGCGTGAAGAACGTCGCCAGTTCCTGGTTGCGGTGCTCGTCGGTGAAGAGCCGGATGTCGTCGCCCACCGCGTTGGCCGGCCAGAAGCCGATCACCGCCTTGGGCCGGAACCACTTTTCGGTGATGATGCGCTTGAGCATCGCCTGGGCGTCGGCGAACAGAGCCCGCGCCGTCTCGCCCTGCTTGGGATCCTCGAGGATCTGCGGATAGCGGCCGCGCAGTTCCCAGGCCTGGAAGAACGGCGTCCAGTCGATGTAGCGGGCGATCTCGGCGAGGTTGAAATCCTCGAACACCCGCGTGCCGAGGAAGGTCGGCTTGATCGGCTCGAACCCTGACCAGTCGACGTCGAAACGGTTGGCCCGCGCCGCCGCCAGCGGCAGGCGCTGCTTGGCCTCCTCGCCCCGCGCGTGGGCATCGGCCACCTTGCGGTATTCGGCCCGCACCTCGTCCATGTAGGCGGCGCGGGAATTGGAGGAGAGCAGGGACCCCACCACCCCCACGGCGCGGCTCGCGTCGTGCACATGCACCACCGGCCCGTGCGAATAACGCGGATCGATCTTGACCGCAGTGTGGACCCGCGAGGTCGTCGCCCCGCCGATGAGCAACGGGATGTCGAAGCCTTCCCGCTCCATCTCGGCCGCCACGTGCACCATCTCGTCGAGGGACGGCGTGATGAGGCCCGATAGCCCGATGATGTCGACCTTTTCGGCCTTGGCGGTATCGAGGATCTTCTGTGCCGGCACCATGACGCCGAGGTCGATGATCTCGTAATTGTTGCAGGCGAGCACGACGCCGACGATGTTCTTGCCGATGTCGTGCACGTCGCCCTTGACGGTCGCCATCAGCACCTTGCCGGCGGTCTCTCGACCACCACTGCCGCCATTGGCGGCCTTTTCCGCCTCCATGTAGGGCAGCAGCAGCGCCACCGCCTGCTTCATGACGCGGGCCGACTTCACCACCTGCGGCAGGAACATCTTGCCCGAGCCGAACAGGTCGCCGACGACGTTCATCCCGGCCATCAGCGGACCTTCGATGACATGCAGTGGCCGCGCCGCCTCGAGCCGCGCTTCCTCGGTATCGGCATCGATGAACTCGGTGATGCCGTTGACCAGCGCATAGGCGATGCGGTCCGCCACCGGCTTCTCGCGCCAGCTGAGGTCCTTGGCCGCGCCTTCCTTGCCGCCCTGACCGCGATATTTCTCGGCCACCGCGAGCAGGCGATCGGTCGCGTCCGGCCGCTTGTTGAAGATCACGTCCTCGCAGGCCTCGCGCAGTTCGGGATCGATAGCATCGTAGACGGCCAGCTGACCCGCATTGACGATGCCCATGTCCATGCCGGCCTGGATGGCATAGTAGAGGAACACTGCATGCATCGCTTCGCGCACCGGCTCGTTGCCGCGGAACGAGAAGCTGAGGTTGGACACGCCGCCCGAAATGTGGGCGTGCGGCAGGTTCTGCCGGATTTGCCGGGCCGCCTCGATGAAGGCGATGCCATAGCCGGCATGCTCCTCGATGCCGGTCGCCACGGCGAAGACATTGGGATCGAAAACAATGTCTTCCGGCGGAAAGCCGACTTCTTCGGTGAGGAGCTTGTAGGCCCGCGCGCAGATCGAAACCTTCCGTTCGAGCGTATCGGCCTGGCCTTGCTCGTCGAACGCCATCACCACTACGGCGGCGCCGTAGCTGCGGACGATCCTTGCCTGCGCGAGGAACTTCTCGACCCCCTCCTTCATCGAGATCGAGTTGACCAGCGGCTTGCCCTGAATGCACTTCAGCCCGGCCTCGATCACCTCGAACTTGGAGCTGTCGATCATCAGCGGCACCCGCGCAATGTCGGGTTCGGCGGCCAGCAGGTTGAGGAACTCGACCATCACCTTCTGGCTGTCGAGCAACCCCTCGTCGACGTTGATGTCGATGACCTGCGCGCCGTTCGCCACCTGGTCGCGCGCCACATCGAGCGCCGCCGTGTAGTCGCCGGCGGTGATCAGCTTGCGAAAGCGCGCGGAGCCCGTGACGTTGGTGCGCTCGCCGATATTGACGAACGGGATGTCGCTGGTCAGCGTGAACGGCTCGAGGCCCGACAGCCGCAGCAGCTTGTCGGCCACCGGCACTTCGCGGGGCGGGAACTTGGCCGCGAGGTCTGCGAAGGCGCGGATGTGGGCCGGGGTCGTGCCGCAGCAGCCGCCGATGATGTTGACGAGCCCGTCGCGCAGGAACGTCTCGATCTGCCGCGCCATGAATTCGGGCGTCTCGTCGTAGCCGCCGAATTCGTTCGGCAGGCCGGCATTGGGGTAGCAGCAGACGAAGGTGTCGGCGGTATCCGACAGCTCGGCGATGTGGCCGCGCATGGCATTGGCGCCGAGCGCGCAGTTGAGCCCGATGGTGAACGGATTGGCGTGCCGCACCGAATACCAGAAGGCGCTCGGCGTCTGCCCCGACAGGGTCCGGCCGGAAAGGTCGGTGATGGTGCCCGAGATCATGATCGGCAGCTCGAAACCCCGCTCGGCAAATACCTTTTGCGCCGCGAAGATGCCGGCCTTGGTGTTGAGCGTGTCGGTGATGGTTTCGAACAGCAGCAGGTCGGCGCCGCCATCGATCAGCCCGTTGACGGCCGTCTCGTAGGTTTGCGCGATCTGCTCGAAGCTCACCGCCCGGTGGCCAGGGCTGTTGACGTCGGTCGACATCGACGCGGTCTTGTTGGTCGGCCCGAGGGCCCCGGCGACGAACCGCCGCCGCCCGTCCTGCGCCTCGGCGAGGTCGGCGGCGGCGCGGGCCAGCCGGGCGCCCTCGACGTTGAGCTCGTAGGCCAGCGCCTCCATGCCGTAATCGGCCATGACGATGGCGGTCGACGAGAACGTATTGCTCTCGACGATGTCGGCACCGGCGAGGAAATATTCGAGGTGGATGTCGCGCACCTTGTCGGGCTGCGTCAGGTTGAGCAGGTCGTTGTTGCCCCGGACGTCGCGCGGCCAATCCTTGAACCGCTCGCCGCGATAGCCGGCCTCATCCAGCTTCAATTGCTGGATCATGGTGCCCATGGCGCCGTCGAGCACCAGGATGCGCTCCGTGATGGCGCGGGTGAGGGCCGCGCGGATTTCGACGTGGTCGCGCGGGGTGGCCTCGATGGCGGTCGGAGAGGACGGGATCATTTCGTCTCCTTGGGTCGGTCGTCTGCGGGCAGGGTAGGACCATTGCACCGTGGCGCAGGGATATAAAGATTTCTTTATATGAACGCCAGAGGCATGGCGCGGAATGCAATTTTCCCGATCGGGGGCGGGGCAGGGACGATATTCCCGTCCAGTTTCCGCCCGACTGCTGCCTCTTTCATCGCAATTTTAGCCAAATTAACCGGACCGCAACCGTAATCCGAGCCTATCGGCCAAAGTGGCATTCCGATCACGTATGATGCCAGCGGATTTAGGCAAGGGTTTGTGATGGGGACTGATCTCACCGCCGGCTGGCAGCCGGCAGCGCGATTCCTGGGGTTGCTGACGCTGTTGGGACCGCTTCTGGCGGCCTGCGCGACGACCCCGCACCACGGCCGGGCGATCTTTTCGAGCAAGGAGTTCGGCGTCCCGGCCTCCCGCCGCGTGACCAACAACCCCAATCCGCCGCACGGGGGTGGCATAGCCATGGTCGGCGATCCCTATGTCGTCCACGGCCTCAGGTATACGCCCAAGGCCAATCCCGTCGGCTACAACGTCACCGGCGTCGCCTCCTGGTACGGTTGGGACTTTCACGGCCGGCTCACCGCTAACGGCGAAATCTTCTCGGCCAATGCCATCACCGGCGGCAGCCCGGATCTGCCGCTGCCCTGCTATGCGCGCGTCACCAACATGGACAATGGCCGTTCGCTGATCGTCCGCTTCAACGACCGCGGGCCCTATATGTCGGGCCGCGTCGTCGATCTGTCGCAGCGCGCCGCGACGCTGCTGGGCTACGCCGACACCGGCACCGCCCATGTCCGCGTGCAATATGTTTCCGCCGCACCCCTCGAGGGCGACGACACCCGCTTCCTGATGGCAAGCCTCAACCAGTCCGGCCCATCGTTCGGCCCGGCGCCGACGACGCGCCTCGCCTCGGTCGACCCGGCGGCGATCCGTCCGCGCCCGGCGACGACGCGCACCGCCAGCGGCGGCACCGAAATGAAGCAGGTGCTGGCCTCGGTCAACGGCCTCTTCTCCTATAGCGAAGCCCGGACCGAAGACGCCGACATCGGCAGCGCCCACGCGGCGGTGGATGCGATGGCGGCAAACGTGCCGAGCCTCGCCGACTGGCGCGACACGACCGATGAGACGCTGCGATCCGTCAATCTCGACCTCGGCGTTTATGCCGACCCGGCCGTCGCCCGAAAGACCGCCATGCAGTTCGCCGCCCTCGGTGCAATCGATGAAGCCGACACCACCGACGATCAGGGCGGCCTCGCCACACGCCTGACATTGACGCACCTTAAGCCGGGCGTCGGCCGCGCGGATGTGCTCGATCTGGCACACAAGCTTGGCCTCAAGGGCGTCGTTCTGTATTAGAACGAGTGCGGCAGGGACCGGAACGACTTTACGAGTCGCCGGTTAATCGAGATGGCGAAACGTATCGGCCGATCTGGGCTCATGGCGGCGGCTGTTCTGGCCGGCCTGCTGCTGCCGGCGCTTGCCTGGGCCGCCGGCGCCCTCAACGCCGCGTCGGATTTCGACACCAAGGCGCCCTACGCCATCCTGATCGACTACGATTCAGGCACGGTGATCTACCAGAAGAACGCCGACGCGCCGATGGAGCCGGCCAGCATGGCCAAGCTGATGACGCTGGCCGTGGTGTTCGACCAGTTGCAGACCGGCCGCATCACCCTCGACGAGACCTTCTTCATTTCGGAGCACGCCTGGCGCGACGGCGGCGCCAAGTCCGGCTCTTCCACCATGTTCGCCAAGCTCAATTCCAAGGTGCCGGTCGAGGACCTGATCTATGGCGTCATCGTCCAGTCGGGCAATGACGCGGCGATCGCGCTCGCCGAGGGCATTGCGGGCTCCGAAACCGTGTTCGCCAACATGGAAAACCAGATGGCGGCCAAGATCGGGCTCACCAATTCGCATTGGACCAATGCCAGCGGCCTGCCCGATCCCGACATGCACACCACGGCGCGCGATCTCGCCACGCTCGCCCGCTACCTGATCAAGAATTATCCCCAATACTACCACATCTTCTCCGAGAAGGAGTTCACCTGGAACAACATCAAGCAGCCGAACCGCAATTCGCTGCTGGAGATGGGGATCGGGGTAGATGGCCTGAAAACCGGGCACAGCGTCGAGGCCGGCTTCGGGAGCGTGGTATCGACCACCGATGGTGGCCGCCGGCTCATTGGGGTGCTGCACGGCCTCAAGACCATGGCCGAGCGGGCCGAGGAAGGCCGCAAGCTCCTGACCTGGGGAACGCGCAGTTTCGAGGAGGTTTCGGCCTTCCCCAAGGGCAAGATCGTGGGCTACGCCAACGTTTATGGCGGCAGGCAGCCGACAGTGGGCCTTGTAGGGCAGAGCGACATCGATCTCTTCATCCCCAAGGGCAAGAGCAATTGCCCGACGGCGGCGATTTCCTATACTGGACCTCTCCGGCCGCCGGTGGAGCAGGGCGACCAGGTGGCGCAGCTTCAGGTCATGTGCGAGGGTCAGGTGATCCAGACGGTACCGCTTTTCGCCTCCGACAGCGTCGAAGAAGGCGGCTTCATGAACAAGGCGATGGCGGCGCTGAAGCAGCTCGCCCTCGGCTGGTTGTGACAACTGGAAACGCTTGCACCGCAAATAGAGGCTGAAAAGTCGGCTGCCCGCTTCATCACGTTCGAGGGGGGCGAAGGGGTCGGCAAGTCGACGCAGGTGAAACGGCTCGTGGCAGCGCTGGCGCGCCAATCCGTCACCGCGATAAGGACGCGCGAGCCGGGTGGCACGCCCAAGGCCGAAGCGATCCGGTCGTTGATCCTGCAGGGACGCTCCGAAACCTGGGGCCCGGGCGCCGAAGCCGTGCTGTTCGCCGCTGCACGCCTCGATCACGTCAACCAGCTGATCGCCCCCAGCCTCGCGGCAGGCAAATGGGTGATCTCGGACCGCTTCCACGACTCGACCCGCGCCTACCAGGGGCTGACCGGCGGCGTCGATGACAAGCTGATCCGCGGCCTCGAAACGCTGGCGCTCAACGGCCACGCCCCGGACCTCACCATCATCCTCGACATGGACCCGGCCGTCGCCTTCGAGCGGGTGGCGCAACGGGAGCTCGAGGAGAGTCTGGCTCAGACCGGCGACCGCTTCGAGAAGGAAGACCTCGACTGGCACCGGCGGCTGCGCGAGGCGTTTCTCGCCATCGCCCGCGCCAATGCCGAACGCTGCGTCGTGGTCGCGGCCGACGCGACCGAGGATGCGATCGAGGAACGGGTCTGGGCCGCCGTCCGCGACCGGTTTTCGGAGCTGGCCGCGAGCGGCACGTCGTGACCGACAGTCCGCTGCGCGAGGCTGACCAGCTCGACGGAGTCCTGCCGCCCGAACTGAATCCCGGGCCGGTCGTCGGTCACGGGCCGGCGCTCGCGCAACTGGAGAGCGTGATCGCCGCCGGCCGGTTGCCGGGCGGCATCCTGATCTCGGGCCCGCAGGGGATCGGCAAGGCGACGCTGGCGTTTTCGCTCGCCCGTCGCATTCTGACATTGACGGGCGACGAGCCGGCCCACCGCGTCGACGAGCAGGTAGCGGCTGGCGCCCATCCCAATCTCTTCGTCATGCGGCGCCGGCCGCGGGACACCGGCAAGGGCTTCTATACGGTCATCCGCGTCGATGAGGTCCGCGAGATCAAGGAGCGGCTGCAGCGCACCAGGGGCCGGGCCGGGCACCGCATCGCCATCGTCGACCCGATCGACGACTGCAACCCGAGCGCTGCCAATGCGCTGCTCAAGACGCTGGAGGAGCCGCCCGCCGACACGCTCTTCCTGCTGGTGTCGCATCGGCCCGGCCTGCTGCTCCCCACCATTAAGTCGCGCTGCCTGGGCCTCGCCTTGCGCCCGCTGCCACCGGAGGACGTGCGGCAGGTACTGACCGCCCAACGCGCCGATGCCGGCGCCGCGCTCGACCACGCCGTGCATCTCGCCGAGGGCCGGCCCCGACGAGGCTTCGAGGCGCTGGCGCTCAACAGCGAAGGCGCCCTCACGGCGCTCGACAACTGGCTCAAGGAGCCGCTGCTCGGCCGGCCCGGCATTCAACTGGCGATCGCCGACGCCCTGATCGCCGAGGCGGGCGGCGCAGAGACCGTGTTTGCCCGCGACATGATCATCGACTGGCTGGCCCGCGAGGCCCGGGCGGCGGCGCTCGCCGGGGCAGCCGCGTCGAGGCGGCTTGCCTCAGCCAACGAGCTATGGGAGAAGGCGCATGCCCTGTTTGCCGATCAGGAGAGCCTCAATCTCGATGCTCGGCAAACCCTGATCGCCGTCTTCGACGCGATCCGGGCGCATGTCCAGAAAGCCGCATCCGTCAGCGAGCCCACATGACCCGTAACGCCTTCTACGTCACCACTGCGATCGCGTATCCCAATGGCGAGCCCCATATCGGGCACGCCTACGAGATGATCGCAACCGACGCGATCGCCCGCTGGAAGCGGCTCGAGGGGCGGGACGTCTTCTTTCTCACCGGCACCGACGAGCACGGCATCAAGATGGTGCAGACGGCCGAGGCGCAGGGCATTCCGGTGCGCGAACTGGCCGATCGCAACGCTGCGCGCTTCAAGTCGCTCGCCGCAACGCTCGATCTCTCTAACGACGATTTCATCCGCACCACGGAGCCCCGTCACTACAAGTCGGTGCAGGACATCTGGCGGAAGATGGCGGCCAGCCAGAACGGCGACATCTACCAGTCGACCTACAAGGGCTGGTATTCGGTGCGCGACGAGGCCTATTTCGACGAATCCGAGCTCACCGAGGGGCCCGGGGGCAAGAAGCTGGCGCCATCGGGAGCCGAAGTCGCCTGGGTGGAAGAGCCGAGCTATTTCTTCCGGCTCTCCGCCTACCAGCAGAAGCTGCTCGACTTCTACGAGGCCAATCCCGATTTCATCGCCCCGCGCGAGCGGCGCAACGAGATCATTTCCTTCGTCAAGGGCGGGCTGCTCGACCTCTCGGTGTCGCGGACGACGTTCGACTGGGGCATCCCGGTGCCGGACGCGCCGGGCCACGTGATGTATGTCTGGGTCGATGCGCTGACCAACTACATCACCGGCGTCGGCTACCCCGATACCGAGAGCACGCAGTTCAAGACCTACTGGCCGGCGGATCTCCATGTCATCGGCAAGGACATCATCCGCTTTCACGCCGTCTACTGGCCGGCCTTCCTGATGAGCGCCGGCATCGAGCTGCCCAAGCGGGTGGTGGCGCACGGCTTCCTCACCGTCGACGGCAAGAAGATGAGCAAGTCGATCGGCAACGTCATCGATCCGTTCGAGCTGATCGAGGAGTTCGGCGTCGATACCGTGCGGTTCTTCTTCCTGCGCGAAGTGTCGTTCGGCAATGACGGCGACTATTCGCGCGACAAGATCGTGACCCGCACCAATGCCGACCTCGCCAACGGGCTCGGCAATCTGGCGCAGCGCTCGCTGACCATGATCAACAAGAACTGTGACGGGCGCGTCCCCGTGCCGGGGCTGTTCAACAAGGACGACGAGGCGCTGTTCGCTTCCGTCGATGCGGCGATCGCGACCGCCGTGGCGGCGATGGATGCGCAGGTGGTGCACGAGGCCGTCGGCGCCATCTGGGAAGTGATCGCCGAAGCCGACCGTTACTTTGCCGGGCAGGAGCCCTGGGCGCTGAAGAAGACCGATTTCAAGCGCATGGAGACCGTGCTCTACGTCACGGCCGAAGTGATCCGGCGCGTGGCAATCCCGGCGCTGGCCTTCATTCCGGGCTCGGCGGGCCGGCTGCTAGATTTTCTCAGCGTCGGACGCAGCAAATGGCTGCTCGAATTCGCCAACGATGGCGATAAGCTCGAGCCAGGCACGCTGCTCCCCGTGCCGGAACCCGTGTTCAAGCGGTTCGAGCGCATCAAGGCGGAGTAGGTTGCCCCGCCTATGCTGATCGACAGCCACTGCCATCTCGACTTCGACTCGCTGTCGGCCGATCTCGACGGGGTGATCGCGCGCGCCGCAGCGGCCGGCGTTCTGGGCATGGTGACCATTTCCACCCGCGTCCGTCAGTTCGACCGGCTGCTCGAGATCGTCGAGGGCAGGGATAACCTCTGGTGCTCGGTCGGCACCCACCCCGAGCATGCGCAGGACGAACCGGAGGTGACGACGGAGGACCTGATTCGCCTCGCCGCGCATCCCAAATGCGTGGCGATCGGTGAGGCCGGGCTCGACTATCACTATGGCATGGAGCATGTCCCGGCTCAGGCCGAAGGCTTCCGCCGCCATATCGCAGCCGCGCGGCAGACCGGGCTGCCGCTTGTCATCCATGCCCGCGACGCCGACCAGGACATCGGCGACTTGCTGGAGCGGGAGACGGCCGAGGGCGGCTCCTTCCCGTTCGTGCTGCACTGCTTTTCGTCGGGCGCCGAACTGGCCCGGCGCGGCCTCGCGCTCGGCGGCTATCTGTCGTTCTCGGGCATCCTCACCTTCAGGAATGCCGAGGAAATCCGGGCAGTAGCGGCCTTCGCGCCGGCGGATCGCATTCTGGTGGAAACCGACGCCCCCTATCTCGCCCCGGTGCCGCACCGTGGCAAATCGAACGAGCCGGGCTTCGTGCGCTTCACCGCCGAGCGGCTGGCCGAGGTGCGTGGTGTTCCGTTCGAACAACTGGCCGCCGAGACGACCGCCAACTTCGCAAAACTCTTCGCCAAAACGAGGCTAGCCGGCTGATGGCGCGTGCCGAACAGATCATTGCCACGATCATGGGCTGCGGATCGTCCGGCGGCGTGCCGCGCGTCGGCAATCACTGGGGCCTCTGCGATCCGGCCAACCCGCGCAATCGGCGCCGCCGCTGCGCGCTGCTGATCGAGGGCCGTTCGGCCGACAGCGCCGAGCCGACGCGCATCATCATCGACACCGGCTGCGATCTGCGCGAACAGCTGATCGAGGCGAACGTCGATAAGGCCGATGCGGTCTTCTATACGCACGAGCACGCCGACCACACCCACGGCATCGACGACCTGCGCGCCCTGGCGCTCAATGCCCGGGCGAGGGTCGATGTCTATTTCTCCGAGCGGTGCGGCGAGCGGCTGCGCGAAGCCTTCGGCTATTGCTTCGAAACCGCGCCGGGCAGCGAATATCCGCCCATCCTCTCCGGCCATGTGATTCAGCCGGGGCAGGAGGTGGTGATCGACGGCCCCGGCGGCAGCATCGCCATTCGTCCCTTCACCCAGACGCACGGCACGATCGATTCGCTCGGCTACCGGGTCGAGGGTTTCGCCTATTCCTGCGACCTGAGCGGCATCCCGGCGGAGTCGCTGCCGGCAGTGTCCGACCTCGACCTCTGGATCATCGACGCCCTGCGGCCGACGCCGCATCCGAGCCATCTGAGCCTGCCCGAATCGCTGGCCCTGATCGCCGACCGCCGGCCGCGCCAGGCCGTGCTGACCAATCTCCACGTCGACCTCGACTACACGGCCGTGGAGGAACAGACCCCCGACCACGTCGCGCCGGCCTTCGACGGCATGAAGATCGACGTCCTGACCGGCCGCATCCTCAACCGGTAGCGCGTTCGACAGCGGAAGCCGCCTCACGCTGACCGCGCCGCAACTTCCCCACTCCAGTTGCTGCGGGCGGATGAGGGGGCAGCAAACACGCGGCCCACCCCGGCGACCGCAAACCTGTTCCATGTCTCAGCGGCGATCTGGCCTCCGCGGCAAAATCCGCCTAGGCGTAGGGGCGGGAGGATTGCCGACGTGACGACCATCGATGGACCCCTGCTTGCCAGAACCCCCGACCTCCGTGCCCTGGCGGACTTTCGCCTGGTACGGCTGGAGGACGGCCCGGGACGCGGGCAGCGGCTGCTCATCGGCCGCAATGCCGCCGGGGTCGGCTTCGAGGTAGCCGTCGATCGCGGGTTCGACGTCTGCGCGCTGAGCTTCGGGCAGGTCCAGCTCGGCTGGCACTCGCAGAACCAGCTACGCTTCCCCCCGGCCGCGCCCGACAGCGAGAACGGCTATGGCTTCCTACGCAATTTCGACGGCTTCCTCGTCACCTGCGGGCTCGACTATTATGGGCCACCCCGAGACGCCGAGGGCGATACCGTCGTCAGCCCGCATCTTGCCCGGCGTCGCCTCTACCAGCATGGCGAGATTGCCGCGGCGCCCGGCCGGCTGGTGGGGTATGGCATCGATCCGGTAACGGGCGAGCTCTGGTGCGAGGGCGTGTCGCGCCAATCGGCGGTCTTCGGCAACGTGCTCGAACGTCACCGACGCATCACGCTTGGCCTCGACGGCCTGACGCTGTCGATCAACGACCGCGTCACCAATCTTGGCTTCAATTCCACGCCGCATGCACTACTTTACCACATCAATTTTGGCTATCCGCTGCTCGATGCGGCAACCGTCCTGACCGGCGCCTTCGGCGACTATGCGGGCAAGTTCGCCGAACTGCCCCCCACCCCATCGCCCGAAGTGAGAGAGATCGTCGATCATCTGATGCTCCCTGGAGACGCGGCTGGGATGCTGCGCCTCGGCCTCCGCAACCCGGCACTGGCCGGCGGGCACGGCGTCGAACTGGCCTACCGGCAGGCGCAATTGCCGAGCCTCCTGGTTTGGCGCAGCTACCAGTCGGGCGTCTTCGCGCTCGGCATCGAGCCGGGAACCCGCCTGCCGTCGGTCACGGACGGCAGGCTCGACGCGGACCTGCTGGCGCCACGACAGGCTGCCGATTATCAGATCGACATTTCGATTTCACCCAGCGCCTGACGCCGATGCCCAAGGGTTCAGTGCGGCCATTTCTCCCCGGCTTCGATGCGGATCGGCAGCACGTTTGCCGGCGGCGGCAGCGGGCAGACGGCGAATTCGGTGAAGGCGCAGGGCGGGTTGATGGCTTTGTTGAAGTCGAGCACGATCGATTTGTCCGTGACCTCTTCGCCGTAGACGAAGCGTGAGGCGGGGTAGGTCGAATCCCTCGAGGTGAGGTCGCGAATGACGAATTGCGGCGCCTCGGGCGTGCCGTGAGTGGCGATCAGCTCGAAGGGGCGGCCACCGAGCGAAAACACTGCTTTATGGGTCACTTCGACCTCGGTATCGATGTCCTTAGTGGTCCCCACCGTCAGCTGCTGCGGCGACGTGTAAGGAACCCAGTCTGCGACGACCCGCCAGGCGGCATCGGGGGTGAAGAACTCGATCGGCGTGAGCTTGCCGGCTGAATTGGTGTCGCGGATGCGCAGCGCATTCTCGCCGTTGAGGGTGGTGATTTCGAGCAGCAGCCCGTCGACGGTGAACTTGGGCGGATGCTTCTTGTCGGGCTCGACGCGGATCGGGGCGCCCGAGGTCGGCGCGAACGTTACCGCCCCGCCCGCGTCCTGCGTCAACGTGCCGAGCCGGGCAGGGCCGGCCGGGACCACGATGTCGCTGTCGGGCGCGCTGCCGACGGTGACGGAGCCGGGCTCCAGCCACCAGCGGCCGACGATGTTGAGCCAGCCGTCGGCGGCCTTGAGGTTGGCGAGGCGCCGCGTCCTCCAGGCGTCGAGGGAAGCGAGATAGTCGGAACTGGTCGTCATGATGGGTTGTCCTTGGGCGTCAGGCGGGCATGCGGGGCACGCTCGCAAGCAGTGATTTGGTGTAGGGATGCCGGGGTTGCGAGAAGACTGTGTGGGTTGGTCCGGCCTCGACGATCCGCCCGTGCTGCAGGATGACGAGTTCGTCGCAAAGTGCGGCGACGACGCCGAGGTCGTGCGAGACGAATACGAGCGTCATCTCGGTGGCCAGCCGCTTGAACAGCTCGACGATGCGAACGCGCGTCGACAGGTCGAGCGCACTCACTGCCTCGTCGGCGAGCAGCAGCGAGGGTCGCGCGACGATGGCGCGGGCAATGGCGATGCGCTGCCGCTGGCCGCCCGAAAACTGGTGCGGATAGCGATCCAGGGCCCCGGCATCGAGCCCGACCGCCGTCAGCGCTGCTTCGACCATCTCGGGATGTTCGCCCGGCACCTTGAGAGCTCGCAGCGGCTCGGAGACGATGCGGCGCACCTTCTGCCGCGGATCGAGCGAGGAATAGGGGTCCTGGAACACCGCCTGCACCCGGTGCCGATAGCCGCGCATGAAGGCCCCGTCGCCGGCCGCGAGTTCGGCACCATCGAACCGGATGGCGCCGGCCGAGGGGCGGTTGAGCCCCAGCAGCACGCGCAGCAGCGTGGTTTTCCCCGAGCCGGATTCGCCGACGATGCCGAGGCTTGCCCCTGCCGTGACGGCAAAGGACACCTCGTCGAGGGCGAGACGGCCCTGGCTGTAGCGGAAGCTGACACGATCGACCGAGATGAGGCTCATGCCGCCGCCTCGATGCCGGCGTCGAACGCCCGTGCCGCGGCCACGAGGTCCCGCGTGTAGTCCGCCTCGGGGGCGCCGAAAACCCTGGCCACCGGGCCGGATTCGACCGTGCGCCCCTGCCGCATCACCACCACGTCATCGACGACGCCAGCTACCACCGGCAGATCGTGGCTGATGAACAGCAGCGCCATGCCGCGGTCCCGGACGAGACCGTCGAGCAGCTTCAGGACCGCCGCCTGCGTGGTGACGTCGAGCGCGGTAGTGGGTTCGTCCGCGATCAGCAGTTGGGGCCGACAGGCCAGCGCCATGGCAATAGCGACGCGCTGCCGCTGGCCGCCGGAAATCTGGTGCGGGAAGGCGCTGGCGATACGGTCAGGCTCCTCCAGTGCGACTTGCTCGAGGAGGCCGCGCACCTCGCGCCCCACCTCGATCCGCCGGCCGTCGCGCCCGGCCTGCCGCCGCACCACTTCGCCGACCTGCCGGCCCACCCGCATCAGGGGATCGAGCGCCGTCAGCGGCTCCTGGAACACGGTCGCCGCGACGGCGCCGCGCAGCCGGGACAGGACGCGGTCGCCGGCCGGCAACACGTCTGTGCCACTCAGTCGTACCGAGCCGCCGGCGGCGAGACCGCGCGGCAGCAGACCGATCGCCGCGAGCGCCGTCAGCGACTTGCCAGACCCCGACTCGCCGATAAGGCCTAGCCGCTGGCCCGGCTCGACCGTGAGGGCGAGATCGGAGATGAGCGGCCGGGCTCCCGCCCGGATCGTGAGCCCCTCGATGGAGAGCAGCGGGGTCATCGGGCGGCCCGGCGGGTTGGGTCGACGACGTCCCGCAGGCCGTCGGCCAGGAGGTTCACGCCGATCACCAGCGACACCAGCGCCAGGCCCGGCGCGATGGCCGCGATGGGCGCTGTATAGACCGTCCCCTGCGCCTCCTGCAGCAGGCTGCCCCAGGAAGCGTTGGGCGGCGGCGCGCCGAGCCCCAGATAGCTCAAGGAGGCTTCGGCGACGACGGCGATGCCGAACTGCAGCGCGAAATTGATGGCGAGAGTCGGCCAGATATTGGGCAGGACGTGCTCGACGACGATCGCCGGCCATGTGGCGCCGGAGGTCCGCGCGGCGGTGATGAAGTCCATCACCAGCACCCGCTTGGCGAGGATGCGCGTCAGGCGGGCGACCACCGCTGACAGGGCGATGCCGAGCGCCAGCACGGAGGAGCCGAGGCTCGCCCCGCTCGCCGCGACCACGAGCATGGCGATCAGCAGCGTCGGGAACGCGATGAGAATATCGAGCGCCGCGGCGAGCGCATCGTCGGCGAAGCGTTGTGCAAACGCCGCGAGCAACCCCAGTATCACCCCGATCGCGCCCCCGATCGCTATGGCACCGAGGCCGACGAGCAGCGCGATGCGCGACCCGATCATGATCGCGGTGAAAAAGTCCCGGCCGAGCCGGTCGGTGCCGGCCCAGTGCAGCAGGGACGGGGGCTCGAGCCGCATGCCGGCCAGGGCCGTCGGATCGTAGGGTGTCCAGACCAGGGTCAGCAGCGCCACCAGGACATGCAGCCCCACCAGCAGCAGGCCGGCCGCGAGCGTCAGGGAGGGTCGGTCTGGCCGGGACGGGCCGGCTTCGGCGACGGGGGTCACGACGTGTGCGCCTGTTCGCGCAGTCGAGGATCGATCAGGCGCTGCGCGAGGTCAGCGAGGAAGCCGATCAGCAGCACCAGCAGCGTCGACACGAACAGCACGCCCTGCACATCCGGGTAGTCGCGCTGGCTGATGGCGAGTAGCAGCATCGAGCCGAGGCCGGGGAGGGCGTAGACCTTCTCGACTGTCACCGCGCCGAGAAAGCTCGTCGCCAATTCGATGCCGAGAATCGAAATCACCGGCACGGCGCCATTGCGGATCCCATGTCGAACCACTGCCGTGGCATAGCCCGAGCCAAGCGCCCTCGCGGTGCGGAGATAATCGCTGCCGAGGACATCGAGCGTGGCGCTCCGCACATAACGGAGGAGCGATGCGGCGATCACCAGGGCCACCGTTGCGACCGGCAGGACCATCGACAGTGCCGCCGGACCGACCTCGCTCCACCCCTTGAGCGGGAAACCGCCCGAGGGAAAGATCCTCAGATTCACCGCAAACAGGGTGATCAACAGGATGCCGAGCCAGAATACCGGGATCGCGATGCCGAGTTGAGAGATGGTCGAAATTGCCCCGTCCGTCCGGCGTCCGGATTTGACGGCCGCGAGAATGCCGAGCGGCAGGGCAATGGCGATCGCGAGGACAAAGCCGCCGATGGTGAGTGGCAGCGTGACGCTGAGCCGGCGCCCGATTTCCGGCAGCACGTCGGTCTTGCTGACGAAGGACTGGCCCAGATCGAACCGCGCCAGCTTGCCGAGAAAGTCGGCGAACTGCGCCGCCAGCGGCTGGTCCGAGCCGAGCTGCGCCCGCGCTGCGGCGATCTGCGCATCGGTCGCGCCGACGCCCAACAGCGCATTGGCCGGATCGCCGGGCAGCAGGCGCAGCAGCACGAACAGCACGACCGCTGCAACCAGCAGCGACAGCACCAGGATCACCAGGCGGCGGACGAGATAGGCAAGGATGGCAGGCACTTTCGGAGTTGCGGGCGGTGGTGCTTGTTACCACCGGGCTGGGCTGTGGCAAAGCTCCAGACGTCCGGGCAAAGCTCCAGACGTCCGGGCAAAGGCCCCCCGCCGGTGCTTTGCGCCCCTCTCCCGGGTTGCGGGAGAGGGGAGAAGGGCGCTGTCAGTTCGCCTTCTTGATGCCGTAGACGAAGAACTGCGAGTTGAGCCCGTTGACCGGATAGCCGGAGACCTTGGCCGAGGAGACGACGATCTGCGGATAGAGGTAGAGCCAGTCGCTCGCCTTGTCCTGCGAGATGATCTCGTTGGCCTGCTTGAGATCGGCGGTCTGCTCGTCGACGGTCTTGGCCTTGTCGGAGTCGGCGATCAGCTTGATCACCTCGGGGTTGTTGTAACCCCAATAGAAGTCCGGGTTGCCGTAGAACACGATGTCGCGGTGGTTGACGTGTTCCTGCAGCGTCACCTGGAAATCGTGTTTCTGGTAGATCTTGGTGTACCACTCGTTGGGCGTGATGATGTTGATCTTGACCGTGATGCCGACCTTGGCCAGTTCGCTCTGCACGAACTGCGCCACTACCGGGTGCGGGTCGTAGTTGGGCGTATCGAGCGTGAAGGTGAAGCCGTTCGGCAGGCCGGCTTCGGTCAGTAGCTGCTTGGCGCTCGCCGGATCATAGGGGTCGACGCCGGTGAGGTCCTCGTACCAGGGATCGGTGGGCGGCACGAATGAGCCGATGAGCGAGCCATAGCTGCCCCAGATCGACTGCAGCAGCTTCTTGTTGTCGATGGCGCGGGCGATCGCCTTGCGCACCTTGGCGTTGTCGAACGGGGCGACGCGGTCGTTGTAGGCGAGCACCAGCTTGGTCGTCGATTGGCCGTTGCTCACGGTGTAGGCGGGGTTGTTCTGGAACTGGGCCAGCGAATCCGGGCTCTGCACCGAGGTGATGATATCGACGGCGCCGGTTAGCAGCGCGTTGTTCTCCGCCGTGGCGTCGGTAAAGTAGGAAAAGACCACTTCCTTGTTGCTGGGCTTGGTGCCCCAATAGCCGTCGAAGGCCTCGAGCGACAGCGCCGAGCCGCGGCGCCATTCGCCAAGCTTGTAGGGGCCGGTTCCGTCCTCGGTCGACGTGATGTCCTTGGCGTTGTGGTCGACGATCCAGACGTAACTCAGATTGTAGGGCAGGGAGATCGAGGGCGCCGAGAGCTTGATCACCACGGTCTGGTCGTCGGGCGTTTCGACCGATGCGATCGTCTTGAGGCTCGACTTGCGCGAGCTCTTCGAGGTCTCGGCGGTGACCCGCTCAATCGACGCCTTGACGTCGGCGGAGGTCAGTTTGTCGCCCGAATGGAACGTCACGCCCGACTTGAGCTTGAAGGTATAGGTGAGGCCGTCGTCGCTGACGGTCGAACTGTCGGCGAGTTGCGGCACCACCGTCCCGGCATCGGTCAACTGGTACAGCGCTTCGTAGACGTTGCCGTTGAACGCCTCGTTGATGCCCTGGCCGGCGCCGGCGGTGTTGTCGAGGTTCTGCGGCTCGTAGAGCGAGCCGATGTGAATCGTCGCGGCAGGGTCGAAATCGGCCGCGAGGGCGGCGGAGGCGGTTGCGGTGAGCAGCGCCGCGGCAACGAGGCCGCCGCGCAGCAGACCGCGGGCGGTGATGACGCTGCGCCCGGTGAGGTGGTTCATGGAAGGCTCCAGGTTTTCCGGCAGGCGTTGCCGGACCGATGCCGAGTCGTACTCGCCCATCGCGCAAAACACTACGCTTGGGGTAGACAAACCATTTTGCTGTCCGGCCATTCGCGGGAATGGCCTTGCCTCGCCGTGCCGACTTCGCAGAATGCGCCCGCCGGACGTCCGTCCTGGGCCAAGCCTTCTCGGTCGCAGCGCGGCATCCGGATTGGCGGGGCAGGGGTGTTGCCGTTGCGATAGGCCTCGCCCAGCGCGCCTCGCGGCGGTATGGAGTGGCTGAGACCAGGGAGCGCCCGCTATGTACCATTCCGTGCCCGCCGACTTTACCGCCTCCAAGGCCGAGCTCTACCGCGAGGTGGAGCTCCAGCTCAAAGGCCTGATCGAGGGCGAGCGGAACGGGCTTGCCAACGCCGCCAACTTCTCGGCGCTGCTGTTCGACCGGCTGCCCGACCTCAACTGGGCCGGTTTCTACTTCATGGACGCCGCGAGCGGCGGGTTGGTGGTCGGGCCGTTCCAGGGAAAGCCTGCCTGCGTGCGCATTGCGGTAGGTCGCGGCGTGTGCGGCACCGCGGTGGCGGAACGCCGGACCATCGTCGTGCCGGATGTGCACGCCTTTCCGGGCCATATTGCCTGCGACGCCGCCTCGCGATCCGAAATCGTCGTGCCGCTGTTCCAGAATGAGGCCGTGACCGGCGTCCTCGACCTCGACAGCCCGCTGCCGGGCCGCTTCGACGAAGACGACCGCGTCGCCCTCGAACGGCTCGTGGCAACGCTCTCGGCGGGCAGCGACCTCTAGCCGAGGCTCGCCACGGAGCCGGACCGACACCTTAGTGTCACGATATATTCCTATGGCCATATCGAGTAGCGTGGAGGAACGACATCCCGCATAGTTGGCTGGAGGAAAACCAACATGTCTCGCATCTCCCTGGCCTTAGCCACCCTGCTGTTTGCCGCTTCCGCGACTCAGGCGACGGCAGCCGATGCAACGTTATCGGGGTCAGTTACGACGCCGCTGACCCTCGATGAGGCGACGCTTTCCGCCTTGCCGACCACCACCATCAGCATTTCGTTCCAGAGCAGTTCCGGCACCGAGACCGGCACCTATACGGGCGTGCTCCTGTGGGACCTCTTGCAGAAGGCCGGCTTCGTCAACGCCGAGGGCAAGAACACCGTGCTTCGACACACGCTGTCCGTGGCCGGGCGCGACGGGTATGTCGTGGCGGTCGCCGAGGGCGAATTCGACCCCAAATTCGGCAACAAGCAGGTACTGCTGGCCTATAAGGCAGTCGACGGGAAGGTGTCGTTCGATCACTTGCGGCTGCTGGTCCCGGGCGATGTGCACGGCGGACGCGCCGTGTCGGATGTCGTATCGATCGAGGTGAAGTGAGCGTGGCTGAACGAACAGACGGCAGTGCGGGCGATGCCGACTACGGCAGAATCGGCGGCGGCTACACCGACTATCGCCAGCCCGATCCGCGCATTGCGGCGCTGATCCTCGAGGCGCTGGGCGACGCGGCCAGCGTCCTCAATGTGGGGGCCGGCGCAGGGTCGTACGAGCCGGAGGACCGCGCTGTCACGGCGGTCGAACCCTCGGCGACGATGCGCGCCCAGCGGCCGGCGCGGCGACCCGCGGCCATCGAGGCGACGGCCGAAGAGCTGCCGTTCGCGGACCGCGCGTTCGAGGCCGCCATGACGACGTTCAGCGTCCACCAATGGACCGACCTCGCGGCCGGCCTCAAGGAGATGCGCCGCGTGACGCGCGGCACGGTGCTGGTGCTGACCTGCGATCCCGAACTGGTGCAGCGCTTTTGGCTCAACGATTACGCGCCACTCGTGCTGTCCACCGAAGCCAGGCGCTACCCGAGCCTGGCGGCGATTGCCGACAGCCTCGGTGGCGTGACCGAAGTTCGCCCCGTGCCGATTCCGCTCGACTGCCGCGATGGCTTCAACGAGGCGTACTACGGTCGTCCCGAAAAACTGCTCGAAGCAGGAGCCCGGACAGCATGCTCGGCCTGGAGCTTCGTCGATGCGGCAACGACAGCCGGCTATGTGGCACGCCTGGCGGAGGACCTTGGCTCCGGCGCCTGGGATCGCCGCTACGGCCAGTTGCGCGCCCAGCCGACCTTCGACGGCTCGCTCAGGCTTCTCGTGTCGCGACCCTGACCCATGCCTCCTTCAGTTCCATAATATATATTATGCGAACGACGGATTGATAGAGAACCGAGACCGTTGGGTTATCTGCCCGGCTGCGTTATCGTGCCGCCTCTCCTAACCAGACAGCGAATCCGCCATGCAGCCCTCCCGCGAACTTTCACGCCTAGTCGAGATCATGGCGCGCCTCAGGGATCGGGAAACCGGCTGTCCGTGGGATATCGAGCAGGATTTTTCGACCATCAAGAACTATACTATCGAAGAGGCCTACGAGGTAGCCGACGCGATCGAGCGCGAGGATTTCGATCACTTGCGCGAGGAACTGGGCGACCTGCTGCTGCAGCCGGTCTTCCATGCCCAGATGGCGGCCGAGCGCGGCCTGTTCGACATCGGCGACGTCATCGAGACGGTCACCACCAAGATGATCCGCCGGCATCCGCACGTTTTCGGCGAGGCCGCTGCCAACGGCGCCGCAGCCGCCAAGGACCGCTGGGAGGCAATCAAGGCCGAGGAGCGCGCCGGTAAGGCCGCGAGCCGGGGCGCGGCCGCCGAACCACCGTCCCTGCTCGACGACGTGCCTTACGCCCTGCCCGCGCTCGCCCGGGCCGAAAAGCTCGCCAAGCGCGCAGCCTCGGTGGGCTTTGACTGGCCGGACACGGCCTCGGTGCTGGAAAAGGCCCACGAGGAATTCGGCGAAGTAGCGCAGGCGATCATGGCCGACGACAAGGCAGCGATCACCGAGGAAGTGGGCGACCTGCTGTTCGCCGTCGCCAATCTGGCGCGGCACCTCGGTGTCGACCCCGAGGCCGCGCTGCGCGACGCCAACGCCAAGTTCACCCGTCGCTTCGCCTATGTCGAGGCCCGGGCCCGGCAAGACGCCGTTCCACTTGCCGAGGCCGGCCTCTCCCGCCTCGACGGCTACTGGAACGAAATCCGGGCCCAGGACAAGGCGGCCGAATAGCCCCTGCCGAGGCGTTGGCAGCATCCTCAGCTGGCCGAATCTTTCAGAACCTCGCCGGATGACCGCGGCGGGCGCCTCTTACTCGGCGATGCGGCCCGCGAAGCGTTCGTTGAACGCCGACTTGAAGCGCGGATCAACCCGCACTTCGTAGGTGGTGCCGGTCTCGTCAGGCTCTGCAGTGCCGACGACTTCGGCATGGCCATAGAGCCAGCCGACGTCAGCGCCGGCGGTGAAGGGCACGTGCACGTGGTAGGTGCGCGCCTCCTGCCCGAGTGCGCCCTCGATCGCTTCGCGCAGGCGGTCGAGCCCCTCGCCCGTGATGGCGGAGGTTTCGACCACGCCGGCAACCTTGCTCACCGGCTCGGCGGCGGCGACGAACATCGGGCTGCCGGCGTCGTTGCGCGGCAGCCGGTCGATCTTGTTCCAGACCTCGATCAGCGGCTTTTCGGGCGGCACGCCCAGTTCGCCCAGCACGCCTATCACATCGAGCGCCTGTGCCGCATGGTCGGGGTTGGAAATGTCGCGGACGTGAAGGATCACGTCGGCGCCCACCACCTCCTCGAGCGTGGCACGGAACGCGGCCACCAGATCGTGCGGCAGTTCGGAGACAAAGCCTACCGTGTCGGACAGCATCACCTCGCGACCCGATGGCAGCGTGAGCTTGCGCAAAGTGGTGTCGAGGGTGGCGAACAGCAGGTCCTTGGCGAACACCTGCGCGCCGGTGAGCGTGTTGAACAGCGTCGACTTGCCCGAGTTGGTGTACCCGACCAGCGCCACCAGCGGGAAGCGAGATGAATCGCGCTGCCCGCGCTGCTGCGCCCGGCTCTTCTTGACCTTTTCGAGCCGCTCCTCGATCGCGGCGATCCGCTCCTGCAGCAGCCGGCGGTCGGTTTCGATCTGCGTCTCGCCCGGCCCGCCGAGGAAACCAAAGCCGCCGCGTTGCCGCTCGAGATGGGTCCAGGAGCGGACCAGCCGCCCCTTCTGGTAGTTGAGATGCGCCAGCTCGACCTGCAGCACGCCTTCGCGCGTTGCCGCCCGCTCGCCGAAGATCTCGAGGATCAGCCCGGTGCGGTCGAGCACCTTGGCCTTGGTTTCGGTCTCGAGGTTGCGCTGCTGCACCGGCGACAGCGCCGCGTCGACGAGCAGCAGTTCAACTTCGCCGTCCTTCACCTTCTGGGCGATCGCCTCGACCTGCCCCTGCCCCATGAAGGTGCCAGGCCGGATGTCGCGCACCTTCACGACATCGGAGAACACCACTTCGACCAAAATGGCCTCTGCCAAGCCCTTGAATTCGTCGACGCGGGCTTCGATCGGATGGGGTGATGGCGCGCCGCGCACGTCGATGCAAATGAGACCTACGCGCGTGGGATGCGCGCGCTGGTCGATGAAGGGCTGGCGGCCGGACTTGTGATCGTCCGCGTCCTCGAACTCGTCGGACATGGCTGAGGGCTACCGCTCAGTCGCCATTGGTGTGTTCGGGGTCGAACAGCTGAATCGGCGCCCCCGGCATGATGGTCGAAATGGCGTGCTTGTAGACCAGCTGCGACTGCGCATCGCGGCGCAGCAGCAGGCAGAAATTGTCGAACCAGGTGATCACGCCCTGCAGTTTGACGCCATTGACGAGGAAAATCGTCACCGGCACCTTCTGCTTGCGCACGTGGTTGAGAAACGAATCCTGGAGATTTTGCGCTTTTTCGCCGGGCATTGTTTGGCCTCTTTTGTCAGTCCGCCGGACGTGAGGGGGAGACCACGGCCAACGGAAACGTGCGGAGGCCACCGCCGGTCCCGCACACGAACGTTTTAGAGCATCGCCAACGAACTATGACATAGATCAAATTGGCTGCCTACCCAGCGAGCCCCGGGGCGGCTATGCACTTTTCACAAATCACCTAATCTCAAAGACCCAACGACTTGATCTTGCGATGCAAGGCCGAGCGCTCCATGCCGACGAACTCGGCGGTCTTGGAGATATTGCCGCCGAACCGCTCGATCTGCGCCAACAGGTACTGCCGCTCGAATACTTCGCGCGCATCGCGCAACGGCAGGCTCATCAGATGCGCCGAGGTGTCGGTGTCGCCAACGGTGGGCAGCACCTCGCCGATGTCGGAGGGCAGCATCGCGGCGGTGATCGTGCCGTTTTCGAGTTGCTGGTCCTTCACCAGGATCAGCAGGCGCTCGATGGAATTGCGCAACTGGCGCGCATTGCCGGGCCAATCCTGCGCCTGCAGCACCGCCACCGCGTCTTCGCCGATCGTCAGGCGCTGCAGATTGTGCATGCGCGAGATCTGGTCGAGAAACAGGCTCACCAGCGCCGGAATGTCCTCGCGCCGTTCTTTGAGCGGGGTGAGGTGCAGCGGCACGATCGAGAGCCGGTGAAACAGGTCGGAGCGGAAGGTGCCTTCCTCGATCTGCTGGGCGACGTTCTGCGAACTCGACGAAATGACGCGCACATCGATCGGCACCGCGACCTGTCCACCGACGCGGTTGAAGCGGTTTTCGACCAGCGTGCGAAGCAGCTGGCTCTGCGCCGCCTGCGGCAGCGAGGCGACCTCGGAGAGATGGAGCGTGCCCCCATGCGCCCGTTCAAACGCTCCTACTTCGGTGCGCACGATGCCGGTCTTTTCGCGCACCTCGCGGCCGAACAGCACGACCGGCACCTCCTCCGGCGCATAGAGGGAGGCGTTGATTTCGACGAACGGCGCGTCGGCGCGGGTCGAGCGCTGGTGGATGAGGCGGGCGCTCAGCCCCTTGCCGGTACCCGATGCGCCGGAAATGAAGATGCGCGAGTTGGTCGGCGCCGATTTTTCGATGACGCCGCGCACCGCCTGTAAGGCCGGCGACGTGCCCACCAGGTCGACGGCGTGGCTTGTGGAACGTTCCTTCAGCACCTCCACCTCGCTCTTGAGGCGGGCCGCTTCCATGGCGCGCTGCGTGATGAGCAGCAGGCGGTCGATCTTGAACGGTTTTTCGATGTAGTCGTAGGCGCCGCGCCGGATCGCGCTTACGGCGGTTTCGACATTGCCGTGGCCCGAGATCATCACGACCGGCATTTCGGGATGCTGGCTCTGGAACACGTCGAGCAACTGCAGGCCGTCGAGCCGGCTGCCCTGCATCCAGATATCGAGGTAGACCAGGCTGGGGCGCCGCCGCGCGATCTCGTTGAGGGCGGAATCCGCATCGTGTGCCTGCCGCGTCTCGAACCCTTCGTCCTCGAGGATACCGGCAATCAGATCCCGAATATCGTCCTCGTCGTCGATGATCAGAATGTCGAGCGCCATTAGTTGTTTGCAACCGCCTCGACGGGCGGCTCCTCTGCCTTGGGTTCGTTGGGTTCGACGGCCGCCCCCGCGATCGTGTCATCCACCCCGTCTTCGTCTGCGTGGGCCGGCAGCGTGAAGGTAAAGCACGCCCCTACCCGTCCGTTCGCATCGGGTTCGGCATCCACCAGTTCGACGCTGCCGCCGTGCTGTTCGATGATCTTTGCGACAATCGCAAGGCCGAGCCCGGTGCCCTTTTCGCGCGTCGTCATATAGGGCTCGAGCAGGCGCTGCCGGTTCTCCTTCGGCCAGCCCTTGCCGTTGTCGGAGACCGAAATGCGCACCGCCTTGCCCTCCGCCTCGAGCCTGACGGTAATGGCCGGGTCCTTGAGCTGGTCGAGCCCCACGCCCTCGAACGCCTCGACGGCATTCTTGATCAGGTTGGTCAGCACCTGTGCGATCAGCCGGCTGTCGAAGTGCGCTACGATCGGGGCCTCCGGCACCTCGGTTCGGATGGCGATTTCAGGCACCCGTACGCTCTCGAGGAAGACGGCCTGCTTGACCACCTCCGACAGGTCGCCCCGCACCGGATTGGCCTCGGGCATACGGGCGAACGAGGAGAACTCGTCGACCATCCGACCGATGTCGCCGACCTGACGGACGATGGTGTTGATGCACTTTTCGAAGATGTCGGAATCGTCGGCGAGCTTGGCCGAGTAGCGCCGGCGCAGCCGTTCGGCGGAGAGCTGGATCGGCGTCAGCGGATTCTTGATCTCGTGCGCGATGCGCCGGGCCACATCCGCCCAAGCGCCGGTGCGCTGCGCGGACAGCAGGTCGGTGATGTCGTCGAGCGTCAACACGTAGCCCTTCGACTCGGCGACCGTTCCTTCCCGTGTCAGCTGCACCTGGTAGGTGCGGTAGTCGGGGCCCGAACCGAGTTCGATCTGCTCACGGGTCTGACCACGGCGAGCCGACTTCGCGCGCTCGAACACCGGGGCGAAGGGCGGGATGACGTCGCCGATCGTCTCGCCCATCAGGGCGATTTCGTCCCGCCCCAGCATTTCGCAAGCCCGGGCGTTGACCAGGGTGATACCGCCGAACGCGTCGAGCCCGACGATGCCCGCCGACACGCCCTCGACCACGGCTTCGGTGAACTGTCGTCGTTTCTCGTTGGTCTCGTTTGCATGCACCAGCGCCTCGCGCTGCGTCTTCAACTGTTGCGTCATGCGGTTGAAGCGCGCGCTGAGGTCGAACAGGTCGCCGCGCCTGCCGGTCGCCGGCACCTGGACGTCGAGGTCGCCCTGGCTCACCCGATTGGAGGCCACCATCAGGTTGCGGATCGGATTGACGAAGCCATTGGCGAGGGCGATGCCGATCCACAGCGCAGCGAGCAGCAGCACCAGCGCCAGCGCTAGGTACATGATGGTGAAGGTGATCTGGAACACCAGCCGGTTCGACGCGTATTGTCGGTACTCGGTGATGTTGTCGTCGGTCAGCCGCATGAACTCGAGCACTTCCGGATCGACCGGTCGCGCGACGAACAGGTAGGT